>Ga0099364_10007223_pt1 | contig 15934 bp, 13 predicted proteins | sample TergutTh196P3_FD_73070 | JGI IMG/M metagenome (GOLD analysis project Ga0099364, IMG submission 73070) | Microcerotermes parvus P3 segment gut microbial communities from Pointe-Noire, Republic of the Congo - Th196 P3 | ecosystem: Host-associated > Arthropoda: Insects > Digestive system > Gut ...
GACGGTATATGATGTTGTGGGTTTCGCCGAAACGGGGAGAGCGGAAAAATATAAGGACGGAAAAGTATCGTCCGCTTATGAGATTGCGGAATATATGATGTGTTATATCATGTCGGGAGAAGGCTGGGTGCAGGACAGCGGCTTTATGAATTCGGGTTATGCCATCACATTCGAGCCGAATATAAATACAATTACGGAAGTTGTGCTCAGGCATATATTGCGTGAAACCGCTTTGTTTATTTATGCATATTTTCCCCACCATCATCATATGATATATACATTCATTGCAGACTCAGACAATTATTACACCGTGACTTTGATGGTTGCGCAGTCAGTAAAAAATGACCACAAACAATGGCAGGAAGAATATGACGAAGCGGCAAACCTCACAGCCCCCGGCAGTATAATAAACAGCGGAAGCGAAACGGAAAACATGAGGGCGGCGTATAAATATCTTGCCGAAACGGTCGTATATTCCAAAAGCGCGCCGAATAAAGGACAGCACGCGCATAATGCGCTCAATCAAAAAAAAGCCGTATGCAACGGTTATGCCCTCGCTTATTCCATGCTCTGCTTCCGAATGGAACTGAATGTTCCTTATATGGCGGGGGATGTTATCAGAAAAAATAAAAAACTGGCTCATGCGTGGAATTTAAATCTTACCGAATATGTAAAAACAGGCAGCCCCACAAGCATAAATTCCATAGATTCGACCTGGGGCCGCGTACAAACAAACAACGGCGCGCTTGTCAATGTGGATTATTTTCATTTCAACAGAGCTCTGGACAGTTACAGAACAGCAAGCAGTAACATAGAGCAGCGCGTTTGGAGCCCGTATTATGAAAGTTATATAGCCTATGTCAACGGAATTGAGGATTATGAACTCCATCCCGGAATGATTTTTTATACGGCGGTCACCGATGCAGAGCTGCGTGAAGTTCCGCTGTATGTCGGGGCTCCCAGAACTTTATCGCTGGATTTTACTCCGGCAGGCGCCACTCCGCTCAGTGTGGAGTGGAGCATCGAAGATCCGGAATATGGGGTTATCGATAAAGACAGCGGTATGATAACGCCTTTAAAAGACGGAAAAATAACCGTAAGTGCTGTTGTTGACGGTGAGATTGCCGTATCCGGCGAGCTGGAGGTATTATTTCAGATGGATTATAATGAAGATTTGATCGCACCCGGCTCAAGCGAGGGTTTTGAGATCAACCTCACAAAGGAAACAATTACGATTCCGGAGGCTTATACAGTCCTGTCGTTCAGCACCGACGGAGGAATTACTTGGAAGAATTTGTCAAAAGCGGATGTTTTCAGCGATGTTAATTTCCCGAAGCTGTTAAATAAAGGCTTAACGCTCCATATTGCCGACACAGCCTTAAACAATACCTCCAAAAAACCCGTCGAGGAAAACCTGCGGATAATAACCTTCCCGAGCATAAAAGCGCGCCCCAAAGCCCCGGCTTTAGTTATCAACTATGAACTCGGCGCGGATAAAACCGGGAGAACGGCGGGATATTGGCTGCTGACAAAGCGGAAAGAAACAACGGCGGTAAAAGAAAATATAGAGATTGCCGCGGCAGATGCCGCAAATAAAAACAAAACCGTCGATAAGATGGGCTGGGGAACGTTTCGTGAAGATGATAATGATAACGTTAAAGGTATCCCCGTATATGAGCTTACGGGTACGAAAGCTGCAAGAACACAGTATTTTATAAGAAGCGCGCCGGTAAAAGAAGACAATTCAACCTATACCCCCGCAAGCAAACCCAAAAAAATCAGAGCTTCAAGCGAATTGAAGCCGCCGAAATACAAACCCAACAAAAAAACAGGCGAAATAAAAATAAAAGCCGGAACATATGTCAGCATAGGCGGCAGTGAACCGGAATTATATGAAAAAAAAGAAACGCTGTCTCCGGCGATAACCATGAGAATTTGGCAGATGGCTACCGTAAAAAAACCCGTGAGCGCAAAACAAAACTTATCATAAAATAAAAAAAATTAAAAAAACTTTAAGTTTTTTTAAAAAGCACTTGACTTTTTCTTAAATTTATGATATACTGTATAGCACCAAAGGATTTTTGGGTTTCAGTATTATTAATATTCAAATACGGAGGTATATATATATGAAAAGAAGAATTTTAAGTTTGGTTACGGCTGCCGTGATGATTGCCGCGATGTTTTCTTTCGGAACTTTTACGGTTTCGGCAGATGATGCCAAAAGTATAAAACCGGTGCCTGTGATCGATTACGTTACAGAAACGGTTTATGTCAGCGGAGGGCATTATGTGATCGGCGCGGAAGAGGATGCGGATATGGGCGAGCCCGTTCTGATGTATGCGCTCAGAATCAAAGAAAACGCCGCCGAAAAAGATTTGGAAAAAGCGAAATGGTACCCTTCATACAGCGGTGAGATCGATGTGAGCCGGATTATTCCCAAAAAAGCGGGAGGCAAACCCTATCTTCTGGCGTTCAGATGGTCAAATCAATATCCGACAAGCGAGAATGTCGCGTTTATCGAATTGAAAGGCAGACCCTCAATAAATAAAAACGATGTGGAGTATGATGCGGCGGAAGGGATTTTAAAAGCTTCCGGAGCAGGTTTTGAAGCCAGAATCGGCAATGACGTGTATGATGCGTATCCTTTTGAAGGCGCGGGGTATTGGGGATTGTCGGTGGATCCCGAAAAAGGGCTCTATATGCCCCCGAATTTCTTCCCCATGGGCGGGGTGGTTTATGCCAGAGCGGCGGCGGTCGAGTCTCCTGACGGAAATAACGAAAACAACGAAAATAACGGAGAAAATGAAACGGCAACAACAACCCAGACAACAAGCAGTTTCGCTTCCGCAGCCATAAGAATCAATATTCCGAAAGCGCAGAAACCGGTGGAAAGATCAAAAATATCCCTTGTGACTCAGGACAGCAAAAACAAAGACCCTTACTTTAAAGGTTTCAATGCTAAAATGGAGCTTTTTGTGGGTATGACCGAAGACAGCCAAGGAAACAGAACAGAGGTTTGGGAGACGCTCGGCAAAAACATGAAAGTCGCCGACTTTGACAAACTGTTTGACAGTACAAAATCAGATGTTTCAGGCAAAGATTCGGACGGGACAAACTTTAAATTCACGGTAAGAAACAAAGGCGGGAAAAAACCCCCTTCGCCGGGAACGGTGCTTGAATTTGAAGTCGAAAAATACAACGGCACAAATACAAATAACGACCCCGACCCAAACGACCCTGAAAATCAAACGTAAAGACAATAAAAATTCCGGTTCCCTTAAATACATAATTTTAAGGGAACCGCTTTTCATTTCAATATTATTTAAAAATTTTTGATTTAAATAATATTTATTTTTGAAAATACTTAAGAAAAAAAGATTTTATACGATATATATAATATGATGTGGTTTGAATATTTTTTAATGTTGTATAAAAGAGGGGAAAGTCATGAACATTTTAAAATTAAATAACGCTTCCGCTGCCAAAATTTATGCGGAAACGAATAAAAAGCTGAATCCGGACAAACCGGATAAAAATGAAAAACAGGTGAAAAGCGGCGCTGATGTTTTTGAAAAAGACAGCGTAAACATTTCACGTGAAGCGAAGAATATGAATGTTTTGGATTTCGCCAAAGAAAGAATCAAAGCGGATATGAACGATTGGGCCAAAGACTTAAAAGATATATCCTCAGACAAAATCAACCGGCTGAAAGCCTCGGTTAAGACAGGGGATTACAGCATAGACACAGACGCGCTTGTTTCGGCCGTTATCAACGGAGTACCGCAGGTATAATCCAAAAAATCGGGGAAAAGGGGGATTTGGCGGAATTGGATTTCGGGAATTTGATCAAAGTGCTTGAGAATGAGACTGAAATATATAAAAACATTATGGAAACAGAGAACGAAAAAACGGCGGTGATCATCGAGGGGGATGTCGAAAAACTCGATGGGATTCTGAATGTTGAACAGGGGCTTCATATGAAAGCCAGAAATATCGAAAAGAGCCGTATTGCGGCTTTGAAGGTTTTAGAGCTTGAGCAGAAGAGTCTGCCTGACGTTATCGCGCTGAGCGAAAGCGGGCAGAAAGAAAAGCTCATGAAACTGTTCGGCGAGTTAAACGGATATGTGAGCACTATAAAAAAAATAAATGAACATAACATAAAAATGGTAAAGTCAAGACTTGAGATAATATCGGCGGTGAACAATATGTACATCGACCCGAAAACGGGTACTAAAGCGACTCACGCGGGCTCATCAAAAGGAGAGACTATGTACGGAAAAGACGCGAAAATATCGCAGCAGACAAATGAATTTGAACGCGCGACGGTAAGAAAAAAACTATAATTTTATCATAAATTACAATTGCTGTAAAAAAAACTGGAGGATTTGAATATGCCTATAAGACCTACATTTTTCGGATTTGAAATGGCGAAAACGGCGCTCTCTGCGAGTCAGAGGAATATAGACGTTACAGGACAGAATATCGCCAATATAAACACAGAAGGGTATTCCCGCCAAAGAGTCAACCTTTCGGCTGTGGGAGCCGGGGGCATAGAATGGAAATATCCTATTTCGCCGGCGGACAATGTCGGGCTCGGCGTGAACATCGACAGCATAAAAAGGGTGCGCGATGAATTTTTGGACATAAGATACCGTACAGAATTCGGAACCAACGGAAGATTCGCACAGATAAATGAAACGCTCACGCAGGTTGAAAACCTGCTCGACGAGTTTGTTATGGACAATTTACACTCCAGCCTCACCGATTTTATGAACGCTCTGCAGAACTTCCACATGAACAGCGATGAAATCGAATTTGCGAGCCTTATGCGCTCGGCAGCGCTTAAACTCACCACAACGCTCAATAAAATCGCAAATGATATCGATAACATAGTCGAGATGCAGCTGATGCAGATGGATCTGATGACAAAAAACATGAATAATATAACAAAACAGCTGGACGATGTGAACAGGGAGATAAGAGCGCAGTATATGTTCAATCCGCTGTCGGTCTCGAACGAGCTGCTGGATAAACGCGATATGCTGCTCGACCAGCTCTCCATGTACGGCGAAGTTTCGGTGGTTCATGATAACAGCGGGCCGGAAGGCGCCCCAACAGGCGGAATATGGGTTTTCTTCGGTGAAACCGACGTGACTGTCATGGATCCCACCGATCCGGACGCGATGATGAGTGAACCGGGTTTTCTTGTGAGGGGCGACAGGCTCGGTCACAGCGAGATCACCTTTGACACAGTGGAAGCGAGAGAGGATTTTGAAGCCGGCGACCCCGTCAGATTCTATTGGGGAGAAAACTCCTCGACCGAAGGCGATCCCATTATAACCCATACGGGGCAGATTTTCGGATATTATGAAATGCTGAACGGCATAGGCGACGTTGAAGCGAGCGGAGACGAGCTTGATTTTGCGACCAAAGGGGTTCCGTTTTTTAAGAATATAATAGACAGCTTCACATTTATGATCTCCGAAGTTTTCAATGAACTCAACGAATATGACGATCTGTTCGTTTCAAACGACGGCGACCCTATAAATGCGTTCAATATCACTATTTCACAGGAATGGCAGGATGACGCCATGTATATCATACGCACGATCGACGGAGGAGATACACCCGGCGCTTCAAGAAATGATAACATATTGAGAATGATAGACGCTCTGCGGCGCGAAGATACGGATTTCGGTAATTTTACCGGCTCTTTCCAGCAGTATATAGGTATGCTCAACACCGAGATAGCGATCGAAATAGATTACAACAACAAAAGACTGCTTATGAGCGATATACTGCTTCTGTCAATAGACAGTATGCGGGAATCGATTAAAGGCGTGAGCGAAGACGAAGAAGCCATGAACCTTGCCAGATACCAAAAATCATACAACGCCGCCGCGAGATATATGACCGTGCTCGACGAAATGCTTGAGCAGATCGTTATGAGGATGGGTATTGCCGGCAGGTAAAAGCCGTCTCTCTGTATAGATTCCGGCAGTAAAAAACAGACTTGAAGGAGGAAAAAAATATGCGTATAACCAATAATATAATGATGAACCGTTATAAAAGAAATCTCAATATTAACCTTAACCGTATGAATGATACTTCCAATCAAATTTCCACAGGCAGAAGATTTATGAAAGGTTCGGAGGACCCTGTCAGAGCGTTGAAAGCGCTGCAGGTCAGAAGACACGGCGACGCTTTGGAGCAGTACCATTTTAATATCGAATCCGCCGAAGCCTGGGTCAAAGATACGGAATCGGCTGTGATGGCGTTGAAATCATCGACGGACAGGGCTTTTGATTTGATTCTGCAGGGCAGAAACGACCCGCTGTCCATCGAGGACAGACAGATAATCGCAACGGCGCTGAAGAGTATACAGGACCAGATTTTAAAAGATTTGAACACGCAGCTTTCGGGCAAATATCTGCTCGGCGGCGCTAACACAAAAGTTATGCCGTTTGTGGTTGATAAAGTTACGGGACATTTGTGGTATAATGTTGACCCGGAAGCAATAGATGCCGATACAGGCGAAGTAAACGCCATACACGGTGTGGACGGCTGGAATGTTTTTGAAATGGAGCATATAGACGAGCTTGAGGAAGCCCCGATATACTGGGATCTGACCGGAACGTTCCAGATGGACGAGCTGGGCGGAGATATAGTCAATACAACCGCGCTGTTTGATATACGCACAACAGGGCTTGATATTATAGGCGTTGGACCCAATAATTTATATAATCTGATCGGCAGAATCGCGCTGGCTTTTGAAATGGAAGACATGAAAGCGATTGACGGACCTGTGGATGTCGAGCTGTTTATCGATGAGATTGCGATAGGACCTGACGGCGAGGAGTTTTGGCCGTTTGAAGACTTTTTGATTTCGATGTATCCCGACATAACTCAGCCTAACCCGGATTACCCCCATACAACATATATACTCTCGGACGGCTCTATAATTATTGGTACACCGGACACGCCGCCGTCTGAATACATGGAGAGGATTATACGTCCCGAAGTTCCGGGGCATCGTCCTTATCTCGCCACAACGATGAATATGTTTCTTGATGAAGATTATTTGATGGCTTTTGACGGAGCCAAAGGACTTGCCGAACGGCTGCAGGATATTCAGGTCAACGCCATTATCCAAGTGACAAAAGTCGGCGAAAAATCCAATTATCTTGAGTTTCTCCAGCAAAGAAACGAAAACAGCATGGATCAACTATATGAAATGCAGTATAAACTCGAGGCGCTGCCGCCGGATGAAGCCATACTTTATTTTAAAATGCACGATTATGTATATAAAGCCACTCTGCAAATGGGAGCATATATATTCCAGCCTTCGCTGATGAGCTTTTTGGGCAGGTAACAACTCTCTGAGTAACTGGAACCGAGACTGATTGAAAGAAGGAAGAAAGAGGTGGTTTTATGCGTCAGCTGCTGCAAATAAGCCAAACGCCGATGAGGATAAATTACAGTTATCAGCGCGGCAGGCTCAGTATGCGTCAGCATAAAGCCGAACTCGATATCAATGTGCAGCGCCCCAACCTCAGGGTGACGCGGGATCCCATTAAGTTGATAGTTGACCAAACAGAATCTTTTGAGTCTATGAACAGGTATAAACCGGTCAGATTTTCACAGAAAATCGCCGCCGAAGCCAAACAGATCGCAATGGAGACCACAGCGCAGATAAACGATGACGCGAGAGCGATGACACTCACGAGGGGAGCGGCTCATATCGATATATGCAAGCGTAAAACGGGCGAACATTTTGTTGAAACGATAATGGACTTTATACCCGTCGCTCCGAGGATAAGCTGGGTAGGCGGCGTGACCAAAGTTGATTTTACACCGTTTTCCATGGATATAAACTGGCGGGTCAACCCCAGACCGGAAATCAATTATGAACCCGGAAAATTTAATATGAATGTGGCACAGTGGAACAAAGTCGATATAGCTTATACCGGAACATATGATGACCTTGTGACTATAGGCAGACACATCAGGCATAAAATTTAAAATATAAAACAAAAAAAACAGAGGCGGTCTTTTTTAGACCGCCTGTTTAAAATTAAAAACACAGTACAAAAGAACAGTACAGAAAGGAACATTCGCAGCCATGAAAATCAACACAAAATTTTTCGGCGAGATAGATATAGCGGACGACCAGCTTATTTTGTTTCCGTACGGTATTTACGGGTTTGAAAATTTTAACAGGTTCGTTTTGCTGCATGATAAGGAATATGAGGAAGAAAATGAGACAGTTTTCAGGTTTTTACAATGCATCGACGACGAAAACCTATGTTTCACGGTTATGGACCCCGATTATGTGGAGCAGGGTTATAATCCTAAACTGCCCGAAAATTATACGAAGAAACTCGGGATTTTTGATGAAAACGAAGCGGTTTATCTTGTTATAGCTTTGATCAGCGAAAATTTAAAAGAATCCACAGCGAATATGCAGGGACCCATCGTTATAAATTCCAAAAATATGTGCGGCGCACAGATAATCCTTGAGAGCTCTGAACCGGAAAACACCGGATATAAAATAAAGCATAAAATATTCAAAACATCCGGAGAACCGGCTGACGGGGAAGGGAGCGGAATTTAATTATGCTTATAATAAGCCGGAAAAAAAACGAAGGTATAATTATAAACGGGGATATAATCCTGACGGTGGCGGATGTGCAGGGGGATAAAGTGCGTATCGGCATCGATGCGCCGGAATCCGTTAAAATAGTGCGCAAAGAACTGCTCGATACGGAAAAATCAAACAAGGAAGCCGCCGAAACCGCGGTTAAACCCGACATAAGGAAACTTACGGATATTTTAAAAAAATGACAAAAGTAGGAGTGAATAAATTATGAATCCGAGAGAACGTTTTAACGCCGTTTTAAACGGCAGAAAACCGGACAGGCTGCCTATGGTCGAATGGGCGGCATGGTGGTGGGACAGAACGATACAGAGATGGACGGAGGAGGGGCTGCCCGAAGGGATGAATTTAGAGCAGAGTCTGCGGTATTTCGGGCTTGATGAACTGCACTGCCCTTCGGTGACCCCGCATTTGCCGCCCGCAAAAAGCCATGGCGCGGGCATTATAAAAAATGAGCGCGATTATGAAAATATCATAAAAGAACATGACACTTATTCAAACGCCCATATTGAGAGGTTTATCGCCAATGTGAAAACTTACAAAGAAAGGCACGACAGGGGTGAGATAAGTTTAAGGGTCTGGCTTGACGGATTTTTTTGGTATCCCCGGAAACTGTTCGGTATAGAGCCGCACCTGTACGCGTTTTATGATTATCCCGAATTGCTGGAGCGCATCAACAGCGACTTGGAGGAGTTCAATATGCGCGTACTGCTTGAGCTTTTTAAAGTTTTAAAACCGGAGTTTATCGGGTACGGCGAAGATATGTCGTATAACCACGGTCCGATGCTTTCGGTTGAGTTGTTTGAACAATTTATCGCCCCGCATTATAAGCCGCTAACAAAATTTACCCGTGAGAACGGGGTTAAAACCCTTATAGATACAGACGGGGACCTCACAGTGATGATACCGTGGCTTACCGGCTGCGGAGCGGACGGGGTCTACCCGCTTGAAAGACAGGCAGGCATCGATCTTGCGGCGATACGCGGGGAATACCCCGAACTCATACTGCTCGGCGGATATGATAAAATGGTTATGAGCAAAGGCGAAGCCGCGATACGCGCGGAGTTTGAACGTCTGCTGCCCGTTATGCGCTCGGGGTATTATATCCCTTCTGTCGACCATCAGACTCCGCCGGAAGTATCGCTTGAAGATTATAAAATATATATAAAATTATTCAAAGAATACTGCCAAAAAGCCGCGGAATAAAACTGCCGCTTTAAACATTCTCCGTACACAGCTCGAGCTCATAGGTTTTGGTTACCCAGCTTAGAACATTGTTTTCTTCGGTTACAACGGTTAATTTGTTTTTTGTCTTGTTGAATTTAAGCAGCAGCGGGACTTTGCGCGGCGTTTCATAATACCAGAGTGTGAGCTCCAGCGTATTTTCCGCCGGCTTCCATTCGCTGTACACTTTGCATCTGTAAAACAGGGAGAACGGATAAACAAAGTTTAAACTGGATAACGCAGCGTTGTCTGTCCATTCGCCTTTTTTAAATTTGAAAACAGACTTGGAGTTTTTATAATCCAGCGCAAGTATACCGTCCGCTTCGTTTATATCAAGATACGCGCTTACTTTACCATTTTTGTATTTCGCGTGCATTTTGGGCAGGGCGGTCGCCTCTGCGTTTGTTTTTAAGTGCGAAAGATTTTTCTGCGCCTGAAGCAGCCCCGCGCATGCCGCCTTATCCTCGTAAGGCTCGCGGTTTTCGCGCAGCGCGGGCAGTAAAATTTCCCAGATCAAATCCTGTACCCGCTGCATATCAACATTGCTCGTAATCGCAATAACAGCGTTTGCGTCCGGCATCACGATACAGAACTGACCGTACATGCCGTCGCCTCTGTATACGCCCGCAGGAACGCAGCGCCAAAACTGATAACCGTAACCTTGGCTCCAGTCGACGCTTGCATTGGCGTTGTTACCGGCGTTATCTATTTGTTTGCTTGTGGCTTCGTTTATCCAGTCTTCGGAGATAAGCCGTTTGCCGTTCCATATGCCTTTTTGCAGGTATAACTGCCCGAATTTGGCGATCTCTTCGGTTTTGATGTTTAAACCGAAGCCGCCGTAACAAATGCCGAGATTATCTTTTTCCCAGTACGGGTCGGTTATACCGAGCGGTGAAAACAAGCGCGGCTTAAGATAATCGGTGAGCGTCTGCCCCGTGAGTCTGGTTATTGCCGCCGACTGCATATAAGTGGCAAGCGTATGGTAAAAAAATACGCTGCCGGGTTCGTGTTTCACATGCGAAGATAAAAAATTCTTGATATTGTTTCCCCGCATATCCCCCCAAAAATTCCAGTTTTCATACTCTGTGCCCGTGCTCATCATCAAAATATGTTTCATCGTCATTCTTTTCATTTTTTCATCGATATCATTGCCGAGTTCCGCCGTTTCCTCCTTGAAAATATCGACAAGCAATGTATCGGTGGTGAGCAGCCCTTCGCTTACCGCCATTCCGATCGCCGAAGATGTGAAACTTTTGCTGAGTGAGAACAGCTGATGCCGGTACTGCGGCGCATACGGCTGCCACCAGCATTCGCTTATAACCTTTCCGTTTTTGAGCAGCATGAACGAGTGAAGTTCATGGTTTTCTTCTTTTATTTTACATAAAAAATCGATGATCGCCTGTGATTTTACGCCCTGTTTTTCCGGCACGCTTCTTTGAAGTTTCATAAAAAATCCCTTTCCCCGCTTTTTTTTAGTTTATGCTGTTAATTATACAACATATTTAAAATAAAGTCAAGAGCGTGAATAATTTGCCTGCAAAATATATTGACTATAACGATAAAATATAGTATAATAGTATAATAGTATATACACACGGCAAAGCGAGGAGGTTTAGCTTGAAATATATAATTATTATAATATGCGCCGTTCTGGTTTTTTCGGGCTGCAGTCAAAAAAATACCGAAGAAGAGCCGGAAACACCGGAAATAACGGAAACAACTGCAGAAACCGATATAATTGAAACACAGGAAGAAGGTGGCATAATGCAAAAATCAGCCCAAGCGGGCGTTTTATGGCCGGCAGAGCGGGCCCTGCCGATTTTCGCTTCCCCGGAAGAAACGCTCCGTATAATCCACACAAACTCGCTCACGCCGGACGAGCGCATGAGCATATCGGCGCTGCAGGGGATAGTGAACAAAACAAAGCCGCGCATATTACTAACGGAAGACGGCGATGTTTTGCCGGATACATGGATTAAAACTTTCGGCTTGCAAACCTCGCGCATGGACATTTACGCCATGATTGAGTTTTATAAAGACGAAATCGGCGGGATTGTCGTTTATAATACGCAAAAAAGCGCGCATCACAGGAACGCCGCTTCAACCATAGCCAATATACACGGGTATATTCCGGTAACGGGCGGTATAAAAAACGCGCTTGAGCGGCAGGGCGTTGAGTTTTTGAATATTATCGATATAACCGATTGGGAAGAAACCACGCCGATGGCAGTTTACGGCAGGATATACGAAGAATACTGGCAGCACTGCACCAAACGCCTGCTGCTCAGCGCTGACCCCAACCATGATTTCGACCATTGCCGCGATATAGCGGCGGCGGCGGGAGCGGCGGTAGTATGGCTTGACTGCACGCGCCCAGCCGAGCGCGAGCTTTATCAGAAATTTATGCGGGATATGGCGGACAACCGCGAAAAAAACAACGAAACCGCGATAGTTCTGGGCTGGTTCACAACCGAGCGCTCAGGGGTTACCGCCGGCTCGGAGTTCGGTATTAGCACCATACCTGCGGATTTGTATATAAGCGGCAGCGTGTACGGCGGGGTGACAGGCAACCCCGACCCTGAAGACCGCACAATAAATATCCCTCCGGTTCCCCCGAAAAAAGACGTTGAGAATAAAATTTATGTCGCGGTATTTTTCACGGACGGAGACAATATACAGTATATGCAGAGATTTATGCGCAAGCTTTGGGACAGCCCCGAAGAAACTCAGGCAAGGGGTAAAGTTGCGGCAAACTGGACGGTCGCGCCGGGGCTGGTTGACATCGGACCGGGTATACTGAATTATTATTACGGCAAAGCGAGCGATTACGAATGTTTTGTCGCGGGACCTTCGGGTATGGGGTATTTAATGCCGACAAATACCCTGCGCGAACCCGGCGCGGCGCTCGGAGCTTTTTTGACCGAGCGCAAATATATGGACGAATATACGGCTTTAACCGAAAGGTATATGCGAAAAGCGGGACTGCGCGCCCTGACAATATGGGATGATGCAAGCGATGAGCTGCGCGATTCATACGAGCGCATATGCCGGTATATTTACGGGGCTACGGTGCAGAATTTCGGGGACAGAAACGTGACCGAAGGGGTTGCCGGCGGCCGGCTGTGGTTTGCAAGGCATGAAACGCATTATGAGGGCGTTTACAATACCGTACTGAGCGATTTAACGCGCAAGATACGCGCGCTGCAAAACAACGGGGAAGGTCCTCATTTTCTGTCGTATCAGGTAAAAACATGGGAATTCCATACCCCGCAGCTTGTGCGGCTGAATGATGATATAAAAGCGAGGTTCGAAGAAACGGCAGAGATTGAATTTGTGCGCGCCGACCATTTTTTCGCGCTGTATAACGAAGCAAACGGGCTTCCGTTTAACCTGTGCATGAACGAAAAAACAACGCTGACAACAGCGACAGAAGAAAACGGTTCAATAATTTTTGATTTCGGGGATATATACGCAGTCAGCCGGCTGGCCGTACCGCCGGCGATTAGCGGCACCGAGCTTGAGCTGAGCGAAGACGGAACTAACTGGACGGCAGGTATGCTTTTAAGCGGCGGCGCGGATAACGCCGTCATTGATGTAAATCTGCCGCAAGTTATAAACGCGAGATACGCAAAAATAATAACACACGCCGAAGATTTTGGTATGTTTTCGGGCGGTATCGAAATTTACGGGCGGCAAAACGCCGCTCTTGCAACCGGAGGATAAAATGCTATGCTTGAATTTAAAGGTTTTGACAGGGATTATGAAACGATGAGCTCAAAAGAGCGCGTTATGCGTACGTTTAATTTTGAAAAATGTGACCGCGTACCCATAAATTATTTCGCCAACCCCACAATACACAAAAAATTCGCGGAGGCACTCGGGGTTAAAGACGGCAATTATGAAAAAGTGCTTGAAATTATCGGAGCGGATTTCAGAGGGGTCGGCGCGGGGTATAAAGGACCGCTGCTGTTTGAGCAGATTGAGGGGACGAGTGTTGACCCTGTGTACGGATTTTATACAAAACTGATATATAACGAATCGGGGTATTACCATGATTTCTGCAATTTCCCGCTGCAGGACGCGGACGACGACATAATTGCGGGGTTTCCCGTGCCCGACCCGGATGATTTTGATTATTCGAATATAGCCGCCGCTCTGGATTATTATAAAGATAAAGCCATAAGCATAGGGGGAGCGGGGACTTCGGATATAATAAACTCAACGGGCAGGGTGATGGGAATGGAAGAAGCCCTTGTCAGGCTTTATTCCGAAGATGAAGCGGCGCTGCATTACATCGACAAAAGGCTAAGTATGGAGCTCGGCGTTCTGGAAAGGATTATGGATAAAGCGTGCGGCGGGGTGGATTTTTTGTGGCTGGGCGAGGATCTCGGGACGCAGATCGCTCCGATGATAAGCCTTGATTTATACAGAAAAGTGTTTAAGCCGAGACACAAAAAGTTTATCGATTTCGCCAAAAGTTATAAGCTGCCCGTTATGGTTCACACCTGCGGCAGCTCAAGCTGGGTTTATGATGATTTTATTGAAATGGGCGTAAACGCGGTCGATACCCTGCAGCCGGAAGCGGCAAATATGGATCCCGCGTATCTGAAAGAACATTTCGGCAAAAAACTCTGTTTCCACGGCTGTATATCCACTGCGGGCGTTTTAACCGAAGGTGAGCCTTTTGATGTTGAGCGCACCGTTAAAGAAACAATCGAGGTTTTCAGGGGGCTTAACTGCTATATGCTCTCGCCCACGCACCAGATTCAGGACAACACACCTGTCCCGAATGTCCTCGCGATGTATCAGGCGGCGCATAAATATAAAATATAAAAACGCTTTTTATTCAAACAGAGCCATGGCAAATGTCCGCGCGTCAAAATTTTCCAAATCGTCTATTTTTTCGCCCACACCGATAAATTTTATGGGTATACCGAGCTCGTGTCTTACCGATAATACAACGCCGCCTTTGGATGAGCTGTCGAGTTTTGTCAGAATTATACCGGTAAGCTCAGCTGAGTTTTTGAATTCGCGCGCCTGATTCACCGCGTTCTGTCCTGTTGTGGCGTCGAGAACAAGCAGCGTTTCAATGCTCGCATCGGGGAGTTCTCTGTTTATCACGCGCGAGATTTTCGCGAGTTCTTCCATAAGATTTTTTTTGTTGTGCAGACGTCCCGCGGTGTCGATTATCAAAACATCGGTTTTTCTGCTTTTAGCCGCGGTGATCGCGTCAAAAACCACCGCCGCGGGGTCAGAGCCTTCCTGATGTTTGATCAGCTCAACCCCTGCGCGCTCTGTCCAAATCTCAAGCTGCTCCATCGCGGCTGCCCTGAATGTGTCTCCGGCAGCTGCAAGCACGCTTTTTTTTTCGCGTTTCAATATCGCCGCGATTTTACCGATTGATGTGGTTTTACCCGCTCCGTTCACACCGATCACAAGTATAACCGACGGCCTGCTGTCCAGTTTCAAATCCTCGTTTTCCCCGATAATATCGATTATAATCTCTTGAAGCGCTTGTTTTACCCGCTCCCCGTCAGAAATACGTTCGTCTTTTATTTTTTCACGCAGTTTTTCAATAATCTCACTTGATGCGGAAACCCCCGCATCTGAAGCTATAAGTATCTCTTCGAGTTCTTCGAGCAGCTCCTCGTCGATTTTAACGAATGATTTGAGTATACTGCTGACCTGCCCCAAAACCGAATCTTTGGATTTTTGCAGTCCCTGTTTTAATTTATCGAATAATCTCATGCTTTTATAATCCGCCCTCTCTTTGTTTTCTTTCAAATTCTTTTTTTGTTTCGTTTATGTCCAAAGTTAAATATTTTGAAACGCCTTTCTCCTGCATCGTCACGCCGTACAGTCTGCCGGCCGCTTCCATCGTTCCGCGCCGGTGCGATATAATGATAAACTGCGTTTCCCGCGCGTATTTTTTTAGGTACGCCGCGAATCTTTCCACATTCACTTCGTCGAGCGCCGACTCAATCTCGTCCAGAACGCAGAAAGGCGCGGGGTTTATTTTAAGCAGCGCGAAATAAAGCGCGATTGCGACAAATG
>Ga0099364_10007224_pt1 | contig 15934 bp, 16 predicted proteins | sample TergutTh196P3_FD_73070 | JGI IMG/M metagenome (GOLD analysis project Ga0099364, IMG submission 73070) | Microcerotermes parvus P3 segment gut microbial communities from Pointe-Noire, Republic of the Congo - Th196 P3 | ecosystem: Host-associated > Arthropoda: Insects > Digestive system > Gut ...
ATCATCTGCTGCGAATCGTCAGGGAGCACACCGGCATGAACGGGCATTAAATTTTTTTACTGCTTGCAGAAATTATGCCCGTCAAAATAACCTCAATTTTAACTGGGAACTTGTTGTGATGGATGGTATTGGACATGGTACAAGACCATCATTACCCGCCGTTTTGGTTATTCTTGTTGGAAATACCAGACAATCATCTATTGCGGCAGCCAGTCGATTGTCAGGACAGGAAAGAATATATGGAACCTTTTACGCAAGCAATAACAGTTCGGTTGTAATATCCGGCGATACAATGATTTGGCTTACCGGTTCCAATCGCAGAGTTGTGAGGATTGAATCATTTACGGCTATCAACAATACCGGCGCTGATACCAGAGAACGCTTTCCCAATGGTTTTCGCATAAGGGGTGTTTATACAGAATCAGATCGGGACGGTATTTCTGCCGGCGATGCCTATAACCTGCCCTGGTATATCAGTTCTGACAATCGTTCACTTATACAAGGTTCCGGAGCCAGTATTTTTTATAATAGATATTAAAATAAGGAGGTTTTATGAGAAAAATAATTTTTACTTTTATCGCACTGCTATTAACAGTTAATGCCTTTGCGCAAACGACAGGCACTTTTCAGTTTAGAACAAGAGACAATAAAACAATGCCGGTGCATTATTTTCTTCCTCCGAATATGAACAATGAAACAAGAGTAATGTTTGTTTTGCATGGTATTAATCGCGGTGACTATACTCATACTGCTTATGTCTTGTCTGTTGCTGCGAATGCTGCAGTTATATTACCTGTATTCAGTGCGGAAGATTTTCCCGGATATAATCGAATAAATTTTACAACTGCCACAAGGCCGCCCAGCGAATGGTATATTCATCATTTAGATGATATTTTCGAACAATTTATTGCACAACATAGATTGAGCGCCAGAACATATATTTTATATGGTCATTCAGCAGGGGGCGGATTTACCTTTATGTCAGCAATGTTCGGATCCAGTCCATACATGGAGTATGCTATGGCTTCAGGTGCCGGACCTTATCCTATTTTTGATGAAAGTGTTAATTTTATAAATGGCATAAGAAATGTTTTGCAGTATAAAGATATTATGCTGCGTAATCTCTCAAAAAAACTGTACCTGTTAATTGGAAGTGAAGATGATGAACGTTTCCCTGAAAACAGATTGGCAAGAAACAGAAGTTTTTATGAATCTGCCAGAAATTATGCCCGTCAAAACAATGTCAATTTTAATTGGGAGCTTATTGAAATACCAGGCGGCGGACATAGTGCTAATCCGACAATTCGATATGTTTTGGATATTCTTACAGGAAACAATTATTTTTACCGGAGCAATACATCATCAAGAACATTTAACCACTTGTCAGGGCAGCAAAGGATCTATGGAACATGGGCAAGTGTTAATAATGCATTAAATGTTAATAATGCAGTTGTATTTTCGGGCGATAGAATGATTTGGTATAACGGTTCCAATCTTAGAGTTTTAAGGATTGACAGCTTTACAGCTATTGACAATACCGGCACTGATACAAGCGGGCGCTTCCCCAATGGTTATCGCATAAGGGGCGTTTATACAGAAGGCGATCGAAGAGGTGAAGCTTATAATCTTCCCTGGTACATCAGCACCGATAACCGTTCGCTTATACAAGGTTCAGCAGGCAGTGTTGTTTATAATAGGTATTAGAATGTGACGAATGAATTTTTAAAGGGATGACAATGAAAAAAGCAAGTTTATTTTTAATCGCCGCCATTATAATTGCGGCTTTAAGCTGCGACGGCAGAAGCAGGAGTACAGAAACCGATGGAATAATGACCAATGAAACCGAAACAGAAGAATCATCTGAGGTCTTGGATGTAAGATCCCCTATTGAAACTCAAGAATTAACGACATCGGCCTCTCTGGCTGTGTTTTTCGGTTCGGAAAATGTCCTTATCAGGTTTAGTACATATGAAGTGCAAAGAGAATATTTTAACGATGAGATAAATCATAATGCAACTCTTGAATTAAAACTGCCAAGGATTACCGGAAATTATAATGGTATTAATGGAATTAACGAATATTTTGCCAATAAAGAACACGTTTTTTATGATGAACTTGTTTCGGAGGTTCTTTTTGAAAGATATGTACATTACTCCTTAGAAGCAGTGCTTGGTAATCTTATTTCCATTTCCGGCAACTTGAGCGGTCATGCAGGCGGAGTCGGCTGGCATTCTTTGGAAGGGTATGTGTTTGATGTAAATACGGGAAATCAATTAGGCCTCTTTGATATATTTAAGGTGAATGAAACTAGGTTCATGAATTTTATATACGATTTTATTTCCAGGGAAATAACAGAAAGCATAAAAAGTAATCCAGATGACTGGGACGGTTATATGTTTGACGATGCCTATTCTGGTGAAGGTTACACAGCCATTCGAGGCTTTAACCGGAATGATTTTTACCTTACGGAAAATTCTTTAGCAGTCATTTATCAAAGATATGCATTGAAATCAGGTGCTTATGGACTGCAAATATTTGAAATACCCTATGATTTGCTTGTGAATCTATAATTACTGAATGAGAAAACATAATCATAATTAAGGAGAATTAATGAGAAAAACTTTTTTAATTTTTTGTTTCATTTTTTCCAGCATTTTAGCTTTGGCAATCACGGCGGCACTGGGAGCTTGTTCCGGAAATAAAATACATGATGCGACAGAAACTGATCCTGCACAGGAAATTACACTTCCTCCGACAGTGGATTTATTTCAATATAATAATGAATACAGCGGTACTTACCAGGAAGATTTTAGAATATGGGGATGGTCTAAAGACGGGAAGGTGGCTTATAGTTATATTGAGAATGACGGCGGTATGACAACAACATATGGTACCATTTTTAACTTTGTTGATGATGTATCCATATATTCTAATTCCATAGATTATGGGGAATTTCATATTATTTGCATGGAAAATGGAATTGAATTTGCAGAGGCGGAATACAGAGAATTACCTATTGTACATAACAATACCGCTTATAATGTTATTTTTGATATAAATAAACAAGTAGATTCTGATTTTGGAGATTTAGAAGTTATTGATAATTACAGAATTATTGTAGAAAAACAGGGAACACGCAGCGATACCTTCCAGCGTGAAAGAAAAGTTGTTCATGCTGTCCAGGGGGATTATACATTAGATGTCTTTTCATTAGGTTATTTTATGAGTCCGTTTGAAAACAGGGCGTTACTTGTTATTGCAAGGAGAATTCCAGGCGGACACACTCTTAATTTTTTTGTTGGCTGTGACTTGGACACCGGATTTACAGCTGCGACAATGCCGCCTCAAAGTTTTGTTGGAACATGGGGCGATGATGACGATTATCTTATAATATGGGATGTTTACGATACGGATATTGATTTTTACTGGCATGTTCCTTATCGTATTAGCGCAAGGGCAATGGCAATAATTGAAAACCAAAGGATAGTCTTTAGGGTTCGCGACGATACCGGACATATTGATGATGATTACATCTACTATGCAGTCAGCGGAACGATGGAGTTTAATGAGAACGGCATTTTGCTTACCGTTGAAAGAACAGACAATCCCATGATCAGAGCCGGAACATATCATTACCGTGAAAAGATCAAGGATTAAATTATTGGAGAGATTTGTTATGAAAAAAGCAAGCTTGTGTTTAATTGCCGCCCTGATGTTTATTGCATTTGGCTGCAGCGGCAAAAGTGATAACGGCGGAAACAGTACGGAAACAGGCGGAACAATCACCATAAATACTGAAACCGGCGAAGAGACAAATAACCTGACCGTGGAAAGTGTTACAGGCGCTACAATACCGTCCCAAGAAGAAGAACAAGAGCCTGTGGTAAGCGTTGTCAAAATGCCTGCCGATTTTAGAGTGGAATATCATTTCTTTGCCGACCACCAAACAGATGAAACAATTCTATTTCTTACAACAGAAAGTGTAGAAAATTTTGCATACATGGAAATAATACCTGCCTATGATGGAGACAATATTGTACTCCTTTTGGGAGAAACCTTGTTCGGCCTTGATGATTTTACTCCCGAAAAGCCCTTTGTTGTAAGTGCCAGCATAGGATCAGGAATACCGTCCAGAGGAATACTTTTTTGGTACAGGGGCAAGGTATGGAGTTATTATCTCATGGAAAGCGGTATGGATGGTTCGCTTATGCTTATTGAGTTTACGCCATTTATGGGTTAAAATATAGCTTGCCGCTTAAACGGCTAATATGAAGGAGTTTTTTATGAAGAAAATTTCTGGTTTATTCTTTTTTGGAATATTAATTATTTCTTTCGCATATGGACAGGCTCCTATTACAATTACACCCGGCAGACCGCATAATGCAACTTTGCAGGGAACTACAGAACAAAGATACAGTGTCAGTGTCCCTGACGGAAGCAGGCTTATTGCCTATACAGAAAGCAAACTGGACACGGTAATGCGCATTTACAATGCACAAGGAGAAGAAATTGCCTTTGACGATGATTCCGGCACTGATTATAACGCAAGGATCAGCATTGTTGTTCCTGCAGGTACGTATACCATAGGTGTCCGCGGTTATAGTGAAGGTCATACAGGGCCTTATACACTGCATGTTTTAACAGAAGCTGTTGTTATTACAAACATCACCGCCGGTAGAGCACACAGAGCCGCGCTGCAGAGAACTACAGAACAACTGTATAATGTCAGAGTCCCTGCCGGAAGGCTCCTTGCTTATACAGAGAGCGACCTGGACACGGTAATGCGTATCTACAATGAAAGAGGGGAAGAAATTGCCTATGACGATGATTCCGGCGATGGTTTAAATGCAAGGATAAGCATTGTTGTTCCTGCAGGAACTTATACCATTGGAGTCCGCGGCTTTGGTTCCGGTGATGAAGGTCCTTATACCCTGCATGCCATATCTGAACCTATTACAACCATTAGCGCCGGAAGACCGCACAGAGCCACACTGCAGGGAACCGCAGAACAACTGTACAATGTAAGGGTCCCTGCCGGAAGACGGCTCATTGCCTATACGGAGAGCGGCTTGGACACGGTAATGCGCATCTACAATGACCAAGGGGAAGAAATTGCCTATAACGATGATTCCGGCACTGATTATAATGCAAGGATAAACATCCGTGTTCCCGAAGGGACTTATACCATAGAAGTCCGCGGTTTTAGTGAAGGTCATACAGGGCCTTATACCCTGCATGTCTTAACAGAAGCTGTTGTTATTACAAGCATAAGCGCAGGAAGTGTACACAACGCTACACTGCAGGGAACCACAGAACAACTGTACAATGTCAGAGTCCCTGCCGGAAGGCTCATTGTTTATACGGAGAGCGAGCTAGACACAGTAATGCATATCTATAATTCACAAGGAGAACTAGTTGACTATGACGATGATTCCGGCACTGATTATAATGCAAGGGTAGACATTAATGTTCCCGCTGGTACTTATACTATAGAAGTCAGAGGTTATAGTGAAAATTATACAGGGCCTTATACCCTGCATGTCTTAACTCGATAAGACAAACCTAGACCCTTTCTCCTTTATATAGTATCCTAATACCATGTTTGGATTCTATTTTGACGAGTACTACCTCTTGTTGGTGGTTCCTACTATTTTTTTATCTCTCTGGGCGCAGTTTAAGGTAAAATCTACCTTTTCCAAATATTCCAAGGTTCGGTGCAGCCGGGGGATAAGCGGGGCTCAGGCAGCGCAGGTTTTATTACAAGCAAACAATATTAGTAATGTCTCTGTAGAAAGTGTTGGCGGCAGCCTTACCGATCATTATGATCCTGGACATCGTGTATTGCGTCTTTCCCAGCCTGTATATGGTCAATCTACCATAGCTGCCGTTGGTGTGGCAGCTCACGAAGCCGGTCATGCCATCCAGCATGCACGAGGTTACGGTCCTCTGGGTTTGCGGAGTACCCTGGTACCGGTAGCTAATATTGGTTCTTCCATGGGTCCCTGGCTTGCCATGATAGGCCTGTTTATGAATATGGGTATACTGCTTAATCTTGGGATTATGCTTTTTGCCGGAGCAGTGGCCTTTTATCTTATTACCCTGCCGGTGGAATTTAATGCCTCCAGCAGAGCCCTGGCAAACCTAACCCAGAACCAGATACTTACCGATGAAGAACTGAAAGGAGCGCGTAAAGTACTTAACGCTGCTGCCATGACTTATTTAGCAAGCGCTCTTACTGCATTAATGAGCCTTGTCCGTCTGATACTTCTTTCCAGAAGGCGGCGTTAGAAAAGCCCGGCATAAAAAATGGATTCGGAAAAAAAAGGCATTCTCTACGGCGTATTTTCCTATGTTTTTTGGGGCTTAACACCCCTTTATTGGCGGCTATTAGTCTCTGTTAGTCCTTTGCATATACTGGGTTTTAGAATTGTTTTTGCTCTTGTCTTTACAGCCTTTGCTCTGATTATTCTAAAAAATAAAACCTGGCTTTTATTGCTTAAAAGAGATAAATTACTGCTGACAATACTATCGGGTTTGGTAATTTCACTTAACTGGGGTATTTATATCTGGGCTGTTAATTCCGGATATACCTTAGAGGCATCTTTGGGGTATTATATTAACCCCCTTACATCAATACTGCTTGCAATGATCATTCTTGGGGAAAAGCTTACTGTCTTGCAAAAGACAGCTTTTGGTTTTGCTGCTTTAGGTGTTCTTTTGGTAACAATTTTTTCCGGGGTCATTCCCTGGGTATCCCTGATACTGGCCATTACCTTTAGTTTATACGGGCTTATTAAAAAGAAAAATAAATCCGGATCGCTGGAAGCTCTGGGAGCGGAAACGCTTGCAGTCCTGCCCCTTGGAATTGCCATTTTAATTTTTTCTCCCGCTGATCTGCCGCAAATAATTTCTCCGCTGCAATGGGCTCTGATTGTTTTTTGCGGATTTGTTACCGCTCTTCCCCTTTTTACTTTTGCCAAAGCGGCTAAACTTCTTACCTTGACATCGATTGGTTTTTTACAGTTTATCAGCCCTACAATGATCTTCTTTTTGGGGGTTTTTGTTTTTGGTGAAGATTTTTCCCTTAATAAACTGTGGGCATTTGGCTGTATTTGGATTGCAGTAGCGCTGTATTGTTTTTCTCTTAAAAAACAAAAAAATATTTAAGGAAAAGGGAATTTTAGGGTGAACTCTTCTGCTGCTATTGAAAACCGTTTTATCCCCGCATTTCTTCTTTCATCTGCAATTTTTGCAGTTATTGGCCCCTACCTTCCCATTATGCTTCGCAGCCTGGGTTATAGTACTATTTTAATCGGAATTATGCTTGCTATTTTTGAAGGAGCAGGTATTGCAGGGCCTATTGTATTTGGCCATTGGGCAGATAGAAGCGGTAAATACCGCTTGCTTCTTTTGGTTAGCTGTATTGTACCTGCTGTACTGGCTTTTCCCCTGGCATTATTTGTTCATCCTGTAGTAAGCGCTCTTATTCTGGCTTTTATGTCTTTTGGCTTTAAACCGTCTGTTTCTCTTTTGGATGCAGCTACAACAATAACAATAGGTGAAACCGGAAATTATGGAAAAATTCGTGTATGGGGATCGATAGGTTATGTTCTGGCAGTTCTTTGGCTTCAATGGACGCCGGTCTTTACTCCTGATACTGCTATAAATATTGCTTTTTGGATAAGTTTTATTGCCATTATTACCATCGTGCCTTTTTTAATACTGCCCCTTTTTTCTCATAAGGATACTAATAATAGAGACAGCAATACAAAGGCTGTTGAAACAGGCATCAACAATCCCTGGAAAAATATTATTTCTTTATATTTTATTGCCGGTTTTATACTGATATTTTCAAGCCGTTTTTCTATGGCAGCTTTTTATACCTATTTACCCCTTTACCTGACAGAAAGCATGCAATGGAATGCGGTAGGACTTATGTTTGCCCTGGGAGCATTATCGGAGATACCTTTTATATTATTCTCGCGAAAACTAATTATACGATTTGGCCCAATGTCCTTGTTGGTTTTGGCTTCTTTTGCAGTGGTTGTCCGCCTTTTGCTTTTGGCTTTCTTTCCCTATAAAATTGCCATTGTTGCTTCGCAGCTGCTTCATTCCCTTTGTTTTGGCATTTTCTATCCTGCATCAATAGCTTTTATTTCCAGAGTTTTCCCCCCGGAAAAACGGGGAATAGGTATGTCCTTATTCCTTACTCTAGGCACCGGACTGCCTATATTGATTGGTAATATGGCTGGAGGGTTTATTGTAGATTTTGCCGGATATCCTTCCCTCTTTGTCATTTATGCTGTATTAAGCGGAACCGGAGCGCTGGTTTACTTTATATTGCGTAAAAGATTATAATATAACTATGGCAAATCCGGAACTGGTACGGGCAATGGATTATATTCTTAACCGCTGTGATGAAAAGTCAATTGAAGCAGTGGCTGCTGCCGTAGTGCGCCGCCGGCGGGATTTGGCTGCATTTGGAAGTAATATGCCAGATCCAAAAAAAATGGCTCGTGAACTGTCTGGTCAAATCAATATCGGGGCCAGTATTGACGGTATGCGGGAAACGATACGGAACATGGCAGTCCGGATTATACGCCAGGAAGCGCCGGAATTAAACGATGAGCAGATAGCCGAATTGACAGCCGCCTGGATTCCCGGAAGCGCCGGAAGCAGCTCCGATTCCCAGCAGAGCAGTTTTCCTCCCGACATGCTTTTGGAAATGATAGACCACTTTGTCAGCTTTTCTTCGGGAACCATGAGCAAGGCAGATGATACCAAACTCCGAAAGGAACTGGGCGCCTGGCCGGAAAGGTATTGGAATAGTTTTCCCAAAGTAATTCAACTTATTATAAAGGATTATCTGAACGGTGAAATAAATGAAAAAACCTACCGTTCAAAAATAGTGACGGCTATATCGTTTAACAGCCCGGAATAGCTGTTATAAATCCACCCATATAGGCTTTCTATCCCTAAAAATGGTATATGCAGAAAACCCTGCTTCGTGTAAAAAATCTTCTGCCCTGGCATAATGCGCAGCTATTTTTTCCGCCTTATGTGCATCCGAGCCGATTGTTAGTATTTCGCCGCCAAACTTTTTATATGCCTTTACTATGTCCATGCTGGGATGCGGCTGGTTAAGTCCATAATTAAAACCGGAAGTGTTTAATTCTATGCCCTTGCCGTTTTCAACAAGCTTTTTTAATACTTGATCAATAAATGTCTTATACTCATTATAAATAGGGCCTTTATTTTCGTACGGCGCATAACGAATAATAAAATCCAGATGTCCATACACAGAAATGTACGGGCAATCTTCAATAAGCTGCAGCATTTCCGAATAATAAAGCTCGTAGGCTTGGTCTTTTGATCTGCCGCTGAATGCCTCGTCTTTAAAAACATACATATCAATTTTGTTTATGGCATGTGAAGAACCAATTATAAACTCGAAAGGATGTTTTTCTGCAAGCTCGGAAAATATACCTGTTACATGGGGAGCAAGACCCATTTCTATACCCATAACAGCCCGTATTGAGCCGGAATATTTTTCATTCATTTGCTGTATTGCTTTACCGTACTCTGTATAATCAATCATGGGAGTCCATAAGCCTCCGTCTTCTCTAAAATCCAGATGATCGGTTATGGCTATTTCATTAAGCCCGCAATGTATTGCGCTTTGAAACATCGACTCTAGTGTGGATTCTGTCGGTGCATCGGTGGAATAACATGTATGGATATGGTAATCGGCTTTTATCATTGCAATCTCAACTTGTTATGTTCCCGTATATATGGAAGCAGGGCATCGGATACTTCTATGGTATTGATCTCCAGGGTATTTTTAATTTTTACTATTTTTAATTGTTTCCTGTCTGCTCCCTGTAAAATTTTTATTGCAATGCGCAGCGCTTCTTCTTCGTTTTCTGCAATAAGCGGTATTCTTGCATCTTCGGTACTTTTGGAAGCTATGGCATTTGCATAGGTAGATTCGAAATCAAGCTTATTAAATACTTTACGGGTAATTACATCAAAGACACCCATGCCCAGGGCATTGCCATGCGATTGCTCTGCTATATCAAATAGTACCATTCTTTCTATTCGGGGAACAGGCAATACAAACTCCTTGCGGATAAAACTTTTACCCAGGATATTGGGATCAAAACCTGCACCGGAAATATTCTTGCCAATCTCCTGTACTATTAATACATCTATTTCCGGAATCATTAATGTGGGCATATTTACCAGGGCAATTTCTAATAGTTCTTTTTCCCGCTCAATGATTTTTTCTTTTGGAATTGCCTCTATAAGGGCAGTTTCATCGTATGCATTTTCTATTACTGCAATGCCAAAACCAATGGGAGTTTTTTTCAATATGATTTCCGCTGCTTCTTCCAGTATTGTTCCAAATGCTTCATAACCGGCTTCGTGAATTGCCGTACAGCCAAGGTGATTGCCCAAGCCTATTACAAGCATTTTACACAGTCCGCTTTGGACATGAGCATTAAAATCGGTATGTAATTTAATGCGGTTTATTAGTACAACAAGGTCTGCCTGCATTGCTGTACTGTCAAAGTATATATCAATTCCAGCTTTGGTTTTTCCCAGATGGACAGTATCAACCTTCGTAATTACCTCTACGCCCATGGCACTTTCGCTAATGCCATAACCGGCAAGTACTTCCCGCTGGCCATCTTCGGTTCCGCCTCCATGGCTGCCCATTGCAGAAATAATAAAGGGCCGTCCGCCGGCTTTTTGTATACATTCCAGTACGATCTTTACAATAACAGAGAGATTTTTTATACCGCGGCTTCCTACTGCAACGGCAACAGAGGCGCCGGGGGTAATTTTAGAATGTATTTCTTCCTTTGCCATTTGATCGAGAATCGCCGCTTTTATATCTTCTACACACTCACGGGGGAAATTTTGATGCACACAATGCATTTGGGGCAGAGTAAAGTTTACATCTTCCGGTAATAATAAGGGCATGGTTTTATTTTCCTATAATATCTTATAACACTGTTCCGGGATTTAATATACCATTGGGGTCAAATAATTGTTTAATGCCCCGCATAAGATCAAGCTCTGTTTTGCTTTTTTGAAATACAAGGTCTTCGCGCCGGTGTTTGCCAATGCCATGTTCGCCTGTTATGGTTCCTCCGTATTTAAAGCACAGGGTATACATTTGATGTTTCATTTCTTCTGCATAAGCGGGCATTTTACCATCAACCAGTACAATATCGTTGTGAATATTGCCGTCTGCAATGTGTGCTGTTACATTGGTTATTGTACCGTATTGGGCAGCAAGAGCTTTTAGATCGTGCAAAAAAGCCGGAACGCTGCCTGCAGGTACAGCCATGTCAAAGGAATGGCCTATCATGTGTTTTATGTATTCATAATGCTGACTGCGTATATGCAAAAGTTCTGCCTGTTCGCTTTTTCTTCCGGCAAAGTACTGTTCCAGCGATCCGTTTTTTACGCATAATTCATGTATACTGCGGCAGGCCGAATAAAACTGGCTTTCCTCGGCCTGGCTTACTATGATCATTAAATCTGCTGTGCCTGTTTGCAGCTGCCACTTTTTGCCCATCATTTCCGCTGTTCCTGCAAACAGCGATCGATCCTGGTACTCCACAGCCAGCGGTATGGTACCGCTGGCTAAAATATCAAGACAGGCTGCCGATGCATGATCAAAATCCTCAAATGATGCGATAATGGTTGCAGAGTATTTTTCTTCCGGATATATACGCAATATAACCTTGCTGATAAGTGCCAGCGTTCCTTCGCTGCCAATTATGAGGTTCATTAAATTGTATCCGGCATTGTCCTTGATTAATTTTCCGCCCAGCTTAAGTATTTCTCCGTTTGCAAGTATTACTTCCAGGCCGTGTATATGCTTTCTCATTACGCCATGCTTTACCGCCCGCGCTCCGCCTGCATTGGTTACCGCCATGCCGCCTATATGGGCTCCTTCATCACCGGGATGCACGGGAAAGCACAGACCGGGATGTTTTTCCAGTTCTTCCAATAAGGCCGACAGGGTAACACCGGCTTCCAGAACAGCCATTCTGTTTGCATGATCTATTTCTATTATTTTGTTAAGTCTTTCCATGGACAATATAATGCTTTCTACGATGGGTATGGCAGCGCCGCTTAGCCCTGTACCACCGCCGCGTGCAACAACAGTTATGTTGTTTTCGTTTGCATAACGCAGTATCTCTGCAATTTCTTTTGTATTTGCCGGTTTAACGACAATAGAATTTTCGTTGGCTGTCGGTCTTACTGTATGTTCTAATTCGTCATACAGGTAAGAGCGTTTTTTATCCAATTCTGTAATGACATAATCTTTTCCAACAATGCCGGTTAAATGTTCTATGATAGTTTTATCTATAGCTGTTTTATTCATATTGCTTCCTTATCATAATGCTTTGATCAATAAGGGGATAAGCTGATACATATCACCCACATAGCCGATGTCGCAAACATTAAAAATTGGCGCAGATGGATCGCGGTTTATTGCAATTATTGTTCCGGAATCCTTCATGCCTGCCAAATGCTGGGGCGCTCCGGAAATACCGCAGGCTATATATAATTTAGGCTTAACCCTTGAGCCGCTGTAACCAATTTGGTATGCTGCATCTGCAAGGCCTGCATCTACCAGAGCCCGCGAAAAACCTACTTGTCCGCCAAGATGATCTGCCAATTCCTGAACAAGGGCTATATCTTCGGCTGCTCTAATCCCCCTTCCGCAGGCTACAATGATCTGTGCTTCTGTTATATCCCGTGTATTTTGTTCTGCCAGCTCTGTTACCGATGTTCCTGTATATTCTTCCAGATACGGGGGGACAGTAACAACAGCGGCTTTTCTATTTTGATCGCAGACAGGGACAGGAAATTCTCCATGACGGACAGTTGCCATTTGCGGATATGTTTTGGTTTTTATATGGGCCAGGATATTACCGCTGAATGCAGGACGTATTTGTATTAGGCTGCCGTCAGGATTTACCGAAAGTTCCGTACAGTCCGCAGTAAGGCCGGTTTTAAGCGACGCTGCAATTCGCGGAGCAAGGGAACGGCCAAAGGCTGTAGCGCCAATCAATACAATGCCCGGTTTGTGTTGATTTATAAATGGAACAATATTGGATTTGTATACATATTCTTCCGGGCAGGCAAATGCAGGAGAAGTCATAAGGTATACTGTATCAGCGCCGCGATAATTTAATTCTTCTATATTGCTATTATTCTTTGCATTGCTGTCATTGTTTGCGCTTAACAGAAGACAGTTCAGGGAACAGTTTAAGCTGTCCGCCAGCTCTCTGCCCTTTCCAAGCAGTTCATAGCTGACAGGGTGTATAGTATCTTTACGATGCTCGGCTATAACAAGTATTCCGTTCCATTCACTCATATGCGGATATCCTTTCTTTTACCGCTTTTACTGCATCGATAAAAATATCCGGATTATCGCGGAAAATCGCAGCGCTTCTGTATTCGGCTTGGGGAATTATTATTTTTGCAACCTGAGTGGGGGAACCTTTAAGCCCTGTTTGATTTTCTGTAATACTCTCCGAAAGTTCTTTAAGACCAAGCGTTTTGAATTCTTTGGAAATTGAGTCCAGCTTGCGCTTTAAACCGGGGAGTAATGGAACAGCAATGGTTCTGTTTACAGAGATCAGCGCGGGAAGCTTTATACGGCGGCTCTGTTTTTTACCGCATAGTTCTGCTGTTGCAAGGCTAACGTATCCATCACTGATATCATTAATAAGATCAACATAATTACTGTGAGGTATGTTTAAAAGCTCTGCTGTTTCTGCTCCAACCTGTGCCGTATCGCCGTCTACGGTTTTTTCGCCGCAGATGATAAGATCGTAGTCCATACGGCTTATGGCAGCGGCAAGGACACGGCTTGTTGCAAAAGTGTCCGCACCGGCAAAGGCCTTGTCTGTAAGCAATATACAGTCGTCGGCGCCTCTGGCCCAGGCATCCTGCAAGGAATAAATACATCGCTGGGGCCCCATGGATATGGCAGTTATCTGAGCGCCATAACGGTTTTTTACATCAACGGCAGTCTGCAGGGCATAGAGGTCAAAGGGATTTATTTCTGCTGCCGAAGAACTCCGGTCGATCACACCGCGTTCGCTGTCGAATCTAACCTTGTCCATATCTGGCACTTCTTTAATAAGTACAATTATGTTCATGTCTATTTTAAGTATAGTGTAACAGTTTTAATTAGTATCTAGTTTTTTGATTATTCTTCCTCTATTTTGCCGATATATTTCCTCTATTTTGTTGACTTTTATACCTCTATTTTGTATAAGGATCATCGACACCAAAAAAGAAGAAGCCCGTCACAGCGGAACAGGGTGTATATCCCGCCTACATCTGAGGCCAATGAGCCTAACAATCGAAGTTTCCCCTGAGCCATTACTTCCTTAAACAGATAAACGAAAAGCCTTGACAATTTACAAAGCCGTATATACTATTATGTATGGGTACGGTTATAAGCCCTGATGGATGTTTTGAATGGGATGAAGATAAGAACATCCTCAACAAAGAAACCCACGGGTTTAACTTTGAAGAAATCTTAGCTGTTTTTGCTGACCCGTTTTTCCTTGAGGCCTATGACCGAGATAATTCTACCCTGGATGATGTGCGCTGGAAAGGTATAGCATCCTTTGATCAGCGTATCTACTTCTTTATATCCTATACCGAGCGGGATGACCGTACAAGGATACTGTCCGCCCGGTTAGCCGAACCGCTTGAAAGGGAGCGTTATGATGAAAACTTCCGAAAACAAATTACCCATTATGAGTGATGAACGCATAGCAGAATTGCAGAATTTCAAGACTAAAGACTTCACCGATTGCCCAATTCAGACTCCGGAACAGCTACAGGAATTCAAGCCCAAATATCCCGATGCACGGCTTTATAAGCCCATAAAAAAGACCGTGCAAATTCGCCTTGACGCCGATGTTTTGGAATGGCTGAAAAAAGCCGGCCCTGGTTATCAGACCAGAGCCAATTCAATTCTGCGGCAAGCTATGTTACAGTCAGGATAAAGTGTTTATATTTTTCTCATGTTTTTTGATTTATAGTAAAAATATTCGGAGGTAATAAAAAAACAAATGGCCATTCCCTGACACCTAGCAAATATAGCCTAGAAAAGACAACTGACGATGTTAGTGAGAAGTATTTTGGGTGGCGTTGACTACTTTTTCGAACTTCCTGAATAATAGCGGCGCATTTTGGCGATGGATCTTTTAACGGCGGGACGTACTGCTTCTTCTATGGATTTTATAAAAGCTTCGTCTACATCATCAAGATATTTGGCAACTGCCGCTGAAACATCGTCCCGGGTATAGAAAACTTGACTTTTCTTCAATAAACTATTAGCTTATGATTAAGACCACAGCTGATAGCGGATTAATAAAAAAACAGAGAAAAGGGGAATTATCATGCCGTCTATTTCCAAAGCCTTTTTCCTTGTTTTTTTCTCTTTTGGGGTATATGCCTTTGCACAAGGCTCTTCCCCTGTTGCCAGCCGTATGGAAGGCTCAAACATCCTTTATTACTCCAGCTTGCATGAAGCCGTAGCAGCCGTACCGGCTGCACATGAAGCGGCTTCCGGGGTGTCTGCGGAAAATCCCGATGAAATAACCCTGCTTGAAGATATAACCATGTATGCGCCCTTAGAGATAAAAGAAGGGCAGCACATTAGACTTGTACCGGGCAGTGGTACAGCTTTGCTGGACGGTACTCTCAGCGACAGCTTCCAGAGTAACTGGACGATAATGCGAGGCCATGACTTTATTGATTATCCGCTTATTTGGGTAAGGGGCGATGCTTCAAGTCTTAGCCTTGGAAAACCCGGAATGGAGTATGAACTGATAATTGACGGTGCTTATCTTAATACCCCTTCCACCCAGGCTCAAGCCCCTTT
>Ga0099364_10007225_pt1 | contig 15932 bp, 13 predicted proteins | sample TergutTh196P3_FD_73070 | JGI IMG/M metagenome (GOLD analysis project Ga0099364, IMG submission 73070) | Microcerotermes parvus P3 segment gut microbial communities from Pointe-Noire, Republic of the Congo - Th196 P3 | ecosystem: Host-associated > Arthropoda: Insects > Digestive system > Gut ...
CAACCAGGTTTAGCGTTTCTTTCTTCAGCTCGGCATAAGCTGCAGGCGGATTATCCCAGAACAGAACTATATACAGATTGACAACGCGCACGTACTCGACAAGAAAAAGACGCAACTGTTCTTTCTTGCGCCTGGTCGCAAACCTGAAACTGCACTTTGTACTACGCGTTATCTTCATTCAATACTCTGAACTGCTTTTCTGTCTTGTGTAACACTCATCTCCGAACATACAGTCCTGTACAAACCGAAATAACGAGCGAAACAGAATATTCCATCAGCTATATTATACCACCACCGGGTTTGACAATTACGTTTTCTCAGTCATGAAGGGTAGCCTTTGTGTTCAACCAGCAGACTGCTCGCTTTCATTTCCTATAAAATTGTTTCGTAGCATGAGGAGCTACGTTTCATTTGGTACCATTTTACGTCATTTGACTACACTTCCAATATTTGCATTCAATACTGGATTTCGTCAATGAGCACCGGAGCGGGAAATCGCTGCATGAACAAAGGCGGATCCTGTCTGGCAAGATTGCGCACCAGCGGGTCTTCCAGAGTGACATAGGTGCGATTCTGCTCTCCCAGATGTCGCAGCAGAGTGGTTTTGCCCACCTGTCTGGCACCTGTGAGCAAAAGAGCAGGAAAATGCACCGAGGCATGCAGGATGGATGGTTCTAGCGTTCTGTGCAAATACATGTCATTTTTCGTTCAGATTGCATGGTGAGCGCATTATAAACGAAAGTTTTTCTGCGTCAATTACATGTCCCTTGCGCAGAATATCGATGTCTGACCCATGCATTTTGCCGTGATTGTGGCTGGTTCAGAGGGGGGAACTGTCAAAAGACACGGATCAGTTCAGGCCGGCCTGCTGGAGAAATTCCCGGGCGTTACGAAAATCCATATTCGGCACGGCAGGAGCTGACGCACGGAGTGTCTTTTCCTGTTGTTGAGGGCTTGCTTCAGCTTGCAGGATGTAACAGCCTAATGACTGAAAACATCAACCCCTTTGGGAACGGTAAACCGGAATGCGTTCGCCCGCAGGGACGGATTCCGCTCAAATCTCGTAAACCGGATCAGTGAAAGCTGACCAAGTGCATCACGCAACTCCATGGCTACAGGAATATTGTCTTTCATGCCAATATTGACCCGCTGAAAAACACTCTCCGTTTCCTTCGGAACCACTTCCATCCACTCAAGGCCATCGCGCATGCCATTTTCCAGAAGAGTATAATGCTTTTCGACATCCTGCGTGCCAAAGAGAATGGCTGCAGGATTGCTGCCCAGAGCTGCATCAATCTTCCTCGTGGTTACCTGGTTCAGATCCTTGTCATAGATATATAAAGTCGTGCCGTCAGACTGTAAAACCTGTTCATAAGGTTTCTGATAGTTCCATATGAATTTTCCGGGTTTTGAGAACAGAAAAACACCTTCTGCAGGAGTGCCATGGCGAAAGCGCCCGTCTGCTTCCTGATGAACCTGAATCTGTGCGAATTCTCCGCGCGCAGTTTTGGTCTGCGCGAGAAAAGCCCTGAACTGGGCAATGGCTGATGCATGGGCGGAAATCGGAAGAAAAAACAGGGAAAGCAGTGCAATCGTGACTGCTCCCAAAAGGGATGTGGCCGGTTTTTTCAGACGAACGAAGAAAGCATGGATGAACTTTTTCATATTGTTTCCGTAAGGAAGGTGTTGCCCGGAAGGGGAGACCCGGTCAGGGTGGATGCCCGCACCCGGAGAGGTAAAAGAGCCGGAAGAGCGGGAAAGGGCGATTACTCTTTCTGGGTCGGGACCAGAATCTCGCGTTTTCCATTACTCTGCATCGGCGACACAATACCACTTTTCTCCATCTGCTCCAGCAGACGTGCTGCCCGGTTGTAACCAATTCTCAGGTTTCTCTGAACAAAAGAAATCGAAGCCTGTCGACTGTTCAGAACAACCTGAACGGCCTGATCGTACATGGGATCCGCCTCATCGCCCGCATCACCGGATCCGCCCGGGACACCGTCTTCCAGGGATCCACCCTCAAGTATGCCATCAACGTAGTCCGGTGCACCCCTTTCCTTGAGAAACGCAACAACACGCGTTACCTCGTCATCGGAGACAAATGCACCATGTACGCGCACGGGAAATCCGGCTCCCGGCGGCAGATACAGCATATCACCGAGTCCCAGAAGCGCTTCTGCACCCATCTGGTCCAGTACGGTACGGGAGTCAATTTTGCTGCTGACCTGAAACGCTATGCGTGTCGGGATGTTGGCCTTGATAAGACCCGTAATGACATCAACGGACGGGCGTTGCGTTGCAAGAATAAGATGAATGCCGGCAGCACGCGCCTTCTGCGCAATACGGGCAATCAGTTCCTCGACCTTCTTGCCGGCAACCATCATCAGATCGGCAAGCTCATCAATAATGATGACAATATTCGGTAAATTTTCCAGTGGCTCCGGATTTTCCGGTGTCAGCGAAAAGGGGTTGGTAACGGGTTCCTGTTTTTTCCGGGCTTCTGCAAGACGATTGTTATAACCTGCGAGATTACGCACGCCAACATGGGACATCAGCCTGTAACGACGTTCCATTTCACCAACCGCCCAGTTCAGTGCATGAGCGGCCTGTCGCATGTCAGTGACGACGGGCGCAAGCAGATGTGGAATATCGGCGTAGACGGAAAGTTCGAGCATTTTGGGATCAATCAGAATAAGACGGACCTCACTGGGACTGGCCTTGTAAAGCAGAGATAAAATGGTTGCATTGATCCCGACGGACTTTCCCGATCCGGTTGTACCCGCAACAAGCAGGTGTGGCATTCTTGCGAGATCGGCAACGACAGGATTACCCGCAATATCCTTGCCAAGCGCAATGGTCAGATTCGATGTGGAATCACTGTAGACCTTCGATCCCAGAATTTCCGTTAACCGTACCGTCTGCCGCTTCGGGTTGGGAAGTTCAAGTGCCATGTAGTTTTTGCCGGGTATGGTTTCAATAACGCGAATGGAAATGAGCGACAGGGAACGGGCAAGATCACGTGCCAGATTGACAATGGAACTGCCCTTGACACCCGTTGCGGGATCAATTTCATAACGGGTAACAACAGGACCCGGGTGTGCAGTAACGACCTTTACGCTTACTCCAAAGTCCGAGAGCTTTTTCTCGATCAGGCGACTGGTAAATTCAAGCAGCTCGGTTGGAACCGTATCCTGCGCTGCTGATACTTCATCAAGCAGTCCAAGAGGAGGTAATTCCTGGAACTCGGTAAAAAGGACTTCCTGTTTTTCTTTCAGGGCACGATCGGATCTGGGTACTTCAACTACCTGGGGTTCTATGTGGACAGGTGGGGTGTCAACGATGCGTGCTTTTTCCTGCTCGATGACTTCTTCACGGCGAGTGGCAGCGGCCTGGCCAATTTTACGATCCTTGCGGATGTTGTACGCTTTGACAAAAAGACCAAAAATGACCTCGACACCAGTGCCAACGCGCTCTGCGAGCAAAAGCCAGGACATCTGGAGAAAAAGGCTCAATCCCAGAGCAAACAGAAAACAGAGCGCCAGTGTTGCGCCAATAAAGCCGACAAGGTGTAAAGCCTGTATTCCAATAAGTTCTCCAACGACACCACCTGGTCCTTTTGGAAGCAGCGTGTTTCTGGAGTGGATGCGCAGGTATTCTATGCCTGTGCCCGACAGGACGAAGAGGAAAAAGCCAAAATTGGGTATGAGTCTGTCACGGAACAGGGCGGGTAAAGGGGTTTCCCTCAGGAGTAAAATGCTGGCTATGCGCCGGTATCCACGCAAAATGGCGCGCAGCAGAAAAAGACCGAGCAGCCAGGCAGACAGGCCAAAGGTAAAAAGGAGTGCGTCAGCAAGCCATGCGCCAACCCGCCCGCCGACATTGCTTATTTTATCAACCTGAACGGCATGGGACCAGCCTGGATCTCCCTTGGAATAGGTATATAAAATGGCATAGAAAAAAACAGTAAAGCCGATCAGGACAAACCAGCGTGCCTCAATCAGCAGGCGCTTGAGTTTGCTGGGCGGAGCAGGAGCCTGCTTTTCCTGCTGGTTTCTGTTGTAGACCGTGGATGTCTTGCTCATAAAAAGGAATATATGCTGATTCTGACTGTTACCGGAACCGGGAGACCAGGCCGATATCGGGTACACTGGATGTTATTATGCCAGTCAGTCTGATCTGGCACATAAAAATCACGAAAAACTGCAAAGCAACAGATGTGACCCTCAACTAATCGGATATAATCGTTCCCAGTTTTTTCGCTATTGTATACTTTTTTAATGTGTTTTTGGTAAAATGAGCGCAAGTGAATAATTTTTAACAAGAATTGCATTCAACCACCCTATGGCAAAAGCCAGCGGGATCTTTGCGGAGGCCTGATGACGACAAAATTACACGCACCCGTTCTGATATTAGGATCGGGGCCTGCTGGCCTGACAGCAGCACTTTACACCGCACGCGCCAATCTCAGACCGGTTCTAATCTCCGGGATGCAGTATGGTGGCCAGCTGATGACAGCAGCCGAAGTCGAAAACTGGCCTGGTGACCCGACCGGGGTGTCCGGCCCTGATCTGATGGAGCGTCTGATCAAGCATGCAGAGCGTTTTGATACGCGTATCATTTCCGATCACATTCATACCGCCCGACTCGATCAGAGGCCCTTCTTTCTCACAGGGGATATGGGCGAGTATACATGTGATGCCCTGGTCATTGCGACGGGTGCTTCTACAAAATATCTGGGACTGCCATCAGAGCAGGTATTCCTGGGGCGTGGGGTTTCTTCCTGCGCCATCTGTGACGGTTTTTTCTTCCGTAACCGTGAAGTGGCGGTCGTAGGAGGGGGAAACAAGGCCATAAACGAAGTGCTCCACCTGTCCCACATTGCTTCAAAGGTAACCCTGATTCATCGTCGCGAGACATTCCGCGCCGAGAAAATCCTGCTTGACCGGATGAAAGATCGTGTGGAGCAGGGTCTGGTTGACATTCTTTACAATACAACGGTCGACGAGATTCTGGGTGATGCATCCGGTGTGAACGGTCTTCGCATTCGTTCCACAAAGGATGATTCATTGAAGGATATCAGCATACACGGTATATTCATTTCCATTGGTCACCAGCCCAATACCTCTTTGTTTGAGGGGCAGCTTGACATGAACAACGGTTATATTGTCACGCGCGGCGGAGTTGAGGGAATGGCAATGCAAACCAGTGTGCCGGGTGTTTTTGCGGCAGGGGATGTCCAGAATCCTGCGTACCGGCAGGCGGTCACCAGTGCAGGATCCGGGTGCATGGCGGCAATGGATGTACAGCAGTATCTGGAGACGCTCAATTTATGACAGGAGTAGTGGACTGTGCATTCCCGTATCAAGGATTTTGCTGCTTTGAAACCTTTGCGTAAAGCCCTGCAGGAAAAAGAGGAGCAAAAACGTAAAGAAGAAAACGAGCGCCGGCGGAAAGAAGAAGAAGCGCGGCGTGAGGCGGATTTTTTTCGCAGCAACATCGGCGATGTTGTCCCCCTTGAGTCCAGCGATCGTGTTGTTCTGGCTACTCCAAAGCCTTTGCCAGTTCCGCAGCAGCGTATTATGGACAACATGAGAGCATTGCAGGAGTCCCTGACAGAGCCTTTTACGGTAGACACTCTGCTGGAAACGGATGCGGATTTGAGTTTCAGGCGGAACGGCATCTCGCAGGAAGTCGTCCGCAAGTTACGTCGTGGTCACTGGATTGTTCAGGATGAGCTGGATTTGCATGGTCAGAGACGGGAAGAGGCGCGTGAGGTCCTCTCTGAATTTCTTAAAAGAAGTGTTCTGAGGGGAGTTCGCTGTGTGCGGATAGTACACGGTAAAGGGTTGGGTTCAGTCAATCAGGAACCGGTACTTAAAAAGCTGGTGCACGGCTGGCTGTCGCAAAAGGAAGAAGTGATGGCTTTTGTCCAGGCAAAAGGTGTGGATGGCGGTTCTGGGGCACTCATGGTACTTCTGAAGGGCAAATAGTTTACGGCTCTGCATCCGCGTCTATAGATGTTCTGATCCGGGTTTTAGTGGTTTTTTCCGGACTGGCCTTAAAGAGCTTGACATCCTCCCCTCCCTAAAGGAAGGGGATTCCTACGGTGCCAGACACAGACTTCATGTCTGGTCACTTCGGCGGGTTCCTGCTTCAACGAGACTGCCCAGAGGAATATGCCTGTTTGTCGCGTAATTTTCCCACAGTGGGGAATTTTACGGTTTCGAACCAACCAGATATTCCCCCAGGTCTCACTGCCTCTCCACAGGCTGAAACGGCATGTCCTGCCGCCAGGGGAACAGAAGCAGAACAAGGCTTGCTCCGCAAGCCCGCGCTTATATCCCCGGCCTGAAGGCTGAGGCTTTACGCGCTTTTTTGGTAAAATCGGTAGCAATTTCGTCGAATATACAGGAACAGGAGCAGGTATGCGTTTTTCAGGAATAAGACTTTTTATTGTACTTTTTATTGCCATGCTGGCGGCGGGCACTCTGACCAGCTGTGAGTCAGGAGAGCAGATCGTAAGCAAACTCGTTGCGAAAGCTGAAACGGGTGATGCAGCTGCCATGCTTCAGATCGCCGAGATTTATTGCGGCGGCATGAACATTGAGCAGGATGATCAGGTCTGTGCCATCTGGCTGAAACGGGCTTCCGAATTTGGCAGCAAGCGGGCGCAGTTCATGTTGGGCGGAATGTACGAGCTTGGCCTTGGCGTAAGACCTGATTACGTCCAGGCATACAGGTGGTACATGCTTTCCGCGCATCAGGACTACGGGATGGCGGGAGCAGCAGGCAGACAACTCAGAGAGAGCATGACGCCATCGCAATATAATGAGGCGCAAAAGCAGATTGAAGAGTCTATCGCTTCAAATGCAGTCACAGGGCGATATTTTGTTGTTGACCCCCGAATTCAGTAAAAAGAAACCTTCGGCGTACCGGACAGAACGTTCCGGAAGTAAAAAGAGCGCAAACAGGGCACTGACGTGTTATTGCGCTCTTTTTATATGTTCCGGGCGGAGTGCATTCAGCGCAAAGGAGGGTATCCGGTATTGTGGGGGTGGAGAGCGAATGGGCTGACTTTGCGCAAGTGAGTCCATCCGGACAGAGAACTGCTCAGGCCTTTTGATGGCAGTTCACATACAGGTAACAGGAATTCAAATGGCGTCCAGTCCGGTCTCGCCTGTGCGGATGCGTATGACCTGCTCTATATCCTGCACAAATATCTTGCCATCGCCGATTTTACCTGTCCGTGCCGATTTCAGAATGGTATCGATCGCAAGATCAAGCAGGTCCGAATCAAGCACAATCTCGATCTTGACTTTTGGCAGAAAATCAACAACGTATTCAGCTCCACGGTAGAGTTCAGCGTGCCCTTTCTGCCGACCAAAGCCTTTGACTTCGGTAACTGTCATACCGGTAATGTTGGCATCCGAGAGTGCTTCCCGCACTTCGTCAAGCTTGAATGGTTTGATGATGGCCGTTATTTTTTTCATGATGTCTCCGCAACCAGCATCTGCCTGGTTGCGAAATTTTCGCACAAATGCCAGGCACTGGAAGAATTAAAAACGGAAGGATCCCGGTTCGGGTTACTTTTTGTAAATTTCGATCAGATTGGCATTTACGTATGTTCAGAACGTCATTATGATCATGCGCCGACCATGCTCACAAACCGCCGTGAGTTGTACAGCAAGCTCAAAACCAGCAACTTCGCGCCCTCGCGCACAGATGATCCGGACCAGAATTGTGCAACTTTCGCTCCGGATTTTTTGATACATTCCGGCCTGACAGCGTGAGACGTTTTTTCTGTCGAAAAAGCCGGATGTCCGTGATCCCGTCCCAACCGATGAAATATCCCGACAGGTTGAATCCGGGCGTACTTTCGAGGCTGGTAAAAGGGGGCCCGAAACGGAGGCAGCTTACTTTTTTACACCTCGTTCCCTGGCAAGCTCTTTTCTCATTTCGCTCATTTCAACGCGCATTTCGACTCTCATGGCTTCCATCGTTTTCCTGATGTCCTGCACCTGTTCGGATGCGATCATCCCGTGCTGTATGGCAGATACCGTGCCGGATATGAGGGAAGAGCTGATTTGCCATACTGCAAATACGGTTGTCAGCATTGCAAGCAGAAGACCGAAAGCTATGGTACGAAATTCACGTCTTGCCGCGCCAGTTTCCGCTTTTACCTCGCTGCGGGTTCTTTCAGTTTCCGCTTTTACTTCGCTACGGGTTCTTTCAGTTTCCGCTTTTACCTCGTTACGGGTTTTTTCAGTTTCTGCTTTTACTTCGTTGCGAGTTTTTTCATTATCGCGGAGAATTTTTTCAGTTTCCGCTTTTACCTCGCTACGGGTTTTTTCATTATCGCGGAGAATTTTTTCAGTTTCCGCTTTTACCTCATTACGAAATTGGGTTGATTCTTTTCTGAACTTCTCAATGTTCGCCTTAATGCTCGCCTCAATGCGATCGACTCGAGCATCCATCCGGGCTTCTGTTGCAGAAAGCCTGGCATCAAGCTCATAGTGGGTTACCGATCTGACTTCCATGGTTTTACTATCTGGTTTTTCCTGTTGAGATAGCTTGTTGCCTGTGGGCATCAGACTCTCAAAGGCACATCTTTCTGTTTCATCAGTCACTTCTGCTTCCTTTTTACTGCAATTTCAAACGGTATTCTAACATTTTCTGATGCACAGTGCCACTGCACACAAAATCGATCTGCAACCAGGTGTTTGCCATGCCGATTCAGTTTTCTGCTCCCTACAAAGACTGTAGCGGGCTGATTTTGCGGGTTCCGGCTTTGAGAACTTTGCTCAAACCAGCGTTTACTGTGCATATTTCAGCTCGTTATTATGATTATGTGTGTTGAACAGCGTGGTCAACATCAGCATCCTCGTGTCCTGCCCGGCAGTCGATCCGGACCAGAACAGCGCAACCTCATCTCAACAGACGCAAAATCTCAACAGGTTGAATCCTGATGCGTTTGCGAGACGGGTACAAGAAAGCTCAGACAGCGCAGCAGGCAGGAGTCAGCCTTCTATTTTACAATTCGTCTCGCAGCAAGTTCTTTTCTCATTTCGCGCATTTCTGCTCTCATGGCATCTGTCGTTTTCTTTATGTCCTGAGTCAGTTCAATCATGACCGTACCATGCTGCATGGAAGATGTAGCATCGGATATAACATTTTCTGATGCACTGCAGCACCCGGCGCACAATCGACTGGTAACTGGCGCTGGTTGACAAAAATCCACGTTTTCAGAAGAAGCACTTTTCACTACGCCCGAGCACGCCTTCCCAGTACACAACCAGTACAACGTTTCCCGTCTGATGAAGTGGACAGGCTCCGATTGGACTCTGCTATAATCGGTAGAGGGTCAACGTGGATTGAAGTTGTCAGACGCAGTCCTCGCCGTTTTTCCGGGTACGCGCAAGTCAGACGCGGATGTTTCATGTGTCTGCCCGACAGCTGGCGACAGTTGTCCGTTATCACAATCCGGAATCCTTACATTTTCTTTTACATCGCGCATCGGGCTTCTTATGCTATATATTTCAACACGCGCAGCGGACAAAAACAGCGAAAAACGATCCTTTCTGCAAATTCTGATGGAAGGACTTGCCCCAGACGGCGGACTTTTCGTGCCGGTAGCCTATCCCCGGGTAACCGACACCGAACTCAACGCGTGGCGCAATATCCCCTACGCAGAACTGGCACTCGCAGTCCTGAAAAAATTCATTGATGATATCCCGGAATCCGACCTGAAAGAACTGCTGCACAAGACCTATACACCGGAAATCTACCGTAATGGGCGCCAGGACGAAGACAGATCCAGGATTACGCCACTGCGCATACTGGAGGAAAAAAACGGTAAAAAACTCACACTCCTGTGCCTGTCCGCAGGACCAACCCTGGCATTCAAGGATATGGCCATGCAACTGCTCGGCAACCTGTTCGAATACCAGCTCAAAGATAACGACATACAACTCAATATTCTCGGAGCAACATCAGGCGATACCGGGAGCGCAGCAGAATACGCCATGCGCGGAAAAAAAGGCATACGCGTCTTCATGCTCTCGCCCGACAAAAAAATGAGTGCCTTTCAGACCGCGCAGATGTTCAGCCTGACCGACCCGAATATCTTCAATATCGCAATCAGAGGAGTCTTTGACGACTGCCAGGATATTGTCAAAGCCGTATCAAATGACCTCACATTCAAGGCGCAGCAGAAAATAGGAACCGTCAACTCCATCAACTGGGCACGCGTGATCGCGCAGGTAGTCTATTACTTCAGCGGATATCTGCAGGCAACAACAGACAACAGCCAGAAAGTGTCCTTTACCGTACCAACAGGGAACTTCGGAAACATCTGTGCCGGCCATATCGCAAAAATGATGGGACTTCCAATAGCAAAACTGGTCGTTGCAACAAACGAAAACGATGTGCTGGACGAATTTTTCAGAACAGGTATCTACCGGGTACGCAAATCATCCGAGACACTGCATACATCCAGCCCCTCCATGGATATATCCAAGGCATCCAACTTCGAGCGCTTTGTTTACGATCTGCTCGACGGCGATGGCAAAAGAGTAAAAGCACTGTTTGACCAGATTGAAACCCGGGGATACTTCGATCTTTCCGGAAAACCCGGCAGCGACGGAGACGAATTCCTCAGGATGGAGCAGTTCGGCTTTGCTTCAGGCAGATCCACCCACCAGGACCGGATCGATACCATCCGGCAGGTGTACAGGACCAGTTCACTGGTGATTGATACACATACAGCAGACGGAATCAGGGTAGCCAGAGAGCATATGGAACCCGATGTCCCCATGATCGTGCTCGAGACGGCACTGGCTGCCAAATTCAACGAAACCATTCGTGAGGCACTGCACATGGATGCGCCCCGGCCACATGGTTTTGAAAACCTGGAAAACCTGCCACAACGCTATGTTGTCATGGAAGCCGATGCCGGCAAGGTAAAACAGTATCTGGCAGATAATACCGGCCTTTGAAACGAATCAGACTGAAAGACCATCCCTTATGATATCGCTTGAAGAAGCCCTCAGGCGGCTGCTTGAAGGCGTGCAGCCACTGACAGAAACACGGAAAGTCCCGACGCAGGAAGCCAACGGACGTGTTCTGGCAGAAGCAGTTGTTTCAGACATCCATGTTCCTGGAGCAGACTGTTCTTCAATGGACGGTTATGCAGTAATCAGCACAGATTGCACAAGTGATCTGACCACACTCGAAATTGTGGACCGCATACCCGCTGCCGCAACAGGAAAACCGCTCCAGAGCGGCCAGGCTGCACGGATTTTTACCGGAGCAGCCCTTCCCATGGGAGCGGATACTATTGTCATTCAGGAAGACTGCGAGGTGCAGGGAACAAAGCTCATCTTCCGGCACCGGCCAGCCCCGGGAGAATGGGTGCGAAAGACAGGCGAAAACATCAGAAAGGGAGAGACGATTCTGAAAAAAGGAACGCCTCTGAGGCCACAGCACCTGGGCCTGGCCGCATCCGTCGGGCGTGAAAACCTGACCGTTGTCCGCCCCTTGCGAGTGGCACTTGTTTCAACCGGAAATGAAATTGTCAGACCCGGTCAGGCACTGAAGCCCGGCCAGATCTTTGACGCAAACTACTACCTGTTGAGCACGCTCCTCCAGAACTTCGGGTGCACTGTCACAGACCATCCAAATGTCCCCGATGATATCGACCTGATCAGACAGGCATTTCTGGATACGGTTGATGAACACGATCTCATTATTGCGTCCGGCGGTGTGTCCGTTGGCGAAGAAGACTACATAAGACAGGTTGTCACGGAACTCGGGTGGATCAATCTGTGGCAGATTGCCATCAAACCAGGAAAACCCCTTGTCTATGGCGACATCAACCGGAACAGAACAGGTACAACCCCGTTTCTGGGGCTGCCCGGAAATCCGGTATCGAGCTTTGTGACATTTTTACTTTTTGTAAGACCATTTATTTTACGTATGATGGGGGTGGAAGAAATCAGACCGCACGCTGCCATGATGCGCGCCGACTTTTCCATGGAAAAAATGGAAGGTCGCAACGAATTTCTTCGTGCCCGAATAAACGACAGCAACGGACTCGATCTTTTTGATAACCAGGGCTCTGGAGTGCTTGCTTCGGTAGTCTTTGCTGATGGCCTGATTGACAATCCACCTGCAAACCTCATAAAAAAAGGAGATATGGTGCGATTTCTCCCTTTCAACAGGATGATTTCCATATGAAAATAGAACTGCGTTTTTTTGCCGATCTGCGGGTTGCGCTCAATGTTTCAGCCGAGTCGGTTCATTTGCCGGAAGAGGTAAAAACAATCGCGGATGTGCGTGCATACCTAGTGACCAGAGGAGGTGTCTGGGCAGAAGCACTCGGGGAAGATAAAGTGTTGCGGACAGCGTATAACCAGGTTATGAGAGACCCGCAAACGCCCATTACCGAAGGCTGTGAAGTCGCTTTTTTCCCGCCCGTTTCAGGCGGTTAGTGCGTCAGGAAATCCATCGCGAAAGAAAAGTCAGAAAATGGCCTCACGGATCGCTGCAGGCACACAAAGGGCGAGGCAAAACCTGCCGCCTCCAGGCGTTTTCCGGTTTCCCTGACCGGAAAACAGGGAGTCCCGGGTAAAGCAATGTCATTTTGACACCATTCCAGATAATGAGCGCCATTCTTTTGCCTGTCGGACCTGTACGAAAAAGCTTGTCAATCAGCTAATACATTCTTTTTGTGGCACACTTGCAACAGAGCTGGGCACAGTGCATTCTGAGCGGGCCAGCGCAGGGTTCAGGGCCTGCAGATTCCGGACCTGACCGGGAAAATGAGGAAGCCGGACCTTTTTGTCAGCCCGGAAAAATGTGTTTTCTGAAACTTCTGGCAAAAGGCGGTATAATTTTTGTTTTGCACCATTAGGACAGACTTATGCAACTCATTAAAAAGGCACTCACGTTTGACGATGTGCTGTTACTGCCGGCCTATTCGGCGATTCTTCCAAAAGATACTTCTCTTACAACGCGTCTGACCCGCTCGATTACGCTGAGTATCCCCCTGATATCCGCCGCAATGGATACGGTTACGGAATCGCGCCTCGCTATTGCGATGGCACGGGAAGGAGGGATAGGCGTCATTCACAAGAACCTGACGCCCGTCGAGCAGGCAAGAGAAGTTGCCCGGGTCAAACGGTTCGAATCCGGCGTGATTCGCGATCCCATCACAATCTCGCCGGACATGCGCATTTATGAAGTGATCGCGCTCGCACACCAGTATGGCTTCAGTGGCTTTCCGGTGCTGGAAAACGGCAAGGTCATCGGTATTATCACAAACCGTGACATCCGTTTTGAAGACGACAAAAGCATGCTGGTACGCGACAGGATGACACCGCGCGAAAAACTCGTCTTCGTCAGGGAAGGAGCCTCCACGGAAGAGGCCAGACGCCTGATGAACCTGAATCGCCTGGAGCGCGTTCTGGTTCTGACGGAAGATTTTGAATTGCGGGGTCTGATGACGGCAACAGACATTCACAAGTCCACTGATTATCCGGATGCATCCAAGGACGGTTATGGAAAACTCTTGGCTGCTGCCGCCGTTGGAGTCAGTCCGGAGAACGACGAGCGTATCGAACTGCTCGTCAATGCAGGCGTTGATGTGCTCGTTGTGGACACAGCACACGGACATTCCAAAGGTGTTATCGGGCGAATCAGGTGGATAAGGGACAATTATCCTGATATCCAGATCATCGGCGGAAATATCGCGACCGGTCAGGCTGCAACAGCACTGGTGGATGCCGGTGTGGACGCAGTAAAAGTAGGCATAGGACCCGGTTCGATCTGTACAACCAGAATCGTTGCCGGAGTGGGTGTTCCGCAGATTACGGCGATTGCCGATGTGGTGGAAGCACTCAGGGGAACCGATATTCCCTGTATCGCCGATGGAGGAATCCGCTTTTCCGGAGATATAGCCAAAGCGCTCGCTGCCGGAGCATCTACAGTCATGATGGGTTCCATGTTTGCCGGAACAGATGAAGCGCCTGGTGAAGTCATTCTCTATCAGGGACGCAGTTACAAGTCCTACAGAGGGATGGGGTCCCTGGGTGCCATGTCCGGAGGATCGGCTGACAGATATGCCCAGGAAGAAGACCAGAGCACCGACAAGTTTGTTCCGGAAGGTATTGAAGGACGCGTCCCCTACAAAGGGCCGATTGCAGCCATTTTATACCAGCTCAACGGAGGGGTAAGGGCTTCACTTGGATATTGTGGCTGCAATAACATTTCCGAACTGCACGAAAAGGCGCAGTTTGTTGAAATAACCGCTGCCGGAATGCGCGAGTCACACGTGCACGATGTCCAGATCACAAAAGAAGCACCCAATTACCGTATCAATAACTAGGTCAGCACGGTCCCCCTTTGGTCACACATACCCCCGCGTGCGGGAAAGGGGGCTCTGTTACAGGAACGATGTGTAATGTATTCTAGAATTGTAATTCTTGACTTTGGCTCCCAGTATACCCAGCTGATCGCCCGGCGGGTACGGGAAGCGGGTGTTTTTTCCGAAGTTGTTCCATTCAGTGTCAGTGACGACCATATCCGTCGTCTGGCAGATGAGGGACAACTCGTTGGCATCATTCTCTCCGGAGGCTCAGACAGTGTGATTGCCGGAAACACCGCCAGAGCACCGCAGGCTGTATTTGAATGCGGAGTACCGGTGCTCGGTATTGGCTATGGCATGCAGACAATGGCAACGCAGCTTGGCGGAAAGGTCCAGCCTTCCACCCCGCACGAATCCGGTATGGCTGAAGTAACCCTCCAGAGCGGAACGCTCCTTTTCGATCCGGTCGATGGCGCTGCTGCAACGGAAGGCGGAAACACACTCCAGGTCCTGATGAGCCATGCTGACAGGGTCACTGAAATGCCTTCCGGCTTTACTGGAACAGCATCCTCCCGGGCTTTCCCCATAGCCGGTATGGCAGATGAAGCGCGCCGCTTCTACGGGCTGCAGTTTCATCCGGAAGTAACGCATACCCGGCAAGGCAAGTCCATCCTGAGTCGCTTTGCTCTCGAAATCTGCAACTCCCGCCCCGACTGGAATATGCCTGATTACGTTGAAGATGCGATTGAATCAATCAGGCAGCGTGTTGGCGATGAAAGAGTGATACTGGGATTGTCAGGGGGGGTGGACTCAAGCGTTACAGCGGTCCTGATCCATCGCGCTATTGGAGACCAGCTTACCTGCGTCTTTGTCGATCACGGTCTCTTGCGTCTGAATGAAGCCGACATGGTTCTGGACATGTTCGCCAGAAACCTTGGAGTCAATGTCATTCACGTCAACGCAGTCAGCCTGTTCATGGAGCAGTTAAAAGGTGTCACCGATCCTGAAGAAAAACGGATGATTATCGGACGCCTCTTTGTCGAGGTATTTCAGGCCGAAGCCGAAAAAATCAGTAATGCGAAGTGGCTTGCTCAGGGAACGATCTATTCGGACGTGATCGAGAGCGCATCAAAGGAGGAAAAAGGACGCACGATCAAAAGCCATCACAATGTAGGGGGGCTGCCGGACGATCTCAATCTGAAGCTTCTGGAACCAGTGCGGGAACTGTTCAAGGATGAAGTGCGTGAACTCGGTCTTGCGCTGGGACTGCCACGTGATGTGGTCTATCGCCACCCCTTTCCGGGTCCCGGGCTGGGGGTACGTATTGTTGGAGAAATAAAGCAGCACTATGCAGATCTTCTGAGGAGGGCTGATGCCATTTTTATGGAAGAACTGAACAGTACGCTGGTTGACAGCCCGCAGACAGAAGCTGGCCGGCCCATGACCTGGTACGAGGCAACAAGCCAGGCTTTTGCCGTTTTTATCCCGGTCAAGACGGTTGGTGTCAGTGGCGATGTGCGCACCTATGAATATGTTATTGCACTGCGTGCAGTGCAGACATCCGACTTCA
>Ga0099364_10007226_pt1 | contig 15932 bp, 11 predicted proteins | sample TergutTh196P3_FD_73070 | JGI IMG/M metagenome (GOLD analysis project Ga0099364, IMG submission 73070) | Microcerotermes parvus P3 segment gut microbial communities from Pointe-Noire, Republic of the Congo - Th196 P3 | ecosystem: Host-associated > Arthropoda: Insects > Digestive system > Gut ...
ACCACAAGCGCGCGCGGCGGGACAGTCAGTTTTTATACTCTGCCGCTGCGTTCTGTTTTTAAATCTTTTGCCTCAGCGCCGAGCACCAGCGTTGTCCCGCGTGATTTTTTTCCGCGTGTCCCGAGCACGAGTGTTACCTCTGTGGTATAATCGTTAAAATTCTGAATTATTTCCATATCATCGTCAAACATACTCAGCGCAACGCGTGACGGCGCGTAAAACTCCGCACCGAAAGGTTCAAGCAGATAATTGCGTATGTCATCGAGTTCGCTCTGCGGCATATCAGCCAAGCTCCATATATCGGCTCCGGGATTGAAAACCGGCGCGTTTTCCGGCGCTTTAAATCCGGTATACTTAAGAAACCCTTCGGTAAAAGCGACGGCTCTGCCCGCTTCAATCATTTGCTTTGCATATTCACACACATTTTTATATTTTACCGCCTGCATACCGAGAATTACCGCTTGCGCATCGCTGTCAAGCTCAATATCGGGTACAACGGGTATACCGAGCATGGCGTAAAACCCCGCGATATATTTTTCGCCTTCGGCGTCAGCGTTAGGTTTTTTAGGCACAGACACACCCGCCGCTTTTTTATCCGCGATCAAATAAGCGAGCCGGTGCAGTCCTTCAAGCTCCCCGCGGAATGCGTCCGCGTCGGCGCGCCCTTCTTTGCTTTCGTTGAGCTGTTTATAGCAGAACAGCATTGATTCGCGCGCGCCGCCGAGAATTGTGTTTCGCGCTTGCTCAAGATATGTTGCGGGGAGTGTGGAAAAATGGTCATACCAGCCTCCCATGCACGGAGCGCCGTATTTTTTGCCCAGTTTTATATCCCAGCCCATGATATACGCCGCCTGCGTTTGCGGAGAGCGTCCCCAGTATTCGCTGCCGGGTTCGCGTGTTTCGTTGCCCGCCCATATATAGTCAAAAATCTCGGTCTGCCGGACCACATCATACCCGCCGTTATGCCAGCCCGAATAAAATATATCATACCAGCAGGGATATTTAATGATCAGTTTGCAGCTTGGGTTTACTTTTTTTGCGGGCTTTATAATACGTTTAATACACAATTCGTACATCGTATCGTTACTAAATTGGCTCATGGAACGTCCGTCCGCTTTTTTTCTGCAGTCATCGCAGTCACAGTTGGTAAACAGAAAATCGTCGATCATTATAATATCAAAAACCGCGGCGGTGCGCCGGAATATTTCTTCCATCAGTTCATGGTTCGGCAAATGTGAAAAACAGCCCACCTCGCTGTATTTTGTGCTCGGTTTAGGGAACCCCACAGGGGTTACGCAGCCGTGTGCGGTAAAGCCTTCTTCCAGAAAAAAATCGCGCAGGTTCTCTAAATGCTCCCGCTCAATAAAAATTTTACGGAACGATTCTATATAAACCTTGCCGACGCCCGTTTCCCTGCACCATTTTACGGCGGCGCGGCGGCCTTCTTCCGTACGCAGCTCGCCATCGACGGATTTAGCATCAAATAATGTAGAAAATATATGCATTTTTTATCCTCCTATATTTTACACGGCAGAACAAGTTAATTACTGTTTATATCCGCCGTCATTTTTAATTTCAAGCTCAAGGTCGCACTTAAGACGATGATTTAATATACGCTCAATATTTTCGGCATCGCTGCGCATAACAAAACGTTCCGCTTCTTTTGCGCTGAGGCCGCCTTTTATTTTTCTTTCAATCAACCGGTTTATAAGTATTTGCCTGTCTGCAGCGATAAATATGCTGTAGTCGCAATAAACCGCGAGTTCCCGCCAGCGCGGCTCGTCCAGCATAAGCCAGTTGCCTTCAATGATTATTATCTCCCCATTTATAAAAACAACGTCTTCCGCAGTATCGTGAATAATCCTGTCATATCCCGGCCAGTATATATCTTTGCCGCGCCGCAGAGTTTTTATTTTATTATGAAGTTTTTCAAAATCATATGTTTCCGCGCTGCCTTTTACATCGCTCATCAATGTTTTATTATTGTTTTTGTACAAATAATGGCTGTTTAAATATTCCTGCCTGTAGTGAAACCCGTCAATGCCCGCAGACTGCGCGGAACAGCCTGTAACAGCGGGAATTAAATCCTCAAGCAGCAGGGACAGCGTTGTTTTACCCGCGCCGCACGGTCCGGCTAAATATACAATCAATCTGTAATCACTGCTCTTTCTCATATTTTCAAGACGCCTGACCAAAGGGACAAAAATTTCAGCTATATCGCGTTTATAATATTCGGCTTTTATATTAAAAGAATTTACATTGAAATTATATACCGCTTTACCGTTATCCATTAGGCGTCTCCTTTGTTTATACATAATTAGCCGATTGCGAAACCGTGATGTATTCGGTTTTATCGGCAAATTTTGTTTATAAAAAATTTTGTTTATCTCCGTTTTTTGAACCATTCTGTAGGGTCGGGCTTCCATGCCCGACCGCGAAATAAAGAAAACGCTGATTTTATCGGCGGTACGGCATGGAAGCCGTACCCTACATTACAAATCGTTTCGCAATCGCCTATTATACATAAATTCGGACAGGGTGTCTTTTAGTTTATATTAGATTCATTATAGCATACTTGCCGTGAAAAATCAACTGTTGTTTTTTGAAAAATTATATTTTAAAAATAAAACTTGATTTTTCCAGTAAATTATGGTATAATGCTTAAAAAAAGTAGGAGTGTGGTTTTTTATGAAGTTCAGCGACGGATACTGGCTTTACAGAAAAGGCGTTACCGCCGAAGGCTGCGTTGATGTGAGGAATATAAAAATTTCGGAGCAAAGCGTTGTTTTTTATATTACCCCAATGAAAGTTTACAACCAAGGGCAGACCCTCGGAGGACCCTTGTTCGCGCTGACCCTGAGCTCTCCGCAGGAAGGCATTATAAATTTAAAATTCAAGCATTTTGAAAACGAACACGGCAATTATGACAATACCCCCGCATATGTCTATAACGACGAACAATGCCCCCTTATAACAAGTGTTTCGGAAGAAAACGCCGTAACCGTTTTATCGGGGGATTTAAGCGTGAAAATAAACAAAAATCCTTTTAAATTGACATACAGCTATAAAAATAAATTTCTCACCTCCTCAAACGAAAAACAGCTCGCATATATGAAAACGCCGGAAGGGAATTTTATACGCGAGAGGCTGAATGTCTCTGCGGGCGAAAATATTTACGGGCTGGGCGAGCGGTTCACCCCATATGTAAAAAACGGCCAAAGCATCGATATCTGGAATGAGGACGGCGGCACAGCCTCGGAGCAGGCGTATAAGAATATCCCGTTTTATTTATCAAACCGCGGATATGGGGTTTATGTAAATCATCCGGAGCTTGTTTCGTTTGAGATATGCTCCGAAGCGGCGTCAAAAGCCCAGTTCAGCGTAAAAGGGGAAGAACTCAATTACTGCGTTATCGGAGGGGATAATCTTTCACAGGTCATCTCGCGCTACACGGCCCTCACCGGCAGACCCGCTCTGCCTCCCGCGTGGTCTTTCGGGTTGTGGCTCTCAACCTCGTTTACCACACAATACGACGAACAGACCGTTACAGAGTTTATTGAAGGCATGAAAGAACGGGATATACCGCTTGATGTCTTTCATTTCGACTGTTTTTGGATGAGGGAATACGAATGGTGCAATTTTGACTGGGATAAAGACAAATTCCCCGAGCCCGAAAATATGCTCGCGCGGCTGAAGGACAGAGGACTTAAAATATGCGTATGGATAAACCCGTATATCGGGCATATTTCGCCGCTTTTTGAAGAAGCCAAACAAAAAGGATATTTGATAAAAAACAAAACCGGCGGCGTTTGGCAGTGGGATTTATGGCAGCCCGGTATGGGTATTGTCGACTTCACAAATCCCGAAGCGGTGGAATGGTATAAAAACCACCTAAGAAAATTAATGGACGGCGGCGTCGACTGCTTCAAAACGGATTTCGGCGAAAGAATCCCCGCGGAATGTGTCTATTATGACGGAAGCGACCCGCTTAAAATGCATAACTATTACGCATATATATACAACAAAGCCGTGTTTGAAGCCACCCGTGAAAAAAAAGGCAGAAACGAAGCGGTGGTTTTCGCGAGATCGGCAGCGCCCGGCAGCCAGAGTTTCCCCGTACATTGGGGAGGTGACTGCGAAGCCACATATGAGGCTATGGCAGAAACCCTGCGCGGCGGGTTATCCTTAAGCCTGTGCGGGTTTGGGTTCTGGAGCCATGATATAAGCGGATTTGAAAACACGGCGACGCCGGATTTATATAAACGCTGGGTCGCGTTCGGTTTGTTTTCTTCCCATTCAAGGCTGCACGGCAGCAGCTCTTACAGAGTACCTTGGCTGTTCGATGAGGAAGCGGTTGAGGTTTTAAGGTTTTTCACAAAACAAAAGTGCGCCTTAATGCCGTATTTATTCGCGGCGGCGGTAACGGCGAGCAAGACCGGTATACCCGTTATGCGCCCAATGGTGCTTGAATTTCAGGACGACCCCGCGTGCGCTTTCCTTGACAGGCAGTATATGCTCGGCGGCAGTCTGCTCGCCGCGCCGGTGTTCAATGATACGGGAGAAACCGAAACATATCTGCCGCACGGCGTGTGGACGCACTGGCTGACCAACGAACAGGCGGAAGGCGGGCGTTATATCAAAGAAAAAAACGATTATTTCACCATGCCGCTCTGGGTGCGCCCGAACAGCATAATCGTCACCGGAAAACACAATTCAACCGCGGACTACGATTATGAGGACAACCCCGTGCTGCACGTTTTCCGGCTCCAAAAAACAAGCGTGTCAATTTACGGCAGAAACGGCGAAAAATGCCTGAGCGTCGAGCTGGAAAAACACGAAAGCGAGAATAAAATATCCTTAAAAGCGGCGGGAAACAAAAAAGGGTTTACGCTGCTGTTCAGGGATCTTGAAGTCAGCGGAGGGACAAAAACAGAGTTGGGGTCTGAGGTTAATATACCCGCAGACTGCGAAGCGTTTGAAATTTATTTTTAACAAAAAAAAAGGGGAAAGTTTTATGAAAAAGAATTATTTACCGCGCGGTTTGATATTTGTTTTATTATGTTTTACGGCGCTTGTTTTATTCGGTTCATGTTCGGCCGAACCCGATTCCGCCGCGTTAACGGACAATGAAACGCCGGATACGGAAAACGGAGCGGGACAGCAAGCCGAAGAACCGGATATCACAGATGATGTGCCCGATTTGAGTTTTGACGGAGAGACATTTACTATTTTATACAGGGACTATATGGAATATGAAACCAACGCCGAATCCGAAAACGGAGAGGTGGTCAATGACGCGGTTTTCAGAAGAAATATCGCAATTGAGGAACGCTTCGGTATAAAATTCAATATGGTTACAACACAGGGCGCCTGGGACCACGGACCGGCGTTTTTGCAAAGGGTGCGCAATTCTGTTTCGGCGGGCGATGAAGCGTATGATATGGTCAACGGTTATGCCGCTTATATAGTCGAGCTGACCCACGGAGGGTATCTTAGGAACTGGAAAGAGATACCCTATATAGGATTCGATAAACCGTGGTGGAACCGGGATTTTATATCTGAAATGACAATAAACAACAACCTGTTTTTTATCACCGGGGATCTCGCTTTGTCCACCATACACATGGCGAACGCGCTGTTTTTTAACAAAGAGATGTGGGCGGACTACGGTTTTGACGATCCGTACCCGATAGTGAAAGAAGGCAAGTGGACAATTGACCGTATGGCTGAATTTACAAGGCAGGTGTCGGAAGATTTGGATTTGGACGGCAGATTCACGGAAGATGATTTATACGGATATGTCACCGATACACACAACCAAGTTGACGCTTATGTGGTATCGTTTGACGTTCCCGTCACGGTGAAGAACTCCGAGGGGATACCCGAACTTGTGGTTGACAGCGATAAATTCACCACGGCGTTTTTAAAATTATATGCGTTTATGCGCGAGGACACCTCGACGTTTGCCGGCACGGAACAGCCCACCGCAACGGATATATACAGTATATACCGGCCAATCTTCCAAAACCGGCGCGCCTTGATTTTTGCGGAATATCTCGGCAACTCGTCGCAGATGCGCGATTATGACGTTGATTTCGGTATACTCCCGTTCCCGAAACTGGACGAAAATCAGGAAAGATACAAAACAAAACCGCAGGACGGATATACCATGTTCTGTATACCCTCGACCTCTGTGGCTTCAGAAAAACTCGGCGCAGTCATAGAAACGCTTGCGGCCGAGAGCAATAAAAGCGTTGTTCCGGCGTTCTATGAAGTGGCGCTTAAAACAAAATACGCGCGCGATGAGGAGAGTTCGGCGATGATCGATATTATACGGGAGGGGATAAGTTTTAATTTCGGTATAGCCAACACCGTGCTGCTCAACAGACCTCACCTTGTGTGGAGGACCTTGATTTCAAACGACAGAGATAATATAGCTTCCGAAGTCGAGCGCGGTATGAGAAATTGGGAAAGGGATCTTGAAAGACTGCTTGAAGCGTATGAATAAACTCTCCCGCTGCTTAAAGAAGCGGGGGCTTCGTAACAGAAGATTGATTACATGGTCTATGGTAAGGTATTTCACCTTACGAGATCCTTATTCTGACAGGCGTGTCCACGTCGCCGCTATACTGTTCAGTTAGGTTCAGCTTACTTTTGTGTCCTTGAAAAACTTTTTAACTTCTCGTTTTGACGACACATACAGTTTTACATGGCAGGTGATTGACTGCCAAAACCGCATATTGTATTCGATTATCAAGGTACTTCCATTTCCTGCTCGTTTAGAATCTATTTTGATGTTCGCGTGACTAAACCTCCATACTCTCATTTTGGAGATTATGCCCATTTATACTAGGGCAACCGCATAAAAAATTCACAAATATATGGTAAACTGGCATAGAGGTGAAGAAAAATACAAACTATGGTAGAAATATTTGAGAAATTAGAAGATATGCGGGATAACCGGGGGAAAAAGCATAAGTTAATAGACATAATCATTATGAGCATATATGCGATAATATGCGGAGAAACAGATTTTGAAAATATAGCGGATTGGTTAGAATTGCGAAAAGAATATTTCATAGAATTATTGGGGTTAGAGCATGGAATCCCGTGCGCGGACACATTTTTGCGAGTGTTCAGATTAATAGAGCCGGTAAAATTCATGGAAATGTTTGCGGAATGGGTTGGAGAAACGCGGCAGACAAGATCAACGGCGGAAATACGCCGTATATCGTATCGGCATTTCTAACAGAAGCGGGCATATCAATCGGACAGGTGAAATGTGAGGAGAAGAGCAACGAAATCACGGCAATCCCTGAATTGCTTGAAATATTGGACATAAGCGGTTGCGTAATAACGATAGACGCGATAGGCTGTCAAAGCAAGATAGTGAAGAAGATAATAGAGAAAGAGGGTCATTACTGCTTGAGCGTAAAAGAAAATCAAAGTAATTTATACGAGGATATAGACGAATATTTCAGATATGCGCTCGCCGACAGAAACGAATCGGAAAATATATCGTATCACATAAAGAAATCATACGGACATGGACGAATCGAAAAGCGAAAATATTATATTTCAAACGATGAAGATTTGATAGCTCATATAAACGACCGCAACAAATGGAAAAAGCTGAAAAGTGTAGGAATGGTCGAAAATACGCGGGAAACAGACGAAAAAAAGAGTGTTCAGCGTAAATATTATATCCTTGATATTGACATTACAGCGGAAAAATTCGCCGTAATCACGAGGAATCACTGGCAGATTGAAAACGGACTGCATTGGATTTTAGACGTACATTTCAAAGAGGATTTTTCCACATCGAAAAAAGACAATTCTATTTTCAACTTGTCGCTTCTCAGAAAAATCTGCTATAATCTCATCAAACTCGACGATTCTTTCGGCAAAGTCAGTGTCAAAAAGAAACTCAACCGCTATAATTTTGATTTCCAGCTTCTGCGTAATCTGATTTTTAATGTCATTCCTCATCATTGCTGATTATTTTTTATGCGGTTGCCCTGCATTTATACGGGCGCGTAATCAGCGTCTTGCTCATCGCTTAACAGAAAAAACGACTGTTATTTATTCATCTGCTCCGCCATGTTTTTCCTCGAATGTTTCCCATAAAAAATGAACAGCCGTTACGCCAGTACCAACAGCAAGTCTTGCGTGGCGGGGAGTAAGCCCTTTGAATTTTGCATCTTTTCCATGCCCGCTTCCATAAGCATTTCTAAGCTCTGCCATTGACTGAGAAATTACAGACAAATTCCCCAAGAGTTTCTTGATAATATCACTTGCCTTTGCCGCGTTATCAATATCATCAGGTGTCAATTTCAAAACACCGCACGTCTCTTTTGTCAACCTGATAACATCCCAGTCTGTATTTATTGATATACCTTTGCTTTTAAGTATGGTTTTGCAACAGGCCTCTAGTAATTCTTTTGCTTTTTCAATCGCATCAAATGGATTGCTGTCTATCGCTACATTCATTGCCGTGATTTGTGTGCTTATATAATCAGAGTCAAAGCTCTGTATAAGATTTTGGGCTTGATTTTGAATTACGATATTTTGGCTGTTTACACTTCTCCAATCATAGACCGACCTACCCGAAATATGCGCCTTTTCATACAGCTCATAACCATCGACGCGCAACAGTTCATTTACAAGTTCAAGCAAGCGTTTCCAATTTTTCTTTTCATCTCTAACTGCTGGGTGAAACATTTCACATATAAACCTCAAAAAAACCTTATCGCTACCATTTTTAATTGCAAAGCGACTGTCATAAAACACCCAATCGTCATCCCAATCATAGTTGTTTACCCTATGTTGCCATATATCGCCTTCAGCATCTTGGAAGCGCCCGTCTGTAGAATTCATTTTTGAAAGATCATATAACCTGCTTAAAAAATCTGTTTCCTCAAGACGACCATTCCAAAAAATCCGCACATCTTCAAAAGTGCCGGAATCTTGAAAGCCAATATTCGTTAAATCAATAATCTCCTGCCGCGTTATTTCTGTTATCTTGTTTTCTTCCCTTAGCTCTGCGTGAGATATTTTTCCGTTAATCATTTGCCATTTCCCCTGACAGTCAAGTAGTGAGTTGATTTCGTCTTGGAAAATCAACAGATTTAAACGATGAAAGCGCGCTAAATTGTTCTTCTGCAATACAGAATATATCTTTCAATGAATAATCCGAATTGCAAATATCGGATTTTGATTTTTTTGCCCCCTCAATTGAGGGGGCTTTGGCTTCAAACTCTTTTATTGCTTCTATTAAAGCAGACGTATTCTTAATCCAGTTATCGTAGCGATTTGGTTTATATCTTTTAGGTTCGTCAAATCGTACCATAATCTCAATTATCTGTTCCTTGATTTTGTTATCAGACAAATCATGTATCTTGTTTATATCCATAATCTGCATTTATCCCCCTATCAATTCCCGTTCAAACCGTTCTTTTGCCTCCGCCCATTCCGCTTCGACTTCACGTTTAAGCAAGCGTGAGCGTTCAAGTCTATTTCGCATTTCTTTGACGATGATATACTGAATATCTATTGACGGAACAGGAACCCGAAGATTGCGCACATCGTCGTTTGAAATACGCGGATGCGTATTTCCAGTCATCATGTGTTTTGTTTGTGCTACAATAATCTTCGACCGCATAATCGCAGTGAGATATTCAGGCAATACATCTACATTATTTACGCGCATAACATGAAATTCTGTTGAGCATACACCGCTTTTTTCCGCATAAAGAACCTTGTTCAAATAAGGGCGCAAACGGGCATATAACACATCACCTTCCTCATATGTAAAGGCTTGTCCTTCCGCTTCTTCCTCAACGTCGCTTAATTCGCCTGTGTTGCTTATGACCCCTGCCAATCCCAAATATGGTTTGCCGTTATTGGCGGATACAGCATCACGCATAAAATCCACTATATCAACTAATCTACGTGTTGACACCGCAGGGTTATTTTCAAGCGCACGAACAACAGCAAGCCTTTCGGGGTGGTAGTAGTTCGCGCCAATGGTTTTTTCTGCTTTTATTATTCCAAGCGTTACAGCGACAGCAAGACGGGATTTAATTGGGATTTCATCAATTCTCAGTTGCTCCAACAAAAACCTATCCATGCCCGCAAACAGTTCATCCGCTTCGTGGAGTTTGGCGGCGCGTTGCTGTGAGGCGGATGACATATCGGCCACAAGCTGTTGTTGCTTGTCCAATGAAAGCGTGGGGATTCCAATGCTTCCGATTTCTTCGAGGTTTATATTCGCTCTTGCAACCGGGCGTTTGAGATAGTCAAGATAAACCTGCCCCGAAGGTGATTGAAGGTAATTGAGAACGTACTCTGGTAGCAATCGTTTATCATTTAATCGAACTACTGCGATTGCTTGATTTATGTTCGCTTCGGTATCCCTTTTGAAGATGCCAACTCTTCCAATTGTTGCACCAACGATGGCGATTAAGATATCATTGCATTTAACCTGAGAGTTTCTCATAATACCACTGTGGATTTCGGGCCTAATAAAAATATCCGCACCGCCGATATTTCCATCTGGCTGTATGTTACCACTCCTAATAAACGCTACTCCTGATGATTCGTCAGTGTACGCCTCACCTCCAGAGAGCGGTGTTATGCCAGAGAAAATAACGCTTGTCACCTCTGACAATTTAACAATGTTGAATTTGTTTTCCATAAAAGAAAAATGTTTCGTAAATTTGGGGTGATTTGCATAAGTGTCAGTCCTTTTTCCTATTTCCCCCCGCTTAACCGCGAACGCGCATAGCTCGTCCGTGCCGGGGGTTAGACGAAAAAATGGTTTGCGTCCTTTTGAAACTCATCAAATTGCTTAACTACCTCCGGTAACTGCGAACGGTCATTTTCGCGCCCTGTCGCGTCATAGCCGATTTCTTCCGGTGCAGCCATAAAGATTGCTTCATCATCGTTCGGTTGTTCATTCGCGCCGCGTTTACGAACGAAAATAACCGACGCTTTCACTCCCGCGCCGAAATGCGTGAAAGCAACCTGCGGCAAACTGACCACCGCAAGAAGTTGAAATCTATCAAGCACAAAATCACGGACATACTGCATACTGCTGTTTGTTAAAATACCATCTGGCAGGACAATCGCCGCCCGTCCCGTTCCGGGCTTCAAAAACTCCCATATACGCTCAATAAACAGCACTTCAGAGTTTTGATTGGGACGAGTTACCACCGTCCCATTTTTCCGTTTTTGTTTCCCGCTTTTATCCAAGACGGTGCCTAAAAAGAAACTGCCGAGGTACGGGCGTTCTGTTGCATTGAGTTTTGAACCGAACGGCGGGTTTGTAAGTATCAAGTCAAATTTATCTTTGGCAAAACCACGATTGTGCGCTCCCATTTTATCTATATTGTCGAGTGCATCAAAGGCAATTACATTGGTATGTCCGTCATCGTGGACAATCATGTTCATCTTGGCAACGCGGGCAATCTCGTCATTTATTTCTATGCCGAATAAACGCTTTTCAGCGAAATCGTGCCAGTATTTATAGTATTCGGAAGAAGAAACATCGTAATACTCCGCCGCCTGTTCGCGTATGTAATTCATAGCGTAAAGCAAGAATCCACCGGAACCGCAAGAAGTATCCAGCACAAAATCATCACGGTTCAACTTTAACATAGAGATAGAAAACTCAATGATGGGGCGCGGCGTAAAATACTGCCCGAAGTTGCCTTTGAAAAAACTGTCCATAAAACGCTCAAAGGCGACACCCTTCACGTTGAGGTCGGTCTTGCTTAGATTTATACTTTCCAAGTGAGATACTACATTGCGCAACATATGCGCGTCTACCTTTATGGAATCAGTAAACACTTCGGGGTCGCGGGCTTTTTGCTCCTCGTAGAGTTTGTTTATCCGCTCCGCGAGCTTAGACGGTGGTTCGTGCGTTTTGATTTGGAACTCGTAAGGCTCTCCGTTTTTGCGCGGTTTTTGTTCATCACTAATTTTGACGAATATGATTTTGCACAACTCACCGAAGGCTGTCGGAGGGGAGAGTTTACCGCCGCCCCAAAGAGTTTGGTGACATTTATTTATCGCGGTTATCAGCGTCCCGTTGCTAACGGGATGTATATCATTTGCCTTATCCCCTTTATGGAAACGGAACTCTTGCGGCTTGCCGTACGCCTTTGGTAGGTCGGCAAGTATATTCAGGTCGCGCTCCATCGCGCCATACTTGTCCGACACATCAAGCACACGACGGGTTGCGCCCGCAACAATCAATACATATTCCGCCCGCAGTTTTACCCATGTGGCGTTGCCGACACCCTGCTCAATGGCTTGATTGAACTCAACATCCGTAACGCCGTCTTTTTTACATTCAACAACCGCATAAGGACGTTTACAAGCGTCATCGCGGAACACAACAATATCTGCCCTGTCTGTTGGTAGGCGGTCAGGAACGGTAACCTCAATTTTTATACGATTTGCCGGATACTCATAATGATAGATAAGCTCCGCCCATACTTCGGCACGGACTTTTTCCTCAGGGTCATCGTAGCGTTCCTTGTGATTATCGGAGGTGACATAAGTTATTTGACGCTTTTCTTCTGCGCCGGTAATATGAGCGTAGCCGTCTTTGATTGCTTGTTCTAAATATGACATTACATATCCCTCCGTTTATCAGCTACTTTTTTGGCTTTGGCGGTTTTTGTCCGTCCATCAATCGGTTTTGGCGCATCTTCGGGTATAAGCCATATATGAGACACCCTCACAACGCCCGCTATCTTATCCTGCGCACACAGTGATTGAACTTGTCGCTCAGTTATACCCCACTTTTCAGATGCCTGTAACGGCGTTATCCATTCTAATTCCATGCGGTACTCCTATCTCGAATCAGAACACTCAGAAAGTAACGTATTCATTATAACACGGCGTAGCGAAGAATACAAGCCCCAAAAAATATTTATTCAGAAAGTCCTTTTCCCTACTTGACAAATCAATCCGTCCTCGTATATCTGCTCTGAAAAAGACATCCTTAAGTTTGTCACGGCTCTGATTGCCAACACAAAGGGAGACGACACCAAAGGCGGTGAAGATTTCTGGGAGAGTGCGACACGTTCTCATACAAACACTATCTCACGGGAGCAAACCCTGTGGGCATAAGTCCAAGTAGTGCTAAAAATGAGGGGCTTCTTACGTTAAAAGAAGCAACAACTGATATTCCGACGGGTGGAATGATAGAGTAACGCCTTGAAACGCCCGCCCTGAAGCTACGACTGGCGTTGACTGGAAACGGACAGGGTCAGAAGCTCGTTAAAGACGGTTGACTGCGCTCGTTTTATCGCGGTAAACACAAGAAACAGCGATATTTCATAGCAAGCCGGAGGCGGCTGTGAGCGTTAGACCGGGGGTCTACAAAATGTCTATGGTTAGAATGGTTCGAGAGGACTGACGAATCCGCGAATGTACGGGTCTAAAAGAAGCATGGGGCTAATCCCCCTATCCCCTCGTGGGAGTCGGTGTGGTAGAGTAAAACTTTTGCCTATGAAATACCATACGTTGTTACAGGCAACGTCAAGCCGACAGGCTCATAGCGGAAACCTACGGGCATATATGAACAGATAGGAATATCGGAACGTGGTGAAAGCCTATCGCGTATCACATATTTTGTGATATAGGCTGACGAAGAACAATAAGCAGTCGAAGCGGTGGGTAAAGTAGTGGCGATAGCGTTGATGTTCCCACGGCTGACAGTCAAAAGCTGACAGCCTTAGTAATGGGGAACGGAGTGACAGCCACAAGTCAATGGTAACGTAAAACACTAACCACAAGTGAACAGTAGGATTTCGGGTACGACCAAAAGGTCAATCTTCCCCACAAAGGAGTTGATGCCTATATGGTTGCCGCGAACAAACCAAGCAAGAAACAGAAACCGAAAAAAATAAACAATCTTAGGCACGCCGAGTATTACGATATGCAGGACACTTTTGATAGACTGTACGCACAAGCGTTAAAAGGCGGTACGTTTGACAAGCTGATGGATTTAATCGTTAGCCGTGATAACATTTTACTTGCCTATCGGAACATCAAAAGAAACGACGGCAGCGTAACCCCCGGCACGGACGGACTGACCATGCGGGACATTGAAAAATGCACCCCCGACAGTTTAGTCCAGAAAGTACGCAACATTGCCAAGAATTACAGCCCCAGAGCTGTTCGGAGAAAGGAAATACCGAAGCAGAACGACCCAAGCAAAACCCGCCCGTTAGGTATACCGTGTATATGGGACAGGCTGATACAGCAATGTATTCTGCAAGTCTTAGAGCCTATCTGCGAAGCGAAGTTCAGCGACAACAGTTACGGTTTTCGTCCTAACAGAAGCCCGGAACAAGCAATCGGCGCGTCGTATAAACTCATGCAACTTTCTCATCTGCAATATGTGGTTGAGTTTGACATTAAAGGGTTTTTCGACAATGTGGACCATTCAAAGCTGATAAAGCAAATATGGACGCTCGGTATACGCGACAAAAGTTTGATATATGTAATTAAACGTATATTGAACGCGCCAATTCTTTTAGAAAACGGCACAACGATAATCCCCGATAAGGGAACGCCGCAGGGCGGTATCATATCACCGTTGTTGGCGAATATCGTGTTGAATGAATTGGACTGGTGGGTGGACAGTCAATGGAAGGGAAATCCGGTGGGCGAAAAATACTCGGTTTATCGTCAGGATGTTGACGCGATTGACAGAAGCAAAGGATACAACAAAATGCGAAAAACACGCCTGAAAGAAATGTATATTGTTCGATACGCTGATGATTTTCGTATATTCTGCAAAAACACAGACGCGGCACACAGGGCAATGACGGCGGTTAAGCAATGGTTAAAAGAGCGTCTAAGGCTTGATGTGTCAGACGAAAAGAGCAAAGTTGTAAACCTGTCAAAGGGTTACTCCGAATTTCTTGGTATCAAAATGAGGTTAAGGCAGAAAAAAGGTAAAACCGTGGTTCATTCGCGTGTCGCAGAAAAAGCTGTTAAGCGGATAAAAACCGAAGCCAAGCAAAAAATCAAAGACATAGCAAAACCCCCAAAAGGAAAAACAGAAGCGCAAGCAATTCTCAATTACAATGCTTTTGTCATGGGGGAGCATAACTATTATCAAATGGCGACGGGCGTTAGCGTAGATTTTCGCGCAATCGGCTATCAAGTCGAAAAGATAGTAAAACGGCTTGGCGACAGATTAAAGAAAGAACCCAAAGGCAACATCGGCGGAGCGGTAGTTGAACGGTATAAATCATCGAAACTACTGAAATATATCAAACATTTACCGTTAGCCCCGATTAGCCATGTGCAAACAAAAGCCCCATTATGTAAAAAGCGTTCGATTCAGAAGTATACGCCGGAGGGCAGAAAGGAAATCCACGCTAATCTGGGTATTAACACCGTAATGTTACAGTCGCTTATGCGTCAGCAACTATACGGAAGAACAGCCGAATACGCGGATAACCGATTATCTCTCTACTGCGCTCAATATGGGAAATGCGCCGTAACAGGACACATGATTGATACGTTAGATGATATTCATTGCCACCACAAGCTACCACGGCATAAGGCCGGTAAAGATAATTATCAAAACTTAATCATTGTTCGGGAAGCGGTACACATATTGATTCACGCAACAACGCAATCGACCATAGAACGCTACCTTGCTTTGCTGACCCTCAACAAGAATCAACTCGCAAAAGTAAATAAACTCCGCAAAGAAGCGGGAAATCTGCCAATCACCGCCTAATCGGTTTCGGCGGCGAACGGCACAGCAATAAATGTTCATGGTAATAACTTGTGATAACGTGTGCGAATTACTATTGATGGAACGCCGTGTGATGGGAAACCATCATGCACGGTGTGGGACAGGGGAAAAGTCGGAAACATTGACACAGTAGACTTACCTA
>Ga0099364_10007227_pt1 | contig 15927 bp, 11 predicted proteins | sample TergutTh196P3_FD_73070 | JGI IMG/M metagenome (GOLD analysis project Ga0099364, IMG submission 73070) | Microcerotermes parvus P3 segment gut microbial communities from Pointe-Noire, Republic of the Congo - Th196 P3 | ecosystem: Host-associated > Arthropoda: Insects > Digestive system > Gut ...
TGCTTGTTAGATTTGAAAAGAAAGCCGATAATCATATCGCTTTATTGGCTTTTGCGTTTGCTGTTATTGTTTGGAGAAAACTCATTTTTGTGCATGACGGTGTTATTGTTGGATAGGCTCTTAGACCCAAAGAACCAAAACCGTGGACTATCAGTGAATTTCGCGATTGGCTGTATAAAATGTACTCTTTGCCAAGTGATAATCCGGAGGCGCGCGAGCATATTAGCCGATTTTTTCGCATATATCATCGCGGAAACGTTAGTGAAAAATCACCGCTTGCATTTTCGGGTAGTGGTAATGCCGAAGCCATAGACTGTTTATTTCAATTGCTTGGAGAGCCATCGTTCGATTACAAAAAGAAAGAACTTAACAAAAGCAAAGAAAAGTTAAATGTTTATAACAAGGCAACTGCATTTAATTTCATTCCCTGTGGAGTAACAGCCGATGATGTAAAACAAAATCGAGAAGAAATAAGAAATCTAAATCATAAATTATCCGAGTTGATAGACCGTGACCCGGCACAGCTTGAAGCTCTGAATATTGCTCGTGACAATGAACGCGTACTTGCCGGATTGAGAGGCAAATTGGCTTTTGCAAGGCAACGAAGAGGGCAGATTGAATCGGAAATTGCTGTAATAAAGCACAATTCAGAGTTTCAACGTGATGAAAACTTTGCTGATTCTTTTGATGAACTTTTGGAATTTTTCCCGAATGTTAATTTACCGCTTTTAACTCAAATTGAAGAATTTCATTACAAACTAACTACAATGCTTTCGCAAGAATTCATAGTTGCAAAGCAGAAACTTGAAGAGTTGCTTGCGATTTCTAATTGCGATATAGCAGATATTGAAAAAGAGATAACCTTACTCGCTAAAAAAGACAAGGTTGCGGCAGACTTTGCGCGTAGTTATTATGAAATACGCTCAAACATAGATAAACTCGAAAGAGAAAACAAAGTATTTCAATTGTTTCTTGACCTTCAAAATGAAGTCGAGGCACAAAAGAAACGATTAGAGATTATTGAAAATAAGAATCAAGCGGTTTTACAAGATGTTTCAAAGCGGATTACCAAAGTGATGTGGAGAATCAATGAAATAATTTGCGGTGATGGAAAATCCGCTCCTACATTGCAACTAACCGCTATGTCAAAATACAAATTCAAAACATTTCAAGATGGCGGCACAAGTTCTGCGTATCGGGGTTTGGTAGTATTTGACTTAGCGATGCTCGATTTAACACAATTGCCCGCTATTGCTCACGATTCATTTGTGTTAAACCAAATTGAAGCTACTCAACAAGAAAAAATATTTGAATATTATTCACATTCGACTAATAAACAAATCTTCATTGCTCTCGATAACATTAATGCGTATAGCGAAAATGTAGGGAATTTGCTTTCAAATTCTACTGTCTTGTCTTTGAGTGGCGTTAATGATGATGTTTTGTTTGGGGAATCGTGGAACACAAAAGAAGAACAGTTGAATGTCCAAATGTCGCTGTTTGAGTCTAATGAAACAGATGAAAATACAGCAGATTATGACAATGCAACAGAAACAGCTTCTGAAGATGTCGTAAGTGACGATGAAGAATATGGATATATGAGGGACGATGGATAAAATGCAAACACCATTTCACGCATACCACAAAGCAAAACGGCTTAAACTCGAAAGCAAACTGCTCCCCGCCTTTGCTTCCGGTAGGATTGGCGTTTACCCGTATCAAGTTGCGGCGGCGAATTTCGCCTTAAACTCTCCGCTGTGTCGTGGTGTGGTTTTAGCGGACGAGGGCAGCTTGGGTAAAACTTACGAGGCACTTCTCATCATTGCTCAAAGGTGGTTCGAGGGAGTGCAGAAAATACTGATTGTTGTGCCTGTTCATCTTCTGAATCAGTGGGTTTCGGTGTTGGAAGAGAACTTCGGTATCCCGTATTCGCTTGATGAATTTGAAGAGGACGGAATTTATCTGACTTCTTACGAAAGCGAAATCCCCGATTGTAAATGGGAAATTGTCTGCTTTGATGAAGCACAACGCCTACGACACGATAATGACACAAACCGCAAACTAAAATCTGCTGTAGCTGATTGCTACAAAATCCTTTTAACTCCTGCACCGATTATGAATGACATAATGGATTTATATCACTTGATTGACTTTATCGAACCCGATGAGTTTCCTGACCCCGACGAGTATTACAATCGCTATTTTCGTCAAGAAGGTAACTATCCCGAACTTGCTCAACGGGCGGGGAAATACGTTTTCCGGACGTTGAAGTCACAAGTGCAACAATACGTTAGTATTCCGAATCGTGTTGTGGTGAGCGTATCGGTAACGCCGTCTGCGGTTGAATCGGAACTGCACGAGAAAGTGATGACTTACGCAAATAAGCCATTCAAAAAAGCGTATCCGAAAATGGGCAATTATGACTTAATGTTGATGCTGACAGGTATTTTATCATCGTCAACATTTGCTTTTTCGGAAACGATGAATAAACTTGTACAGCGTATTGAAACCGAAGAAGTCGATGATTGGGAACGCCATGAAATCAATGAAATTCTTGCACTCACGGACAGTATAAAGAAAAATTCTAAAATACAAACATTACTTGAAATACTTCCGGAATTATTCCGGTTACTTGCAACAAAGTCTGCACAAAAGAAAGTTTTGATTTTCGTGAAAAATCGCATAACTATAAAGGTTTTATGTGAAATCATAAGTAAGAAATACAAAACAGTTGTCTTTGACGGCTCAAAGTCGCGCCGCCACGACATAATCGAGGAATTCAAAAATAATGCACAAATTTTATTAGCTACCGATATTGCCAATGAAGGGTTTAATCTTGAATTTTGCTCTTGTGTTGTAAACTTTGATATGTCCTACAACACGCTTGATATTGAACAGCGAATCTTGCGTTGTCACAGGCAAAATCAGCTTAATGATGTGCTTGTCGTAAACCTCATAAATCGGCAGAACGCAAGCGATATTCGTGCATTAGAATTGTACAAAAAGCGGCTTAAACAGTTTGCAGGAATATTCGGAATATCTGATGAAATAGTCGGCAGTTTTTATGACATCAGCGGTATGTCCGAATACTTCGCACAAAATTCACGGACACAAGCGGTTATCAAGCAAGATTTTGAAGACAAACTAACTGCACTTGAACGTGAGAATACCGCGCAAATTGAAAAGTCAAAAGCCTTATTGTTTTCGAGTTTTGATGAGGAGTTAAGCCGTAAATCACACCTTACTCCGGAATACGTTGAAACAAAGAAACGGGAAATGAACGATGACTTGTGGTATGTCACTTCCGTATTGTTAAATGGTCAAGACGGCATTAAACTAAATCACCAAAACCGCACAATCAAGGCTATGGACGGAATAGGAGCAAGTCCGCTGTTCAAGAAACTTTACATTCGCCGTAACGAGTATTCGATGACGGATTTGACACTCCCGAAAAGCGGACGGTACACGCTAACATCAAAATTAGCACTAAACGTGCTTTCGTACATCATACAGAGCAAAACTGTCGATGAGGGGATTGTTGTTATTGAAAACGCTGAACCTTGCGTTATGGAGTTTTATGAGATTGTCGTCAGAAAAGGCACAAGCCGATGGTTGAGCGCAAGTTATGAGTTTATCGAGATGATTGGCAAAACCGACAGTGGGCAAGTCTTGAGCAGCAAAGAGTGCGAGCGGATTATGTCGCTTCCTTGCGTAGGATTCACTGAAACAGGCAGAAAACTTACTTGGCAAGAGCGATTGTATTACACTTACCCCGAAGGCATACTGCAATCCTTAATAGATACCGACAAATACCGTGACATTGCCGTTAAAGGTGCTGAAATAATCGAACGTGAGGTTTTGCGGCGTATAAAGCGGGATGAGCAAAACAAGAAGTTTGATGTTACTAAAAAGTTACTGCAATTAGAGCAAGAAAAACAAGCAATTCAAAAACAAGGCTTGCAAATTTCTAATATTCGTGATAAAATAAGATATGACAAGAAGTTAGCAGTTGTTGAAGATGACTTGCGACAGGCTGAGAGCGGTTTGTCGATGGAGAAAATGCGGATTGAGTATGAAGCCGAGCAGGAAATCAAGAAGCTGCTTGAAGATAAAGAAGTCAGCGTTGAGGTTAGGCGAATTTTCAAAATAAAAATTAAGAATGAGGTTTAGCATGGAAAAGTTTCAATTACCGTCGGAGTTTGATAACACAGAGATGGAGAAATTCGTGGAGTTGTTCCCGCAATTTTTCCGTGAGGGGTATTTCGATTTTGACGAGTTCAAATCGTACATCAGCGGCATTGTCCCCGATGATTTACAGCAGAAATACAGCTTTACGTGGCACGGAAAAGCTGAGTGTTACCGTCTGCTGAAAAAGACTTCGCACGGAACGCTCCGTCCTTGCAAAGAGGACAGCGTGGATTGGGACACAACGCAGAATCTCTATATTGAGGGCGATAATCTCGAAGTGCTGAAACTCATCAAGCATACTTACGCAGGCAAAGACGGTGTGAAGATGATTTACATCGACCCGCCGTATAATTCAAATGAAGACTTCATTTATGACGACCATTTCATGGATTCGCTTGACAAATATTTAGAATACACAGGGCAAAAAGGCATTGCAATTCCCGAAGTGGCGGGGCGTTATCATACAAAATGGCTCAACATGATGTACCCGCGCCTTTGGCTTGCGAACTACCTTTTACGTGACGACGGCGCTATTTTCATCAGCATTGATGATAGAGAACACGCAAATTTGAAAAAGTTGTGTGACGAAGTGTTTGGTGATGAAAACTTTATCGGCATTTTTCCTCGTGTCACTAAAAAGGGCGGTAAATCTTCTGATGCTACTGCAAAAAACCACGACTACATTATCGCATATGCGAAAAGCATTGCGAATGTAGATTTAGTAGGCGTTTCGCACATGGATTCGGGGTACAACAAAAAAGATGAGCATTTTGAAACACGTGGTTATTATAAGCTAAACCAAACGCTCGACTACGACTCATTGAGTTATAGCAAAAGTCTCGATTATCCCATTGAAATAGACGGTCAAATATTTTATCCGGGCGGTGATATTGAAAAATATAACAACCGACAAGCGGGTGAACATAGTCGTGCTGATTGGGCATGGCGTTGGAGTAAAGACTTGTTCAAATTCGGTTATGACAACGGCTTTATTGTTGTAAATAATGGTGGGAGCAGACCACGGATTTACACTAAAACATACCAAAACGTAAAAATCGTTGACAACAACGAAAAATACGAAATAGTGAAAATTGACCGGACAAAACCGCTCTCGACATTAGAGTTTGCGGAAAACAAGTATTCAAATGATAATGCAAAAAAGGCATTGGATGAAATCATGGGATTTACGGCGTTTGAGTACACTAAACCTCCCGAATTAATAATACAACTTGCGAAGTTGATTGGAGGGAAAGACTACACAATTTTAGATTTCTTCTCCGGTTCTGCTTCAACAGCACAAGCAATTATGCAACTCAACGCAGAAGACGGCGGCAATCGTAATTTTATCATGGTGCAACTACCTGAAAGCATTGACCCGACAAAGAACAGAGCAACTTATGACTTTCTCAATAAATCAAGTAAGCCCATCAATATCTGTGAAATAGGGAAAGAGCGAATTCGCCGTGCAGGGGCGAAAATCAAGGCGGAGAACGAACTGACTGCGCCCGATTTAGACGTGGGTTTCCGTGTGTTCAAGCTCGACAAATCCAACTTCCGTGTATGGGACGATACTCCGATTGACATAAAGAAGCCGGAAGAAGTGGAGCAATTCTACGAGCAACTGAAAACTCACGCTGAGTCGCCGTTTATATATGGGAGAAGTCACGAAGACATAATCTACGAACTTATCCGACTGAACAATTACCCGCTGACTACGCCGCTCATTCCGATTGGGCTTGACAACGGAACGGTTTACGGTGTTGGCGAGGACTGCGATTTTATCATCTGCCTTGATGTGGAGATAGATGATTCGGCGGCGGAAGAACTCTGCAAGTACAGACCGGGGCGGATTTTGTTTACAGATTCGTGTTTCGCCGATACGGAAGCACGGACGAATGTTGAGCATACTATTCGTGGAATCAACGACAAGATTAAGTTAGGGTGGGTGTGAGTATGATTGAAAAAGTTGAGAATATTCAAATTTATGAAAGCATAAGAGCCGCTCTTGAACAGGCGCGGATGAGTGTAGCCAAAGCCGTTAATTCAGCAATGGTCAATGTTTATTGGGAGATAGGCAAGCAGATTGCCGAGGCTGTCGGCGAACGTGCAGAATATGGAAAAGGTCTGATAAAATACCTCGCCGAGCGTTTGACAGTAGAATTCGGCAAGGGATTCACACAAGCCAATTTGCGTAACATGAGGCAGTTTTATCAGACGTTTCCAAATTGCTACGCATTGCGTAGTGAATTGAGTTGGACGCATTATAGGCGACTTATGCGTGTTGATAACCAAGAGCGGCGAGAATTTTACCTGAAAGAATGTGCTGATTGCGGGTGGACTTATCGCCAACTTGAAAGGCAAATCAACACCTTTTACTACGACCGATTATTAGCCACGAAAAAAGAACACCACGATGAATTAGCGAAAGAAATCCATTTAAGCGAACCCACTACAGACCCCGACTATATTCTGAAAGACCCTTATATTCTTGAGTTTCTTGATTTAAAAGAGAACATCAAGTATAGTGAAACCGAGTTGGAAAAGGCTTTGATTGACGGATTACAAGAATTTTTGCTTGAACTCGGCAAAGGATTTTCATTTGTGTCGCGACAAAAACGCATTACGACAGATGACGGCGAGCATTATAAAATCGACCTTGTTTTCTACAATTACATTTTAAAGTGTTTTGTTGTAATAGACTTAAAAACAGGGAAATTGAATTACCAAGATATAGGTCAGATTGACTTTTATGTGCGATTATTTGATGATAAATTGAAACAGCCGGATGATAATCCGACAATCGGAATAATCCTTTGCGCTGATAAAGATGAGAGTATTGTCAAATATTCTGTACTTGCTGATAAAGAAAACCTTTTTGCGGCTAAATATATGTCGTATCTGCCGTCCGAAGAAGAACTGAAAAATCAAATACAGCGTGAACGTGAACTAATCGAACGGAAACTTTTGTTGGAATCGGGGGATAGCGAATAATGGCGGTAAAACTACAATTCAAAGAGCAAGCCTTTCAGCAACGTGCCGTGGAATCCGTTGCAGGGAAAGAAGGGATTTTCAAGGGGCAAACTGCCGCTGACAGCAGATACACCATCACCGTCGGAATGTGCGACGACGTAGGTGTGCAACAGTTGAGCATCTCGAATGAGCAAATTCTTGAAAATCTGCGTGTTATTCAGAAAAACAATGGATTGCCGAAAAGTCTGTCGCTTGATGAATACGAGGTTAAGGCAAAGTGCGAGGACGAAAACGGCAACGATGTTGAACGAGAATTCCTTAACTTTACGGTCGAAATGGAAACCGGAGTAGGGAAAACTTTCGTGTACACAAACACGATTTTAGAGCTTAACAAAAACTTCGGTTGGACTAAGTTTATCATTGTCGTGCCGCCGTCAACAGCTATAAAAGAGGGCGTGTTGAATTCATTAAACGCTACAAAATCGTATTTTGTGAAGCAGTTTGAAAATACTTCTTATGAGTTTTTTGGTTACACAGGAGCAGAAGCTCATCAAACAAGAAATTTTGCAAATGCCGATAATATTCAAATCATGGTTGCGACAAAAAGTTCGATTGACAAAGCGGGAAACATCATTAATAAAGGCAAATCGAGAGAAGAATTCAGAACACCGATTGAATTTATTCGTGACGTTCGCCCTGTGGTAATCATTGACGAGCCGCAAAGCGTGGATACGCAAGATGGCGGTAAAGATGCGATAGCGAACCTTAATCCCTGCGTAGTTTTGCGGTACAGTGCAACTCACAAAAACTTGTACAATTTAGTTTACAAACTCGGTCCTGTTGAGGCACACAGAGATAATCTTGTTAAGGAAATTCTCGTGTCGTCAATCCGCGCACATCAAGATTTCAACAAGCCGTACATCAAAGTCGTAGACGTTGAGCATGGAAGCGCCGGGAGCCCCGGTGGCAGATATAAGGCAAAATTGGAAATAGATTGGCGTAATAAAAAAGGCGAAGTGGAGCGGAAAATCCTCCCCGCCACTAAAACTACCGATATGCAAGAATTATCCGGTGGGCGTGAGTTTTATGCCGATTACAAGGTGGCAAATATAGATACTCGTGCGGGTTTTGAGTCGGTTCATTTCGATAACGGGACGGTTATACCTATCGGAAATTCTATCGGAGATGTTGACGAAAGGGCAATAAAAAAAGCTCAAATCATGCGAACGATTGAGCTTCATTTTGATAACGAGAAGCGGCTTCTCGGAAAAGGCATAAAAGTATTGTCGTTGTTCTTTATCGACCAAGTTGCCAAATATCGCGGACAAGGCGAAGAAGAGGGCGATTATGCGGTATGGTTTGATGAATGTTATGATGAATTGCGGACAAAATACCCCGAACTTACAATGGGCGATGCGGTTTCGGCACGAGGCGCTTACTTTTCGGAAGATAAAAAGGGCGGTTTCAAGGACACTAAGGGGAATACCAAAGATGATGATTCCACTTACGATAAAATTATGAGGAATAAAGAAAAGCTACTGTCTTTTGACGAACCTATTCGCTTTATCTTTTCCCACTCAGCCCTCAAAGAGGGGTGGGATAATCCTAATGTCTTTCAAATTTGTACTTTGCTTGAGCCTAAGACGGAGTTTACACGCCGCCAAAAAATCGGGCGTGGGCTTCGCCTGTGCGTGAATCAAGGGGGAAACCGCATTGAGGATATGAAAGTCAATCAGCTTTATGTGATTTCCGATGAAAACTTTGCCGAGTTTGCGGCGGGATTGCAAAAGAACTACGAAGACGATTTAGGCATATCATTTGACGGATTTACTGTTCAGTTTTTGTCTGAGGTTAAAACTACGAGAGAGTATACTCAAGAAAGGCTTGATAAAGAGTTAATTGACAAGACAATTAAACTCAATAAATCAACGGGAGCGATTGACGAAAGCGGCGTGATTGTCGATGCTAAAAAGGTTGTTCTTCCCACTGAAATAACCACTAATCCCGAAGAAGTATTAACGCTTATTAAAGCTAACAATCGGATTGATGAAGCTGTATTACAAGCCGTTCCTGTGGAAATCAAAAAGTTCATTCAAGAGGAAATTCCTACCGATATATCGGAAGAAGTTGTTGAAAAATTCGCAAAATGCGGACTTATTGCAGGGAAAGAAAACAAACCGACAAAATCTATGAAAGAAGTCTTGAAAAAAGGCGTGGAAGAATTTAAGAAACATCTACCGGAACGTGCTGAATATGCGGCACAAGCGATATTCGATGCTTGTAATGCCAAAAATCCTACTCCTCAAGTCAGCAATGCCGACAATACGGATTGGGCTATTGCAAAGAAAGAAGTCATCTTCAGCGACCCGTTTAAGCAGTTGTGGGATAAAATCAAGACAAAAACGCGGTATCAAATAAAGATGGATGACGATATGTTGAAAACCGCTGTGCTTTTGAATATTGCTCAATATTGGGCGTATGTGGACAAGGTGAAAATCACCTACACCGATGCCGATATTGATGTGGGTGCAAGCGGAATTAGTGCAACGAGCGGAACAGAATTAACTATGAATACGGTAGAATCCAAGCACCGCATTCCTGATTTGTTACGCTATCTTAGCGAACAATGCAACATTTCAAAGAAGTTGGCTTTTGAAATTTTCGCCGCCTGTGATAAAATGGGTGAGTTCTTGAACAATCCGCAAATCTTCATGGAGCAGCTTGCGAAAAGCATTAACAAGGAAAAACGCCGATTAGAAGTAGCTAATATCGTTTACATCCCAACAGGCAGTAGCTTTGATTATTATCAAGTTTTTGACGAATTTGAGAGTTTTATTGTAAATAAAGTTACCAATGCCGTGGAAGTCGAACACAGCCTTTACAATTACGTCAAGTACGAGAGTGATAAAGTGGAGTTGCTGTTTGCAAAGAAAATCGATACAGACAAAAACATAGAGCTTTTCTTGAAACTGCCTACGAAGAAGTATGTAATTTCCACTCCTGTGGGGGATTACACTCCCGACTGGGCGATTATCAAGCGGAATATTTACGGAAGACAGCAAACGATTTATTTCGTCATTGAAACGAAAAGCACGAAAAACGATGAAGAGCTTCGCAAAAAAGAAGAAACGAAAATCAAGTGTGCGAAACGTCATTTTGCGGCTCTCGGATACGAGGTTGAAGAGAACGCCCCGCTTGTTGACAAGAACAGTAAGTACGTTGTGAAGAAGGATTATAAGGATTTTGCCTTGGAGGGGTGATGATAAAAAGTGGAGGCGTGACAGACATAAAGCCAATAAACCTTATGGATTTATTGGTTTCATAAAAAACTGAAATACGCACTTTTTCGGGCAGTAGGTGTGGAGTGTACACCGGGATTATAGAGGAAGGCACGACTGTTTCATTAGTCTTTTGTGCCTTTCACAGAAAGGAATTGTCGTAAACATGGGATATTGGATACAAGATTTAAAAAATGTGCCTGTTGGGCATGATTGGTATTTTTTCACATTGGGCGAAATTTCTAATCATTCTATGATAAACGATTTTTTCAGGGATGATTTTATTGTAATTGCCAAAAGAATCGGCACCAATGCGGCGTTAATAGCACAAAACGAACAGATGGAAAATGCTTTTCAACACCTACTTTCAGATTGGAGTTGTAAAGGTGTTAATAAAGAACGTGTTCTACTTGAAGCGTTAGAGGATTTAAGAAGACGCTCTCCGGGATTAATAATTCTGAACACGCACCCTAAAAATTTCAACATTGACACGGACACGTTTATATACATTCCTTTTTCATTATTGGAGCAAAAGTATCATTCTACGAACGACATTTTAAGAGATATGGTAAGTTTTGCCAAAAACGAAAACAAGCATTTTATACAAAATATCTTATCCCCAACTCATAAAAACCCTGATGTAAGGATAATTAACTTTGAGTTGAAATCAATTAATATAGAAATAAATAATGCACCAGAAGTTGTTGCTGTTCAAAAAAACAATAAAGCTAAAAAGCCTAAGTGGGTTCGTTATTTGGCTATTATCGTGAGCGTATTAGCGGTGGTCTCTGCTATAATTACGATTATTGGTTGGGGAAGTGTTTTTGATTTTTTGGGTTTGTTTAACGCTGGGGAGGACGAAAGCGAGCCAGAAGAATCAGCAAATTATTCGACTACAGCAGAAAAAAGCAGAATAACAACTTCATCGGATTATTCTCCTACGGAAGAAGGTCAAAATTCATCGACAATCGACCTTACACCACCATCATTTTCGGGTCATTGGCAACCGCCACAAAACCCACTAACAATTCCTGCTCTACGAAGAAATGTCCAATTGGTAGGGGGATGGACGTATTTTTTGTACGCAGTAACAGATGACCCCAATGTTTCAGATGAAACGTGGAGATACACTGCTTTGTATAGATTCAAAGACTGCGACACCGAGTTGGAATTGATTAGTGACGGAAAATGCGATGACTTTCAAATTGCAGGGGACAGTGTTTATTACATTACTCATAACATGATGAATTATGCTGGTGTGCTATATGTAAGCAGGACCGACGGGAGGGCGCAAGTTGTATTGGAGGAATGGGTTGACAAATTTCAAATTGTCGGGCAACATATTTATTACACGCACTCAAATCAGAATGTAGGTTCGGGAACTATTGGACACGCATTACAACGCATGGATTTGAATGGAAACAATCGTATGGTGGTAGCTTATGAAGTAGATGGTCCGGGGCTAAGAAATTTTGACAGCGGTAGTTATTTTAGACATGATTTCCATACCGATGGTGAGTATGTTTATGGCGATAATTATAAAATGAGGTTAGGGTTTCCTGCTGATGGAACAGAAACTTTGATAATTACAGGAGATTTAGTTGATGAGTATGACGATGAATGGATTTTTTATACCACAACAATGCTGATGAAAAGCAGACACGACGGTAGCCAACAGACTATTCTCGATGCGGGCTTTGACTTTGATGAAGATGGTATAAGTGACAGTTTCTTTCACATACGTGGAGTTGATGATGATTGGGTATATTACACCGACCAACTGATTGGAATGGATTATATCGACGGATACGTTGGTGGACTATTGCGGATTCGCAAAGATGGCACTGAAAAGGAAAGTGATAATGAGGGGAGGATTACATGAACCCCTTAATTAGAAAAGCAGAAATTTCAGATATACCGCAAATACTTGATTTATACGCCCAACTGCAACCCCTCGACTCGTTAATTGATGAGAGTAAGGCTCGCTTTGTTTTTGAACAGGCAAATAATTGTGGTGTTACTTATTTTGTTGCAGAAGTTGACGGACACATTGCGGGAACTTGTTATATTGCAATAATTCCGAATATCACAAGGCAATGTTCGCCTATTGGATTTATTGAAAACGTGGTCACTTCTGCTGACTTTCGCCGACTTGGAATCGGTCGCAAACTAATGGATTTAGCGGTTGAATTTGCAAGAGAATGTGGCTGTTACAAAGTTACATTACAAAGCGGAATTAAGCGTGAAAAAGCTCATAAATTCTACGAATCGGTAGGATTTGACGGAGATTCAAAGAGAGGGTTTGAGATTAGATTAAAATGAGTAACAGCAGTCAAGAGGAGGATATAAACGATGTCATCAACATATGTATTCATTCACGGTCTTGGGCAAGATTCGTCAAGTTGGGATAAAGTCATATCCGGGATGCCTGGGTCGTTTCATGCTCTTTGCCCGGATTTGTTCGCTCTGATAAACGGTGTAGAAAACGATTACCAAAGCCTATACCGAGCGTTTTCGGATTATTGTGACGGCATACCCGAACCGCTGAACCTCTGCGGTCTCTCTTTAGGCGGCGTTCTCGCCCTGCATTATGCGATAGACAATCCGGCGAAGGTGCAGTCGTTGGTACTGATAGGCACACAGTACAAAATGCCGAAAAATCTGCTTAGGGTTCAGACCATCGTTTTCAAGATAATGCCGGGATTCTTTTTCAAAAAGCAGGGTGTCCATAAACATGATTTCATGAAAATATTTCTGCCGTTAATGGAATCTATGGCAGATTTGGATTTTAGTGACGAGCTAAGAGGGATTTCTTGTCCGTCGCTTATTATATGCGGTGACAGAGATAGCGCGAACAAGAAAGCGGCAAAGGGTTTAGCAGAGAACATACCAAACTCCAAACTAAGGCTTGTTGATAGAGCGGGTCATGCGTTGAACGCGGAATCTCCTGATGAACTGGTGGAGATGTTGTCAGTATTTTTGGGCTTAAATAAATTAAAAAGGGAGTGAATATAATCCATGACCCGAAAAGAATTAATAACCCACTGCCTAACATTCCCCGCCGCCTATGAGGACTCCCCATTCGACAACGACTCCGCTCATTCAGATGACGGAAGTTGGGCGGTCATGCGGCACAGGGCGAACAGAAAAGGTTTCGCTCACATCTACGAGCGAAATAGTAAGCTCTGCATAAATCTAAAATGCGAACCGCTCGAAGCGGACTTTTTGCGGAAAGCATTCAGCGATGTAACACTGGGTTGGCACATGAATAAGATTCATTGGAATACGGTTTATTTGAATGGCGATGTTTCTGATGATGAGTTGAAACGGCAGATTGAAATGAGTTACGAGCTTGTGAAACCGAAAGTGAGGAAGAAATATGCCGATGAACAGTATAAACAAATGTAAAGTTTGCGTTTTCGATTTAGGCGGCACACTTATGGAGTATAAAAATATGCCGTATTCGTGGGTTGGTTATTACGAAAAAGCTTTTCAATTTGTCAGCGATGAATTTAATTTGAACTTGACAAAAACCGATATAGAAAAATCCTGCGAAATTATGAAAAGCAAAAATGCCCGTGTGGTTTACAGAGAAATCGAATATACTCCGGAAGACATTTTTGTGGAAGTCACCGAACATTGGAACAGCAAAGTAGATATAAGCGAAATTATTAACAATTTCTTCAAAGGCATCGAATTGAAATCAATTATTTATGATGATACTGTTGATTGTTTGAAACGCTTAAAAGACAGTGGCATTAAAATCGCCGTATTAACCGACTTACCGACCGCTATGCCCGATGAATTATTCAAAAAAGATATAGCAGATTTATTGCAACACTTTGATTTATATGTTTCTTCACAAACTTGTGGTTTTCGTAAACCTAATAGGTACGGGCTTTTACAGATAGCGGAGCATTTTAATATTGATGTCAATAAGCTTGTTTTTATTGGGGACGAAGAAAAAGATATTAACACTGCAAAAAATTCCGGGTGCGTTTCGGTGCTGATTAATAGAGGTAAAACGAGGGATTTTGGGCAGGGTTTTACCATAACTTCTTTGAGGGGATTAGTTGAGTTTTACGGATGAAATTGAAAGGCGGTACATCATGAACTATACAAAAGAACAACTTATGTTGTTTTTATTAAAGGAATGAGGTAACGAAAAATGATTAACTTAGACTATATTGACGGCGGTAAGAGTTGGGATTTTGGTAAAGTGTCGCAAGATTACGCAAAATATCGCGACATTTATAGTGAGCGATTTTTCAAAACGATTCTCAAATACAGCATCGGAACGCAGGGTCAGACTGTTCTCGATTTGGGAACCGGAAGCGGCGTTATTCCGCGGTATATGACGGTTTTATCGCCTAATACAAAGTGGGTAGGCACGGACATATCAGCAGAACAAATACAAGCTGCAAAGTTAGTGACCAACAACCCTAATATTAGCTACCTTGTCTGTCCGGCAGATGAAATTCCGTTTGCTGCTCATACTTTCGATGCGATTACGGCTTGTCAGTGCTTTTGGTATTTTCCTGTAGAAACTACTGTTCCTGAAATATATCGTGTTTTGAAACATGGTGGAAGATTTGCAATCCTTTCGATGATTGGATTACCGCGCGAAAGTGAGATTTTAGCAAAATCAGAAGAACTCGTTTTGAAGTATAACCCTAACTGGAATGGTAACGATTTTGACAGAGTGAATCCGTGTTCTCCCGACTGGTTAGATGAGAATTTTGTCATTGTCGATTTGCACGAATATGTTGAATATTTAGAATTCACCCGCGAAAGTTGGTGTGGTCGCATGAGGGCTTGTCGCGGAGTTGGTGCGTCTTTGCCGCGGAATTTGATTGAGGAATACGACAAAGAACATTACGAGGCTTTGTGTAAAATCGCCGATGAAACTTTTACTATTCCTCATCAATGTATTTTTAAGATTTTTGAAAAAATTTAAGTTCAAATTCAAGAGAAAGTAATCTAAAAAGCATTGGAGCCAAAATGAAAAAACACGAAATGTTAAACATAGTGCAATCGCAACTTGCCCTCGATTTGAATTGCACGGTTGATGACTTAAACGGCGAGAAAGACAGCTTTGTCTTCGTCGAAACAAAAGAAAATCCCGGTCGCAGACCTTTTCCGCGAAACGAGCAACACTTTGAAATGGTGACTATGGGGCGGGCGATTATTGTTTCCGCAACGCCAAAAATCCTCGACATTGTAAAGCCTGTTCTTGAAAACGAGAAGAACCGCGACAACGCTTTTGCTATGCCATTTGTGTGCGGACACGCCATTTATTATTTGCCGGATTTATCAAGAATAAAACCGCTACAGCCGCCCATTGGCTTTGATTATGAAATTGTCGAAAAGGACAAAATTGCAGAATTATATCAACGCGAGGGGTTCAATAATGCAGTGCAATACGACATTAATCACCCTCGCCCCGATGAATTGGTTGTACTTGCGAAAAGCTGCGGCGTAGTTGTCGGAA
>Ga0099364_10007228_pt1 | contig 15926 bp, 12 predicted proteins | sample TergutTh196P3_FD_73070 | JGI IMG/M metagenome (GOLD analysis project Ga0099364, IMG submission 73070) | Microcerotermes parvus P3 segment gut microbial communities from Pointe-Noire, Republic of the Congo - Th196 P3 | ecosystem: Host-associated > Arthropoda: Insects > Digestive system > Gut ...
AGTACCAAGCCATAAGGCGGTGCGTCGATTCCGTCCAGGGTCGCCAAGCATCGGTGCCGCGCGGCAACAGATAGGGACCGAAATCGTTGAGTCCATCGTAAAGAATCGTGCCGGGAGCGATGGCGGCGATGATGTTGTTGTTATCGTCTAAAAAGCCGGAGTACCGGCTAAATGTTTGCGATTGCTTCGTGCCGGTAAAGGTTCCCGACTTGTCGTCGCCGAACCATTGTCCGAAAGAACCGTCCGCGATGTGCAGTTCGAGCAGATGCTTTTCCTTCCACTCTCTCGCTTCACTCTTTTCCATGAAGGCGATCACGTAGATGAGTTCCCGGTCTGGAAAAATGAACCACTGGTATTGCACACTGGCGTTTGCTCCTTGAAAGTCCGTCGCTGCCGGTACAACGTGCAGGAAGGGACGTTCATCGATCACAGTGGAAGAATGGTGAGCAACGTTTGCAATGTTACAGGAACCGATGTCGGGAGCGTGCAGGCGGTCGAACCATTTCATGGTATCGAGCGTCTTGCCGTTGGCAAAGGTGATGCTGCTCGGTAATCCGCCTTGCTTTTCTTTGTCGAAAGTGATCTTCGTCGAAGCGGCAGTCGCTGTAAAGGGTCGAAAGAAATACGCCGATTCCCCCTTTTTTCCGTAGCCGTGTAAATTTTCGAGCCGCAATCGGATCGGTTTGTCTTTCGGCAGATTGTTCGGCAGTAGGGCGACGAGGGTTCCTCGATTCGGAGCATTGCCGGGATCGGGTACGAAGACGGCATCGAGTTTTTTGTTGCCGTAATAGAATTCGGTTTCATCCAGGAGGTTGGTTTTCAACCAGTTTGCTGCTGGAGTCATGTCGAGTGGGCAGACGACGAATCCGTCTGCTGGAGCATGGGAAAGTTCGACGAAAACCTGTTCGGCTTGGCAACGTGCCGCTAACAGGATGATGAGGGTAAAGAGGAGCGTTCTCATGGCGGTGCGGCGAAACGATAAAGTTTCAGAGAGTCCGCCCATTCTACTCTATTTTAGTAGTCAAGCGTACAAGGGCAGTAAGCCGGTTAATGCTCAAAACCTTGCGGAGGTAGTGGTACAGTGACTCCGTCCGCCGTTACCATTCGGAGACCAACATCGGCAGTCAGTTCTCCGATCTCGTACAATGTAACCCCCAACGACTGCAATGGTTGCAATGTAAGCAATATCTCTGCTTCTTGCGGTGCGATGGAGAATAACAGTTCAAAATCTTCTCCATCCGAAAGGGCGTGTTCAAGCGGAGAACGTCCCGAACGCCGGGAAAGTGTAACGGCATCTTCCGTAATCGGAACCGCTAATTCATACAGCGTTGCCCCTAGTCGGCTTTCCGTTGCGAGACGATGTAAGTCCAGCGTTAATCCATCACTGATGTCTATCGCAGAATGGATGTTATAATGTTCATTCAAATAGAGTGCTTCGTTAATGCGTGGTTCGAAGAAAAATTGGTGCCGTAAAATACTGCCGCCCAGTTTTCCGGTAACAAGAATACGGTCTCCTGCTTTTCCGCCGTTCCTGTGGAACACGCCCTTCTTTGCGGCATTGCCGATGAGCATAATTGAGATAACAAGCCCGCCGTCCCATGTGTTAGTGTCTCCGCCGGCTAATATCAGATGGTAATTGTCTATCAGCGGCTGCATTCCGGTAAGAATTTGTTCTGCCAGCCCCAAAGCACCGGTTCGAGGCAGAGCGACAGCCATAAAGATCCAACGAGGCACGCCTCCCATTGCAGCAATGTCGCTCAAATTGACCGCTAAGGCTTTACGCCCTATCCACTGCGGGTCGATGTCGGCAAGGATAAAATCGACCCCTTCAGTGAGCATATCGACGGTAATAATTTTGTCGCCGATGACTGCCGCATCGTCTCCGATTAACTCCGTTCCCGGCAAAGAGCGGATGTAGTTTATCAAGGTTGTTTCCATATTTGTATTGTCCAAAAACAGAGAGTCTATTCAAAAGAACGCAGAGGGAAACTACATTCTCACGAATACAGCATTGTGACTCTTTGGGGAATTGGTTCTAATCTTCCTTTGCTATCCGAATGACTTCATCGACCGAGGTGATACCGAGTATCACCTTTCGCCAACCGTTTTCGCGGAGCGTCATCATGCCCGCCTTGCGTGCCGCCTCCTTGATTTCATGAGAATGACGCCCCGCACTCGCTAAAAGACGAATCGGCTCCGTTGCCGTCAATAATTCATACAACGCAATCCGACCGGAATAACCCGTGTGCCGACAGTCCCGACAACCCACCGGACGATAAATGTCCGCCTTGCCTTCTCGAATCGTTTGAATAGGAAAATCCTTCGGCATCTCCGCAAGCACCGGACTAAACTTCTCCTTGCAGTGCGGACACAAGCGGCGCACTAGACGCTGTGCCATCACCCCTTCAACGGTCGTACCGATCAAAAACGGTTCCACGCCCATATCGCTCATCCGGGTAAAAGCCCCTGCTGCATCATTCGTGTGCAACGTACTAAATACCAAGTGTCCGGTCAACGACGCCTGGATCGCATTTTCCGCCGTTTCGAGGTCGCGAATTTCCCCGACCAGCACGACATCAGGGTCATGCCGCAAAATCGCCCGAAGACTCGCCGCAAAAGTTAAACCGACCTTTGTATGCACCTGTATCTGATTGATACCGGCAAGTTGATATTCAATAGGGTCTTCCGTCGTAATAATTTTCGTGGCTTCGTCCTTGATCTCATTGAGCGCACTGTATAGAGTAGTCGTCTTTCCCGAACCGGTCGGACCGGTAACGAGAATAATGCCGTGCGGTTGCTTGATGAGTTTCCCGAACTGTTCATATATGTCCTCATCCATTCCGATGCCGCGCAGCGTGAAGTCCATTCTGTCCTTGTCGAGGATACGCATGACAATTCCTTCGCCGTGCAGCATCGGAATAATGGAAAGCCGAAGGTCAATTTCCCTGCCGGAAACTTTGAGTTTGATACGTCCGTCTTGCGGAATGCGTTTTTCGGCAATGTTCAGCCGGGACATAATTTTGAGCCGGCTGACGATTGCCGATTGGAATCGGTTGATTTCCGCCGGCATCGGTTGCGTTTGGAGAACGCCGTCAATGCGGTATCGAATCTTCATGCCGGTCTCTTGTGCTTCGATATGAATATCGCTCGCCCGGACTTCAACGGCTTCGGTTAGAATTTCGTTGACCAACCGCACTACGGACGCTTCTTGAGCCAGTTGGGCGTCGCCGCCTTGTTCAAAATCGACGTCGTCCAGCACTTCGACACCGAGGTCGTCAGTGACTTGTGCCATTAAACCTTCGATGGTTTCCGCTCCGACTCCGAAGTGCGATTTGATGAGTTTTCCGAGTTCGGCAGGCAGTGCGACAACGGGAATGACCGGTTTGGCGGTTGCGGCGGAGACGGCATCGAGGGCGTGGATTTCCAGTGGATTACTCGTTGCGACCATAAGGGAACCGTGGTCGTCGGTGCCGAGCGGAAAGACTTCGTACCGATGGACGAGTTTCAATGGAAAATGTTCCAGCATCGCCACGTCGATGTGGCTTTTGCCGAGGTCAACGAGCCGTAGTCGCAGTACACTGGCGAGAGCTTGGTACGCTTGTTCTTCGGTTCGGACTCCTAGCACCGGCAGAACGGAAGCGAGTCGTCCTTCGTTTTTTAATGCTTCCCTTACCGATTGGAATTGGGCAGGCGAAAACTGGAACGATTCCGTGATTTCCGTGAAAACGACTGTCATGGTAGACAAAATATCATAACTGGGCAGTTTTGCAAGGGTAGAAGTTAGCAAACGGGAACAGTCCGTTGACAAGCTTCACGCCGTCAAATCATTTGTATCGAGTCCTATTGTAACGGGTCCATCATTGACGAGATGGACATGCATTTCCGTTCGGAACGCTCCGAGTGCGACGGGAATTCCTCGTTGGCGGACTTCTTTGACGAAATGTTGATAGAGTTGCTCCGCCAAATCCGGCGGAGCGGCGTTCGTAAAACTGGGTCTGCGTCCGCGGCGACAGTCTGCGTAAAGCGTAAATTGACTCACCACTAGCATCGAACCGCCGGTGTCTGCAATGGAGCGGTTCATTTTGCCGTTTTCGTCTTCAAAAATCCTTAATTCGGCACACTTTCGGGCGAGCAGTGCAGCTTCGTTTTCGGTGTCGGACGTTCCGACACCGAGCAACACTAACAGTCCGGTGCCGACTTCGCCGACTATTCGATCCGCCTCATGAGGCAGCGTTACCGATGCCGACAGAACTCTTTGAATACACGCTCTCATTCTTGGAAAATTATACGATACTGCACTCGGGAACAAATGGAACATTTCCCCCAGCGGAATCTTTGTGTCCTCCGTGCCTTTGTGGTTATTTTTTTACCACAAGAGCACAAAGATTCCACAAGGACGAGCGCCCCATCTCTACACGTTGGCAGTATAACTACCATTTCAATCCAACCTTCTCTCCGCCAGAAGCCTGTCCCGTACCGCCCTTGAGCGGTCCCTTGTACGGATTCTTGATAGGCAAAGGAGCAACTTCTTCTTTGACTTCCTCCACCGACTCCGACTCCGGCACCGCCGCTTGCTTTATCGACAGCGACATCTTCCGATTCGACGAATCAATACTCAATACATACACATCGACCCAGTCCCCCTCTTTGACGACTTCTCTAACACTATTGACCCGCTTGTTCGAAAGTTCACTGATATGCACCAACCCTTCCACGCCGGGCATCAGTTCGACGAATGCACCAAACTCCGCCGTTTTCGTAACCTTACCGCGAGCAATCGTTTTTTCCTGAAAACGCTCCGTAATGTTAGACCAAGGATCAGTCGAATCGTCCCGATAAATCAGCGAGATGCGAGTGCGATCTTCGTTCATTTTAGCGATGCGGACTTTGATTCGCGTCCCTTCGGTCAGCACTTCACTGGGATGATTGATTCGCCCCCAAGAGAGCGCACCAATCGGTACGAAACCATCGACACCGCCGAGATCGACAAACGCTCCCGTGTCGATAATTTTCCGTACCAAACCTTCCCGAGTCTCTCCGACTTCCAGTTCCTCCAACAGACGTGCCCGTTGCTCTTCCCGCTCACGGAGCAACATTGACTTGCGGCTCAACACCAAGTTGCGGCGTTCGACGTTGACCTCTTCGACCACACACGTCAATTTTTTGCCGACGTACTGTTCCGTATCTTCTACCCGGAAAAGTTCGATTTGACTGATGGGAATGAATCCGCGCAACCGATTGACCTCACATTCCAACCCGCCGGTGTTCGTCTTCGTGATGAGGGCTTCGACGATCATATTGACTTGAATTTGTGACCAATCCCTGACATCGGCGGCGGCGAGCGGGACAGTAACTTCATAAAGTCCTTCGGTTGCTAGAAACCGGACGACGGTAACTTCGATTTCGTCCCCTTTTTTCGGCTCTTCGTCGGGAGGAAACATTTTGAGGGAAACGATTCCCTGCTCCCTTGCCCCGATGTCGAAAAAGACACTGTCGCCTTGTACCGAAATGACTTTCGCTTTGATTTTAGTATCCGGTTCGATAAACTGATTTCCTGCCGTTTCCTCAGATTGTTTCAGAATGGCTTCGACATCGCCTCCGAAGACGGCTGCGAATTCGGCTTCGAGGTCGTCGGACATTTTGCCTTGTCGATATTTGGGAACGTCGACCGCTTGTACCGGTTTGATTGGTACGTTTTTGAGTTTTTTCTCACCTTCTCGTGAAAGGTGGTCGGGCAGTTCGTCATCGGGATCGTCCTGTACCTGATTCGAGGGCGCATGAGCCGGGCGGCGTGAGTCCCCGGTTGGATCCGTTCGTTCATTCTCTGGCGGATAGGTTTGTCCCACGACGGCTATCGTCGGTTTCGGACGATATGCGTCGGGATCACGTTGCGATCCGATTAAGCGTTTCGGCTTGGCGGATTGTTCGGCAACGGATTCGGCGGGGTTATCGGTAGGAGCGTCGTCGGTCGGACTAATATCTGTTGTAGTTTCTTCGGACATGTCGAAGCACAAAAAGTCATCGGGAACGGTGTCATTGTAGCACATTTTTACGAAAATGAAAGATAGCGGAAACTAATAACTGGTTAAAGTGCAACACCGCCAGAATCCGTGAGTTGACTTTTTCTTAGTTGTAATGTAGAATCACCACATTGTACAAGTCGGTACTTTTCTAGGATTTTTTATGACTTTCCGAACCTGTTTTGCCGTAAGCCTATCGTTCTTCCTTCTTGCTGCCGTTGCCGTCGCCCAGAAAACATCTGTTTTCACAGGGTACACCCCACTCTCCGAGCAGCATTTGCAGGAGGGCTTTCTCCGCCCCTTCGATAATGTCGGCACTTTCGGTTGGAAAGGACAAGGCGCCGACCTTCGACTCAACGACGGGAAATTGCACTACACCGGCTCCGTTGTGAACACGCCCTTCTACTTTTGGGGTTTCGACGCCGTTCCGTGGAATATCTTTTCCCACTCTGACACCGCAAGACCGGAGGGCTTGACCCCTATTTTCGACGGCAAAACTCTCACTGGCTGGACACTCCGCGGTGCTGCCGAAGCAACGGTAGTGGACGGTGCTATCCGTTTGACAAACGGCTCCGGCTCATTGGAATCCGAAGGAAAATACGGCGACTTCGTGTTGCAACTCGAGTACTTTACTCCAGATCGTCCCGAAGGAGCAGGCATCAACAGCGGCGTCTTTTTCCGCTGTATTCCTGGTGAAACGATGAACGGTTACGAATGTCAAATTCTCAACAAGCCGGGAACCAGAGATTACCAAAACTTCATCGGTACGGACACTGGCGGTATTTTCCGTCGGCAGATAGGGCGAAACGTAGCTCCCGAAGATGGTAAATGGAACTATCTTACGATTGCCGCCAGAGGGGCAAGAATTGCCACTTGGGTTAATGGAATTCAGGTAACAGACTGGACGGACGACCGAGTACCGCACAACAATCCCCGTAATGGACGGAGGATTGAATCGGGAACTATCCAATTTCAAGGGCATGATCCGGGCACAGAAATTTTATTCCGCAACATACGCATTCGTGAGTTGTAACTTGAAACATCGGTAATCCTTGATTGGACGCTAGTGATATACGATGTAAATTATGGTACAAGGACGGGGGCGAAGGCAAAAAACCTACAAATGACTGAAGTGTTACCTTTTTAACTTCTTTTTTATCGACGCAAAGGCAGACACCACCGTAGGTTCCGGCAATATCCGAGTGCGCCATTCCGAGGGAAGAGCAGACAAACCTCACTCCCGCTTCGCAAAGGCTTCGACCTTCATCTCCATCCATTGAGCAATGTCTTCGGCGTTGCGAATGGGAACGAAGACTCCATCGGCATAAAATTCGGTCTCCCCTTTTGCCTTCTGAAAGGCTTCACGAATGTGCAAGTTGTTCTCCATCTTGTGAATCTTGAAGCCGTCCCCCGGCTTTCCAAAACTGTGCTAAAATAGATTTTATGGCAAAAAAGAGAATAAAAGCCCATTCCGCCCGATGGCACGCCTCGCAAGAATCAGACGAACTCATCTTTGCAGTTTGCGATCGATACTTTTCGCAACTCGGTCGGACACATAAAAACAAAGAAAGTCAACCCCAAAATGGAGGCGAATCCGTAACGGAGAAAGGATTCCGTCGCGGTGCCGCTTCCGCCGTCGCACACTGGGTTCAAAAAGAAAAAGGACGCACCGACATTACACGAGAAAAAATCTATCCTATCTTTTGGGAAGCCTGCAATCGCGGATTCCTCCTTTTGCAACCGCCCGCCGAACATCATCTACGCACAAAATTGGAAAGTAGTTTTTATCTCCATAAACATCCCGGCGAAATTACCGTCGTCAACGTCAGTGGAGGCAATACTGCTCAACATGTTACGTCAGCCGCCGCCGACAAAATTGTCGAACTCATCGAACGCGTTTGGAATAAAAAGAAAGAACAATATCCGAATGAACCTGAAAAACAAGCGGTGCATCTCGGGATGGGCGCAGGCTTCGCTACGATGCTCGTTGCGAAGCGGCTTGCGTACCAGATACGTTCCGGCGTGGAAGTTCCGCAAATTGTGCTTCACGCAATTTCTTCCGGCGGTTTTCTGCCGAATGAGCCGTACAAATCGCCATCCACATATTTTTCCTATTTTGATCCGGCATTGATGGATGTTAAGTTTGTTGCTCTCTTTTCGGCGACGGTCGTCAGCAGTAGTGATTATGAAAACCAAAAAGCGAATCCGGCAATTCGTTATTCTTTTGAAAAACGGGACGAGATCGACATTATTGTAACATCATTAGCGTCGGCGGAGCATCGCCACGGATTGCTGGGACAATATCTAAAGCATTTGGTGGAGCAGCGGCTCATTTCGCAAGAAGTGTTAGATAGAATGTATGCGGCGGGTTGGATCGGTGATGTACAATTTCGTCCCTATTCTGTTGCTGGTCCTCTTCCTGATGATGTCTGTCCTGTCCGGGCGGTGACGCTCTTTGAATTGGACGAACTTGTTCACCTTGCCAAGGATCGTACCCATGGAAAGTATGTTGTTCTGGTGGCGGGTCCTTGTGGTGAGTGCGGCGAACCGAAAAAAAATGCGCTGCTGCCCTTGCTAGCCAACGACAAACTCCGATTATGGACGCACTTGATCATCGACGCCAAAACGGCAAAAGAACTGCTCACGTGATGCGTAAGACTTTTACCAAAAGGTAACCTCTAATAATACCAAAATCTTTGAGAGTGTAGCACCGAAGTAGCCGATTTTGTCCTCCGACAGTACAAAGTGGGGGGCAAAACGCCGAAATTAGCGTGATGTGCTCCCTCATCCTGTTGATACCCCTGGTAAAACAGGAGATTTTACCCGAAATGACGTAAAGTGCTGAAAATAAAGCATGAAACGCTATTTTGGGCTACTCTGGTGCTACACTCTCTGTTTTTTGTACAATGGTGTTATGAGTCTGAAAAATACCGGAGTTTACGCTTCGGACTCCGTTCTACCGGAAATAACTCATCCCGAAGGAGAACACCTGCTTATCGTCCCAACGTCCCGAACTGAGAGGAAACGCAAAGTCCAAAGCAATCGGAGCAGGACCCATCATCGGTATCGTCAAACGTAATCCAAAACCCATCGCCACCCGGTAATCCTCTTCCCAACGAGAAATCGAACTTTCGACCGTTCCCGTATCGATAAAAATCGAACCGCGAATCATATCATCCGCCGTCAATGGAAATATCAATTCCGCAGAATTGTAAAACTCCATACACCCGCCCAACACGTCTCCCGTCGCCGTCCGAGGCGAAACACCTCGGAACTCGAAGCCGCGAAGATTCGTAAAACCTCCGCCAAAGTACCGTTCATAAATCGGCGTACCACTCTCCGTAACGGCTAAACTACTTCGTATGCCCAGCACCCAGCGTCCACTTCGGTCAGGACGCTCCCGAAGCATAAAATACTTTCGCAAATCGACATTTCCACGAACAAATTGATAGTCTCCCAATACCTGTTCAACTCCCGCCGTGATCAGATGACCTTCCGTCGGCATATACTCACTGTCTCGAGTGTTATAAGTTGCCGACAGTCCAATGTTGTACATGGGATGTTTACCGACGACTCCCTCTTCATAGACATGCTGCATTGCACGATAGATATTGACCTGTTGTCCGCCGAGCGAAAGCCGTGTTGAAATATCGGGCGTCCAAAGTCTTCCGAAAGAAATCGCTCCGCCCATACGGTCTTCGTTCCATTCATTGTAATAACGCTGATAATAAAAACCGTTGATACCGAAGGAATAATCGAGGTCGAACAAGTACGGCGTTTCCCAACTGGCACTGTACCGCTGTACTTGCGTTCCCGGCATCGCTTCGATTCGGAACCGCTGTCCTCTCCCACGAAAAGCGTTCCGCCAGTCGGACAATCGAAACCCGCGAGGATAGTTCATAATGTCGAAGTTTTGCTCTTCAAAGACGAAACGTCCCATCAGACCGGCATCAGAACTGACCGAAAGGCTCGCCATCAGAGTGCCTGTCCGTGTTTCCTGTATCGTCCATTTTCCGCGAACACCGTAGATATAAGGCGACACGCCGAGCGGAGCATTAGGATCAAACCGGACACCCGGTGCCTGCGGATCGCTAAAGGGACTTCCAAGATAAGTGTCGTTGGAATTGCCCAGTATGGTCGCTGTGTCCGCCCCCGGCTGAAATTGCACTTGAGTCATTCCGAGAGCCGATGCGGTATTCGATGCCGCTGTATTGGAAGTCTGCAACGGCGCGGCGGACGGAGCGATGCTGCCCCAGTTCGACGGATATATTGGTGCCGGTGACGCTTGAGGTTGATAGGGGGGCGGAGTAAACGTCGTTGCAAGATTTGCCGCTGGCGCTTGCCCGCGAATAATCCCCCCCGACTGTACCGATTGCAGTGTCGGTTGTTGCAACGGTCGATTCTGCGGCGGAACCTGAATCACCGGCTGTGTCAACGGCAGAAAACCGGGATTGAGTCTAACAGGTTGTTGCGGTGGAGATTGTCCGCGAATCTTCGAATCACCCGATGCGATGCGTTCCGCTTCTCGCTCCTGTTCTCTTTCTCGTTCTCTTTCAAAGGCGGCTTCCATTTCGAGTGCTTCTTTCGGATAATCGAAATGAAACTCCGGTACCGCCCCCTGCATCGGATTGGTATTAAACAGTGCCGACGCCATCAATCGCCGCCGAGAAGCGTTGATCTCACTGGTGCGCAACAAGTCTCCCGGTCGAAGCGAAATACGGTTTAGGGCGGGCTGCCATTTTGTATAAGACTCCGCTCCATCATTGCCGCGAATTTCAATGTCCAACGTTTCAAGATAGCAACGCGGTCCTTCTCTGACGTTCACGATTAAATCCACATAATCTTGTTCGACGCGTGGGTCTGGCATCGGCATCGCAAAGACGTATCCGTGATCGCCGTACCTTTCCTTGATCGTCTGCATATCAATTTCCAGAGCATCTTGGTTATAGAATTGGTTTCTGCTGCGTCCCAATTTCATCAGTTTGAGCAATTCGTCGTCGCTGAAAACGTGGTTGCCTTCGAATCGGATATTTCGGATTTTGCATCGGGGACCTTCGTCTATAACGAACTTGACTTTCACCCAACCTCTGTTCTGTCCCATACCGGTGTAGCCGGAGGTTTCTTCGAAAACTCTGTCCACTTTGGCGTAGAAGAATCCTAGTTTTCGATAGTAGTTGATAAGCGTTTCCACGTCGTCGTCCAGTTTTTTTCGGGTGAATTCGCTGTTAATCCAAAAGAAAAATCCCGGCTTCGATTGAATGAGCGTTTTCAACCGCTCGCTGGTGGCAATTTTGTTGCCTTGAAATTCCACGTTGAGGACGCGCTGTTGCGGACCTTCGCTGATGTAGAAGACTACTCCTCGGTCGCCGGGTTCGTCGCCTCGCAAAACATCAATGTGGACTTGATGGAAGCCGGTTTCTCGGTAAAACTGTGCCATTTTTTCCTTTGCTTGATGAATCGCGATCGGATCGAGTGCGTCTCCTTCTTTGATATTTGCTTCTTCGAGTAGGATTTTTCGTGTATGTTTTTTATTTCCGCTGACTTTGATGTAGCGGATGAGTTGCCTTTCGATACAGGTAATGGTAATGATGTATCCTTCTGGCGTGCGTTCCACTTTGGGTTTGACATCGACGAACCAGCGTCGTTGCATGAGTGTGCGTATATCTTCTTCGAGGGTGGTGGCGTTGAAGGGGCGTCCCTGTTTTGTTTTAATAATTTTGATGATGTCTCCGTTGGTGACTTGTGTATTTCCTTCGATGCGCAGGTCGATAACGGGTTGCGTTGCATTGGATGTATTGGCGGGCATCGGAACGGGAATTTGGCTTTGTGCGTAACTGGGTTCATATCCGGCGTAGTTTGCCAGTGCACAAAGGACAGCAACAATAGTGAAAACAGAGATTTGTTTCATATTTTATCGGAGCGGACGCTACGGTTGGCGAAATGTAGCGATTTCCGGTAACTTTTTCAAGAGCAGAATTTTCAAGAGCAGAATCGGAAAACACTGTTCGCGTACGAATGTTGCGCTGTTATCGGCTCTGTCAAAACTTACGTCAATCCGACGACACGTTTTCCCCCTCGATTTTTTTGCAGTAAAGAAATTATAAAAAAACTTGCAAAAATTTCGATGTCCCGAATCGTCTATAATACAAAAGACTTACAACAGAATCAAAAGACGTAACCCTTCAAACAGCCCCATTTTTTCTCTTAACGGTTTGACATTTTCACAAGAGACGGTACAATCCTACGCATACACCCGAGAGGCAAGGAGGCTGGAAGTCGAATCGTCGGCAATAGACATTGCCGCACTGGTAAAACCAGCCTGTCAATTCGATTTTCTGTCTGCGTCTCCTCTCACTCACACTTTTCTCCTCACCCTAACTATGCTTACAGTAACGGATTACGCGTCTGTTTGTGCGGAAATTTCACAAGAGCATTCCCAAGAACAGTCCGATTCTCCACTGCTCGTTTTGATTGCAGAAAAAATGGGGACAGACCGTTTCAGAATTTGGTTTGGGCAAGATACACAATGTGAGGAGAATGGAGAAAAGATTACGTTGTACGTCCGTAATGACTTTGCACTCAACTCGATCCGCCGACACTGTCAGCAGGAAATTGAGCAAGCCGTGTTGGAACTTTTCGGCAAAAACTTGCCCATCGAATTGGTAGTCAAACCGACACCAAAAATTGAAGCAAAAAAGTCTGTCGTTACGCCTTCCATTCCCAAACCTATCCAAGAGACGAACACTTCACCGCTCCGCTCTTTCTTCAATATGCCGGGCGGAGAAAAACCGAGAAGTAAAACAGGGAATAAAACAGAGAATAAAACGGAATCCCGTTTTGCAACTTTAACGACGTTCCATTCTGGTATTTCCAATAGTTTAGCGTGTCGTGCGGCGGACTTGGCGATTAACCATCCGGGCGAGATCAATCCGATCTACATTTTCGGACCCGGCAGCGTCGGGAAAACGCACCTTCTTCAAGGAATCTGGTCGGAAGTCCGAAAAAAGACTTCACGCCGTCATCCGATCTATATGACGGCGGAAAACTTTATGTCATCCTTCATCGAAACGATACGCTCCGGCTCACCGCAGGATAGAAATCAGACTTTCCGGAGCCGATTTAAGGAGATCTCGCATCTTTTGATTGACGACATTCATTTTTTTTCTGCCCGGGCGATGGCGACGCAGACGGAGTTTTTGCAAATCTTCGACGCGTTGCGAAGCAGGCAGGTGCAATTCGTTTTTACGGGAGACCGTCCGTTGAAAGACTTGCCGATGCGGAACGAATTGATTGAACGACTGAAATCGGGATTCGTCTGCAACATCGACTTGCCAGAGCGGGAATTGTCATTGAAAATCTGCGAAAGCATGGTAAAGCAGAGGGAACTGCCCCTAGGAGATGGAGTGTGCCGACTGATCGCGTCGCGATTTGGAACGAATGCCCGGCAAATGTTGGGAGCATTGAATTGCCTTCATTTGCACTACTTAACGTCGGGCGAGCCGATGACTTTGGCGGCGGCAGAGGAGGCGTTGAGCGATTTATTACGTCTAAACAGCCGTAATGTCCGATTGCCGGAAATAAGCAAACTCGTCAGCGAAGAATTCGGTATTTCCGAAGAAACGTTGCGTTCCAAGAGTCGGAGTAAACAGGTTGTTACTCCGCGAATGCTTGCGATGTGGCTTGCTAGAAAGTACACTCGGTCTGCTCTTTCCGAGATTGGACTCTATTTCGGCAAGCGATCGCACAGTTCGGTGCACTCGGCACAAAAGAATATAGATAAACAGATATGCGATGACGAAACGATTGCCGAAATCGTGCAAAAACTTGAACGGGTATTGGGATAGCGTTCATTTGAAGGGCATCTCTATACGGGGAACCTCTAATTATTAACTTCAGGGGCGCGACCGGAAGGTCGCGGTACTTAAATTTTAGCGTCGCAACCTTCCGGTTGCGGATCTGAACTGAATTTTTAGAGAGCACAAAGGAGACACGAAGGGAAAGGTAAATTATTGCCGTGCCGCCATCTATTTTTGCGGCGTAATAATAATCGTAACCGGCGTATCGAGCGGCGGAATACGTTCCGTGAAACATCCGAACTGCAACTTCGTGTTGTCTGCACTGCTTTCAATCGGCACATCCAAAATCGAACCGACGAAATTGGAAAGACCAAATAATTCGCCCGTCTCGTCCGCCAAGTAGCGATTCTTTCCCTCCGCATCCTGATACGTCCGGCTGCCGCTGAAAACCCAGTGCGTCGTCATCGGTTTTTTCGCATGTTCGGGGCTAGACATGTCCCAGACCCAATCTTGAGCGGGGGCTTCGCTCTGCACGATTTCCTCTTCGCCGCTCAAGGAGCGGCGGCTAACATTCCAGCGCAGGGTGATGTCGATTCTATCGCCGCTTGCCGGGGAAAAAGTCGGTGTGAATTGTACCGGTCTGCCCTGCCGGGCATTCGTCGCAAGCAGTGCAGCGTGAACGAGTTGCGGCTTGACACGAACCGACAAAATCGACTCATGTTCTTTGCTTCTTACCCGGCATGCCAGTAGTTCCAAAAATCCTTCCCGCAGGACGACTCGTCCGAGCAGTACGACACTTTTTCGGTCCTGCGTGATCCAGATGCGGTCTTGCGGATCGAGGGGAATCAGGTTGTCTGGGTTATCGACGAGTGGCACGATTTTTCGTTCTTCTTCGATGAGGGCGAGTTCTTTTGCTCGTTCTTCGACAAGGATTTTTTTCCGTAGTGCAGCGAGTTCGGCTTCTTCGTTCGGATCGGGAGGAAGGTCGAGCGGACTTTTGACGGTCTTTTCGTTTGCAGAGCCACTATCTTTAGATAGCGCAACATCGTCGCAATCTAAAGATTGCGGCACTGATAACGTTGTGGGTAAATTTTCCTTGCGGACGGCATTTTGATTTTCTGTCTTTGCACATCCGATGGAGCACAGGGTGAGGCACAGAGTGCAAAGGAGACGCGTCACGGGAGTGATGGAGGCTAAGGTTAAGGAAGTCAACGGGGACGCAATCGTCTGATTGTATGTAATTGCCTCCCCGTGAATTTAGCAACTTCTGGACGTAAAAGAGCGTCTATCGGAAAGTTGTCGATGGTCTGGAGCAATTTGGCTGCGATTGCTTCGTTGAATTTCGCTGTTGCTTACTAACTGGTGAACAATAGGTTCATGACTCTACCTCAACTCCAAGAATTGTCAAGAGCAACACCTCCTGTCAGCTAGAAACGGCAATCCGTTGACAAGACTTGCGTCTGTCAACCTGTTTTACATTGTACCCGTCATAAGTCTCCTGTGTACAAAGGTTTAAGACAAACAATTTTCATTTGCGGTCGAATTGAACTCATGATAAAAAGTGTCAATGTTCTTTCAGTAACATCCTCAAGTTTTGGGCGACCTGCATTGTTCCAATTTTTCAGCCAACCCGCAAAATGTCCATGATCAAAACCAGCCCGATAAACACTATTCATGATTTCAACAAAATCACCGCCAGGAGCATAATACTGTTTAATCGCTTCGCGAATTATAATTTTGCATATCTTGTGCTGTTCATCCGTCATTTTACGACTTGGATTTGAATCAGGCTTTTTCATGTTCAGTGCGACGTTATTCCTGTTATTTCTTCTAATTTTTTGTGTACTTCAGGAGAAACTATCAAAGTCGAAACATATTGCCTGTACTGTACAGCAATGTCAGGCACAATACTTGTCCCATGAAACATTTATTGCTTACGGTTTTAGGCGGACTTATCACACTGGCGTTGTGGCTGGTTATTGCCGAATCTGCAAGTGTTGCTCTTTCATCGTACTCCACCGCATTTTCGGTAGTGCTTTACATTTATTGAATTGGTCTTGTTTCTTTTTTACGAGATCGTTACACTTTTCCTTAGATTACCTTTTTCTTT
>Ga0099364_10007229_pt1 | contig 15920 bp, 14 predicted proteins | sample TergutTh196P3_FD_73070 | JGI IMG/M metagenome (GOLD analysis project Ga0099364, IMG submission 73070) | Microcerotermes parvus P3 segment gut microbial communities from Pointe-Noire, Republic of the Congo - Th196 P3 | ecosystem: Host-associated > Arthropoda: Insects > Digestive system > Gut ...
ACCTTGCCTAAAATCCGAGGCTGGAGCGTCCATTTTTTGCAAAATGGGCAAAATGGACAAGTGGGAGATACACAAGTGGAATCAAAGGGATAAATCCCTTTGATAATGTTATTCTTGTACAGTTCCTTCTTTTCTAACCGCAAGGAGCACAGAGGGAGTGTTCGCCCCAAATTTCCCGAATACGTTCCAGTTTCCGTTCGACCGTTCGGCGGACGCAACCGAGTTTTTCCGCGATTTCCTCAGTGCGGTAGCCCTCCAATGTCCACAGGGCTATCTGACGGAGCGTTTCGTCCTGTAATTGGTTGAGCATCTGTCGGCAATTTTCTGCAACACTGACCGCCAGTTCGGGCGTTGGTTCCGTGCCAAGGATTTGGGCAATCCCCTCGTTTTCGTCTTCCGGCCGTCCAAAAATCGATTCCCCGCGAACCTGCCCGCCGCCGCGTTTTTGTGCAAAATAGGCTCGGCGTTTTGCCGTTGCCTTTCGAGCAGTGATTGTAACAAGAAGTTTCCACAAATCCTCCCGGCTATGGAGGTGATCGAAGCGGTGGTGTGCAATTCCCTGATAAAAACTGTGCATCGCACTGAGCGCAACGTCTTCCTCATCGAAGTCCCTGCTGGGCAGTCCATCGAGTTTCCGCCGGGCGAGAAGTGCCAGTTGACCGAAGTAGTCATTCCAAATTTTCGCGGCAGCCTCGGCATCCCCTTCGGCAAGATGCAGCAGCCATTGTGATATACTTTCAGTCATAATTGCGGGGAATGGAGCGGAAGCAACGGGCTGTATAAAGGACTCCGAACATCAGAGTCATCAAAAAGCATCAGTAATTTCGCTGACGAGTGTTTAGGAAAAAAAGAGCCGGCTCTTTTTTCTCTGTGAACAGTTGTTTTTCTTTGTCTCCCTTGTGCCCTTTGCGGTTAAATCCTTAATTTACGGCGGGGTGAAAACCGTATGCGCTATCCGTGTTCACGGTTTTGCAACTTTTTCCGCCAATTCCTTGACTGCCCGAAGGTCAAGTTTACCCGTACCTAATATCGGAATCGTCTCCACTTGAAAAAAGTCCTTCGCATAGGGAATCCAGAGATTCGGCAAGCCCGACTGTTGCAACAAGACACAAATTTCCTCCGCCGGTATCGGTAATTGCTTATACAGGATGATCAACCGCTCCCCCCGCCGCTCATCCGGCACTGCCGAGACAGCCGCCAATGCCTCCCCTTCGGCATCGCCGGGTATGTGAGATGCAATAATTTGCGTGATTGCGTCTTCAATCAAAATATGCGGCACCATTTCGCCGCCGATTTTGGAGATACGGCTCTCACGCCCGACAATCCAAATGAAGCCGTCCGCATCAATTTTGGCGACATCTCCCGTCGTGTACCAGCCGTCTTGCAATACCTCATCCGTCTTGACCGAGTCTTGGTAATAGCCTTTCATGACGCTCGGCCCCTTGATTTGCAACATTCCGGTTGTATCCGGCGGCAACACCTCTCCCGACTCCAAATGGGTGATTCTCGCCTGCACATTATAAAGCGGCCGTCCTATCGTTCCCTCACGCAGCCAATCTTGGTAATCCTCACACCGGCTCTTCGGTACATTGACCGCGACGACGGGAGAAAGTTCAGTCGTTCCATAACCTTCGGCGGGACGCACGCCGAACTTGGCATCCCATGAATCGATGAGATCGGTCGGCAATTTTTCGGCTCCGCAGATCACCGTATGCACGCCGTCAAAATCCCCCTTTTGTGAATGTTTGAGGTAGTTCCTCAAGAACGTCGGCGTTGTCGGCATTGCGGAACACTGGTATTTCCGTACCAGTTCGGCAATCTTTTTCGGTTCCAACGGATTGAAATGATAAATCCCCTTAATCGCGGACATCGCAGGAAGCCAAAATGAAACGGTATAGCCGAATGCGTGAAAAAGCGGAAGCGAACCCAAAAGCGAGTCCTCGTCATGCAGACGCAAATGGGCAAAAAAGCCTCTGAAATTTTCGGCGACATTCCGATGGGTAATCATCGCTCCCTTCGGTGTCCCCGTCGAACCGGAGGTAAAAATAATCGTCAACACATCATCCAGTTTGACGCGGTTGTTGCCGAAAACCCATTCAAGACAGATGACCGGCGTGAGGTAACCGTCCACGACTCCAATGATTTTATCGAGCCATGTAATCTTATCCCGCAGGTCTTCCATCACAATCAGTTCGGCATTGATTTTGAGATGGGGAAACCGTTCCAATATCTTCCGGCTGGTGATCACATGCTTGACCTCGGCTTGTTTGATGCAATAATTGATGGTATCGGAATGGAAGGTATAGTTCAGATTGACGGCTGTTCGGCAATCCAGTGCGAGCGTCAGGTTTGCCAGTATGCCGTACACGGAGGTCGGCATCAGCAGTCCGACGTTTTGCTCATTGCGTCCCAAAATTCGGCGCAAGACCTTGCGCAAGATGAGGATATTTCTAAAAGTGTCTCCTCCCGTCAATTCGATACCGGTGGAATCGGCAAACTTGAGTTTTTTCATGTCCGACCGGCAAGCACGGAGAACTTGCCGAATCGGAGTGAGCGGTTCGTGCGTTGACATACGGGCATTGTACCACAGTTGCCGTCATTTTTCAAATACGGCACAGACCGCCGGGGATTGCGATGTATTCTTGCCTCTTTGCTTTTTGTGTACACTTAGAGGGCGGGTCGCAATTTAGGCAATGTGGGCAGTTTTTTTTGACGAGATGAGCGAGTTTTGCTTCGTTCCTTTCGCAGATCCAAGGCTCCTTGACCAATGGAGACTCCGTCAAACGACGAGATAAATAATAAATCGATCCTAACAGTATATTCGCCTCCCCCGTCTTCGGATCGGTATCATAGTCCTTGCTCAATGCACGAAAATTACTCATCCAACCTATCGTCCGCTCCACCACCCAACGTTGCGGCATCACTTTGAACTTGTGCAACTCCGTCCGCTTGACAGACTCAAACTCCCAACCATGTTCCTTGCAAACATGCTCCCGCATCGGGCGCCCTGAATAACCATCATCCGCCAAGACCTTTTCCAAACGCGGCAGACCTTTTCCTGCATCCGCGTTGTCCGCTGGTACGAGTGGCTTTTGTCGTCTGGCTGTCAATGATCGCCAACGTGGGTTCCACATCGCGTTTCTCTTGCACACGAACTTTCTTAGAGGGTGCGACGCAATTTAGGTAATTTGGGCAATTTTTTTGGCAAAAAATTCAACAAAATGGACGGATAAAGGGGCCACAACTGCACCATCCCCTGTTTTTCTGGCTTTGAACGGGACTTTGTGGTGTTTTTATGCCGCCATATAACTCATATTGCCAAATACTTCTTGCCTAGATTACCTAAATTGCGACGTGCGCTCTTAGACACTGTGCCAAAATAACATTTACATTTTTTGTGTGTGATTGTGTTGTTTCATTTTCCTAGAACATCACTCCGAATGATATTCTAGCATTCGTTCCGCTCGGAGTTCTGTGTTTGATAAACCTTACATGGGGACAAATGGGGCATCTTTTGCAAACTTTGCGTCTCCCTTGCGGTTAAAAACAAAATTCAACCGCCAGCCGGTTCGCAGTCGAGTACAGCATTGAAGTGTCTTTTTAGAAAATGAACACACTCCTGAACAAGGCATTCCGGTGCACTGGCTCCTGCCGTGATCAAGACCGTTTCGCTGCCGGTCAAGTTATGCAAAGGAATATCCTCCGCCCGGTCAACAAGAAAAGACCTCACCCCAAGTGTTTCCGCTTGTTCCGCCAGTCTACGGCTATTGGAACTTGACCGGCTGCCCACGACAATCACCACATCGGCATTCGGACAATGTTGCCGAACGGCATCCTGCCGACTCTGCGTGGCATCACAGATGTTCGATTGAGGCGGTCCGACAATTTGCGGAAAACGCTTTTTCAAATGTTCAATTTTCTGAAATGTTTCCGTCGTGGAAAGGGTGGTCTGCGTCAAATAAGCAAGTTTCTCCTCCATTCCAGAAGGGAACACCTCCAAAGGGAGTGCGTCAATTTCCGCTTCGTTTTCGACGACCCAAATCGCATCGGGCACCTCGCCGACAACACCAACAACTTCGTCATGCCCCCGATGTCCGATGAGGATGATTTTGTAACCCTGATGTGCGTATTCAAGGGCACTTTGATGGACTTTATCCACAAGCGGACACGTCGCATCAATTGTTTCGATAGACCGCCGCTGGGCAATCTCCCGAATCTCCGGTGAAACGCCATGTGCCGAAAACATCAATCGGGAACCGGAAGGTACTTCATCCAGAGCATCGACAAAGACTACCCCTTTGCGGCGGAAATCCTCGACAATCCAAGTGTTGTGAACGATTTCGTGATAGACGTAAATCGGCACGCCGAACTGCTCGACCGCTTTTTCGAGCGATTGCACCGCTCTCGTTACGCCTCCACAAAACCCTCGGGGTTCGGCTAATAAAATTCGCATGATGATAAGGGAACCTCTAAAAATAGTCAATTTTTTTTTTGCATCCCTAGTGCTTTGTCTCTTCAAAAAATTGGGGTGCAAAATTCGTTTAGCATTGAAAGTATTGGTGCAAAATGTGAACGTTATCCCAGTTTTAGAAAGAGACAAGGCACTAGCGGTTAATTCTTTTTTAACCGCAAAGGACGCAAAGAAACGTTAGGAACTGTATCGTAAGAACATATCCAAAGAGCCGCAAGTGTAGCGTAGTTCCACTTGCGGCTCTTTGTAAATATATGAATGTTATTTTGATACGCTTCCTTAAAATGCTCGGCATGACGGAGTCTATACTGTAAACGGCATGAAATTGCACTTTGCGTCCCTTGCGTCTCCTTTGCGTTCTTTGCGGTTAAATATTCTTTTTTAACCGCAAAGTGCACAAAGAACAACTGTAAAATGCTTGGCATACAGACAAACATCACCCTTCGGGCGTTTCAAACCCTCTGCGTTGTTCCCGTTTGAGCCAAGTGTTCGCCTCGGCATCGCCAATGAATTCCTCTTTGACCGGATCCCATCGCAAACTGCGTCCCATATAACGAGCAATGCTCAAAATGTGGCAAAGCCCCGCCGTGCGGAGACCAGTCTCAATGTCGCCAATCGGCGTTTTGCCATCGTAAATGCAGTTGATCCAGTCCGTCTCATGACCCGGAAGACGATGAGCGGCATGCTCCCGAAGCCAATCTTCCGCCAGTTCCTTCGGATCAGATGTCATTCCGCTACGGACGATTTCGACCTTGCCCTTCTCGCCGAGAAAGATCGCCCCGCCGCGTATGGCGGCTTGAAAATGAACGTCCAGCAGGTTCATCTTGACCAACAGTCCATCGGCATACTTGAACGAGAGCATCGGCTTATCGCAAATGACATCGCCGACCCGCCTCTCCGTCGGTTGATCAAACGTGGGAGGAACGAGTTTATCCCCCTTGACGATAATTTCGACGGGACCTGTGTCGTCTTTGCCTAATGCACATTGGATTTGATCAAATCCGTGCGTTCCCCAGCCGGTCATTTCGCCGCCGGAAAAGTCGCGGATCGAAAGCCAGCCCGGTCTGCCGCGTGGAACGAATAACTCTCTGTGATACGCCACCGGTTCGACCGGACCGCACCACATATCCCAATCGAGGTCTTCCGGCACCGGCTCGGCAGACATTGCGTAAAGCCATGGCGATTCGTAATTCGCACAATGGACTTCGGTGATTTTACCGAGATGTCCTTCGCGGATGAATCGGCAAGCGAGGTCGTTGACTCGATGTGACCGCTGCATACTTCCGCACTGGAATTTTATGCCGGTTTTTTTTGCGGCGGTGCGCATCCGTTTGCCGTCGTCAATGGTCAGCGTCACCGGCTTTTCGACGTACAGATGTTTACCGGCAAGGGCGGCGGAGACGCACATCGGTCCTCGCCACTGCTCCGGCGTTGCAATCATGATTGCGTCCACGTCTTTGTGTTCGATGACTTTGCGGTAATCTTGATAGACGTGTTCCGGCGAAACATTGTGTTTGGCGGCGACTTCGTTTGCTCGTCTTTTCCAGACATCGCAAACGCAGATTGCCGTTGTGCGCCGATCCCTCATAATATTTGCAAGTACCGGATCGCCTTGTCGTCCAACGCCGATACCGGCAACGCCGAGGCGTTCATTGGCACCGGGTCGTCCGTCTTGGGCGAAGACCGTCCGCGGAATAAACATCGGCAGCGCAATTGCTGACGCTGTCGTCATTAACCATTCTCGTCGTGTCTGTTTCATGAGATTGTGTGGGGTAAGAGACTTCCGCAGGAACACCGCAGGAAAACACTCTACGGAATATATGAAACGTCCGGTTCAATCGACTCGCAGTAGCGAGCCATCAAGTCGGCAATTTTGTCAATGTCGCTCAGTGAAATCATTTCAACCGGCGTATGCATGTAGCGGTTGGGAATGCTGATCAGTGCCGTTGCCATTCCGCTGCGGCTCACTTGCATGACTCGGGCATCCGTTCCCGATACTTTCCCATCTGCCACGATTTGCACCGGTATTTCGTGTTGCTTGGCCGTATCAACCAGGGCATTCACTAACTTTGTGGTCATATTCGGACTGCGTGTAATGACGGGGCCGCCGCCGAGTTTGACTTCACCATTCTCTTCTTTCTTGATCGTCGGACAATCGGTCGCAAAGGTTACATCCGTGGCGATACCAATGTGGGGATCAATGCCGTAGGAACTCGTGATCGCCCCGCGCACTCCGATTTCTTCCTGCACCGTCGAAACGGCAAATACTTCGGCTTTGAGTTTTGCCGGATCGATTCGCCGCAATGCTTCCATCACCACCCAAACGCCCGCCTTGTCGTCCGTTGCCGGAGCAACAATCAGATCCCCCAGCAGTTCCCTGTATTCCAACTCCACCGTAATCGGGTCTCCAATACTGACGTGTTTTTCGGCTTCCTCTTTGTCTTTGGCACCAATGTCGATCCAGAGGTCTTTGATTTTGGGCACTTTCTTTTTGTCTTCATCATCCATTAAGTGAATCGGCTTTTTGCCGATCACACCTTCGACGGGCCCCTGTGCTGTCCAGATTTTGACCCGTATGCCGACCAGATTTTGAATATCCCAGCCGCCGACGGTTAGTACGTAAATGTATCCTTCTTTGTCGATGTAATTAACAATGAGTCCGATTTGATCGCAATGCCCTGCCAGCATCACACGGAGCGGAGCGTCGGCTCCCGCCGCAGATTTTGGCAGCCGGGCGGCAATCACGTTACCATGAATGTCCGTGCGGATGGAATCGGCGAAGGGGGCGGCATAGTCCCGAACAAGCCTCTGCACGGGTTCCTCGAAACCGGTCACGCTGGGTGTAGTGAGAAGATTTTTCAGAAACTCTTTCGCTTGGGTATCCATAAGGCAAGGAGGTAAAGGAGGGATAGGAAAGGCGTATCATACCTAGATTGGATTAAAAATTCAAGCCTCCCCCCGTGTTGATATCATCCGGGGACTACGGATTACCTTCGTCCCCGGCTCTTTTTGAGCGAAAGCGTTACCACTCCCGGGCTTCCGGTCTGTTTACCCAGCGAAACCCTGCCTTGCTGCGGATCTCGTCCAGCCACGCCTCATATGCCGCTCCGACCAACTCCTGTTGCCCCACCCCAAGATAGTCTCGAACGGGAGTCACCTGGAAACGCTCCCAGAGTGCCTCCGGTGAGGGAGAACTACTCGTAAGCCGAACAATATAGACTGCCGTCTGCGGTTGATTAAAAGCCACAGCAATCTCGCGGCCAAGTTGTCCCGGCTCGGAATTCAATGAGTAAACCGCTTCCATAAAATCCAAGCCCGGCAAGTCAAGGACTTGGTTGTCAAAAAACGCAAAGCCCGAAGCAACGCCCAGTTCACTGACCTCGTCCATATCCCTCCAAGTAAAGGGGGCAGTTTCCACAACCGGTACATCGCAGCGATGGGCAAACGCTTCGGAGAGCGGCTTACCCGACGCTCTTGCTTCGTTCGCCAGTTCTTCCGCTTTCTGCTGTGCCAACGTTCGGGCGGCGGTTTCTTTCCAACGCCGCAGGGCAATCTCCCTGACCTCGCTGAGCGTTTCCGGGCGTTGAATATCCTTGTGATCCGTGACCCAGTAGAGCACCGTGCCCTCCATCGTCCAGAAATCTTTCCCCTCAAAGAGTATCGGTACTCCGCGGAACAGTTGACCGAGACTCACGTCGTCATGCCGTTGAAACATTCCCAAAAACATTGACCGCTCATAAAGTATTCGTGCGAATTCTGTCCGCATCGCCGCATAGACATTCCCCAGCGGCACCGTAACAAGTTCGAGTCCCCGTTCGGCCACAAAACCGGTCAAGTCGGGCATCGGCGGGAGCGGTTTCCCCTCGTCAAAATGTCGGTGATAGAGGTCATAGTAGGCTTTCATTTCTTTCTCTATGTCCGCGAGAGCATCCGCCGCCTTATGACGTGCCAGAGTGCTTCGAATTTGATCCTGCACCTCATCGAACGGCCGGTACAGAATACTCATATCCACCGGTGCGCCGGATGTTTCTTCGGACGTTGCTTCGAGGGGCAACGGGGCCGACGGCTCCTCCACTGCCGGTTCTGTCATTTCGGGGGCTGCCGCTGTCGGCTCCTCCTGGATCGACTCTTCCTGTATCAACTCGGCGGGCACCTCTGCGGACTCCTCCGGTTGCGGATCGGTACCCGAGGCTGTTTCCTCCCCTTCGTCGGACTGATACGAAACAAACCGTGTCGTAACCCTTGAGGCGGTTGTATATGAGGCGGTTGCATCTTCCCGTGCCGGCTCCGGCATGGTCTCCTCGACGGCCTCTTCCATCGCAGCCGGTTCCTGTGCTGCCGGTTCCTGTGGTAGTGGGGCATCGACAGGGACATCAACGGGGACATCAACGGGGGGCAATTCCTCTACATTCGGCAGTGCCGGCGTAACAACCGGCGTGATACCCGGTGTCTGCATTCCGGGAAAGGTTGGAGCGGGGAAGAGTGCTGGACCGCCGCTGGGCATACCGGGAAGCACAGGCATCTCCGGCAACGGTGTGGCCGGCCTGCGGAAACTCTCCCTGTTCTCTTCGTAATAGGTCAGCATTTCCTCGTCGGTAATCGAATCTCGTAGTGCTTGCGTCGACCGGGCAACGACGTACTGGAAGGCCAATTCCATCGGCATAATGAAGCCGGTTTCGGCAGACAGGGGATTATAATGTCTTGTTTTGTGTTCCTCAAAGAAGGCGTGGAGAACCCGGTCGCTGGGCGCATCAACCTGACTGATAAAGCCTTCAATCGGCACTGCCGCCGCCTCAACCGTAATCTCCCGATTGACCCGTTGAAACCAATCCCATTGGGTTGCGGGTGTTACTGCACTGATCGACATAATGAACCGCTGCCGTGCCCGTTCCCAGAGAAGATGCTGAACCAATAACCGCTCAATCGTTGGATGCGGTATCCCGACGGCACGCAACGATTCGTCATAGAGAGGTTTGGTCAGGGTATTGCCCGTCAACTGCATCAGGCGGTGCTGAACATCCCTCCATTCCGGTGTGTAGCCTTCTTCTTTGGCATGTTGTGTAATCAGCCATGCGTTGATAAGTTGTTCGGGAGTTCGGAGTTGTTCGATTTGATTGATGAAAGCCCCCAAGGGCATTAATGCTGCACTTCGTTCTTGCAGTGCTGTATGATATTCTTCGTCGGTCATCTGTTCCGCATTGGCGAGGGCGGCACGGATCAATTGTTCGTGCAACACGCCGAGGAACCGGTGTAAATCTTCAGTATCCTTCTGCAGTCGGGCAACATCGAAATTGGTGATTTTTCCGAATCGCCGGCTTTCGGCATAGGTAGTGATACGCCCTTCTACACTCCTGCCGCCGACGAGATCGAGGATGACGGGGAGAAAGAGGAAGGAAACGATGGCCAGCAGGGTGAGTCCTGCCATCCAACCTGTTTTATTCCGTTGAAATGACCTGAATACATGAAATTTCTTCATAAATGTGTGTCCTTACTGAGTTGAGTCGTTTAGTGTGGAGTTAGTGTGTAAATTGAAGCGGCTATTATACAGTCGCCGGGACAAATTGGCCGTTCTTCCTTGTGAAACATCATCCAGTAAACGGCATGAGATTGGACTTTGCATCCCTTGCGTTTTCTCTGCACCCTTTGCGGTTAAATACTCTTTTTTAACTTTAACCGCAAAGGAACCGCAAAGAATGTGTCCCATTTGGAGCTCGTTTACGTCAGATGCCTAGGAACATTGTACCATAAACGGCAAAAAAATGTTCTTTTCGCGTTGGCGTCTCGTTGGGGGGCAATTAAAGGGGGAACTACTGCCTTGTCAATGTTAAATTTTGGGATGCGAACAAAAGCCGGAATGAAACGCTGTGTATACTGGAAATGGGTAGAAAACGGATGTTTTTTCTTTGCGTCCTTTTCGGTTAAATCCTTTTTTAACCGCACAGAGCGCAAGGGACGCAAAGTCCAATTTCAAGCCGTTTGCAGTACAATGACGGAACGCAACGTGCGCGTCCGTCATTGCGCTGCGCTCCATTCCGGCTTCTGTTTTTATCCCAAATTTGGGCTGTCTCAAGTCTTTAGTTTAACTAAACTCCGCATTTGAGAGAAAATTTTCCCTCCGGGGCAGTAACAGTGCTGGTAGTCATCAAATTCAAACTCTGTTATAATCGGAGGAACGGAACTTCCTACCGCAAACTAACATGAGACTTCTCCTTACCGTTGCCGTTATTTTCGCCTCGCTCCCTTTGCTCGTTGCCCAAAGGTTGCCAGAGCCTTCGCAAAGAATGCTCGAACAAGTCGCCCGACTCCAAGCAAAAGAAATTCCGCTGACCGACTATCACATACACATTCGCGGAGGAATGACTCCCGAAAAAGCACTCGACTGGGCAAAGAAAACCGGCATCCGAAGCGGTGTCCTCGAAAATCATGGAAGAGACTGGCCCCTCTCCGACAACGACAAACTCAAAGCATTTATCGAAGATGCTCAAAGATTTCCCGAATTGCTCATCGCCATTCAAGTCAATGACCGGGATTGGTTCAAAGTGATTGATCCGGCACTTCGGGCAAAGTTGGATTACATCCTCGCCGACACGATGATCATGGACGGACAAAAACTCTGGGCGGAAAATGAATACGACACCACCGACGAAAACGCTTGGCTGGAGCGGTACTTTGCCCATTGTATGACGGTGGTGAATGAACCGATCACGATTTTGGCAAATCCGACGTATCTGCCGAACAAGATCAAACACCGCTACGACGATTTCTGGACAGAAGAACGCATGGGCGAGTTGATCGATGCCGCCGTGAAGAACAAGGTTGCGTTGGAGATTCAATCGGACACGCAGTTTCCGAACAAGAAGTTTATCGAACTTGCGATGCGAAAGGGGGCGAAAATTACTATTGGACGCAACAATTCGGACGACAGACCGAATGAATTGAAACGCTCCCTCGATTGGCTCGAAGAATTGAACGTGAAGCCGGAGAATATGCTGCACTTGAAGACCGCCGCTGAACGGAATTCGGCTTTTTGGTTTCTCGAACCGGGCGTGGAGCCGGCGGCGGAGAATCGGATTGTGGCGATTCAAAACGTCGGCGGAGGACTTCTCGACTTTGCCATTTATCAGCCGACCGGGACGTTTCCCGAAGAGTACCGCCAAAAACTTCTCGACGCAGGATTCGTGTTCGACTTTCTGACGGAAGAACAACTGGAGGAAACAGTTCACGATTGGGCAGCCTACCATCTTTCGCCCGTTGGTCAGGTGCCGATATTGGTCATTCCAGAAGGAATATCGTTACCGATAAAAGAAATCGAACGGCTACGTGCCCTTCGTTTGGCGTTTCTGGGAACGGCACCCGAATTGCCGGAATCTCGTCAAGAAAATTTCACTTCCCTTGCGAACAGAAAAAATGTTCTTGAAGCGGAGCAACAACGGATGCGAGATCGTATCGCCGCTTCTCCCTATTTTGCCGGTAGAGAAGAAGAGGAGATTGATGCGATAATACAAAGGATGCCGCCATCCCCAATAATTCCGTCTTGCTCCGGCATGGATGAAATCGGCGATAATCTTGCCGAAGCGGTAGGGTTGTTTTTTGATCGTGCAAGGGCATTTGCAGAAGAATTCGTCGAGGAAACCGGCGTCAAATTATTGGCTCGGCGCACGCTCATGCCGGGCAGGCGTACCGGTGTTTCCGACGTATTTTACATTTTCGCCAACACGAAAGAGAATGCCCAGCCGATAGATGGTTGGTTTCGCTTACAGGAATTAGTAGGAGGACGTACATTGGCAACATACAGTCTTGCGGACGGCGGTGGAGGTGCTGTTATTGCCAAAAATGACCGTGCTTTTTTTATGGACTCTGTGTCGGGCAGGATAGGTGAGGCGGCGGTGCGTGGGGTTCCCGATAGCGGCGTGCGGGAACTGCGTATTCAGATGCAGCCGGGAGAGACGTTGATTGTCCGCGTGGTGCGTGAGCGTGTCAAGCCGGGTTCGGGACTTCCTGCCGGCGGCGGTTTTGGGGAATTCGAGTCGCTTCCCAGATTTGAGTACGAAGTACAGTAAAAAACAATAGAAATGCAACCTCACGGTTGCAAAAAACAACGGAACAAGTACAATTACGAGATAATCCCTTACCAATGAAAGAACTTTACCATGGACGTAACGTCGAAACTTTTTGCCCCCTTGGTCGTATTGCTTGCTCTTTCCCTTGTTGCCATGAGCGGATGTTCGGATCCTCAAAAGGCCATCGAAAGGGTAAAAGGAGAAACAAACGCAGCCGAGCCGCCAAATATACAGACTCTGCTACGAAATCCTGAAGCACTGACAAAAGAAGTTTCGGAAGCCAAAGAGAAACTGGGTGCCATCAGTCTTTCGGGCTGTCCTAGAGACTTCAAAAGTGCCTTTAATGATTGGAGGAAAAATATCATTGAGGTTCTCGATCTCACAATCGAACTCTCCAATATTGTACAATCCGGCGATAGAAACGTTGCGATATCAAAGCAGCAGGAACTTGAGGCGAAGATCAAACAGGGACAACAGGCGGAGGCAAAACTAAGGGAAGTAGAACGAAAATACGCATCGAAATGACAATCGCCCTGGTTGCATACCCGTCCCGTTATCCAATCCGGTGAAGCCGGAATCCTGTGAGAAGGCTTTTTTATTATAGGAAACCTCTAATTATACAAAAATCCTTTGTGTCCTCCGCGTAAAGGACTCAAAGAAAAAAACGTTGCGTTTTTAGCATAAACATCAATGCAAAAATGGTTTTGAGAAGAGCCCTTATTTTGACACCAAAAAACACAACGTATGATCTACAAAACATTTGTTGAAACAAACATTGGACGTATCGGCATTGCCGAAGAGGGGCAGTGCCTGACGCATTTGTTTTTTAGTGATAAAAAGTCGCCCGCCAATGCCGTCGAACAACGGACTCCCTTCCTCCGAACGGTTGCCCAAGAGATCGAAGAATACCTGACGGGCAAGCGGACGGAGTTCACTGTTCCCTTCAAACTTTCCGGTACTGACTTTCAATTATCGGTGTGGCAGGCTTTGCTGACAATTCCTTACGGTGAAACCCGGTCGTATCGGGACATTGCCGAACAAATCGGCAATGTCAAGGCTTGCCGGGCGGTGGGAATGGCGAACCATTGGAATCCGATCGCGATCATCGTCCCATGTCATCGTGTGATCGGAGCGGATGGTTCACTCACCGGCTTCGGCGGCGGTTTGGATTTGAAACAGCAGTTATTGGAGTTGGAGAAACAACCAAAAACGAGTGTGTAAAGATTCTGCCGGAAAGTAATATACTTGTTGCATAACCCCGCGTGTCATTCCCGCGCAGGCGAGAGTCTAGACGAAACGCCCGAAATTTTCCCGCTAGTGCCTTGTTCATGTTAATTTTTGGGATGAAAGCCGGGAGCGTAACGAAGTGGAGCGACCGGATTTAGCGGGTTGATCCGGTCGCTCCGGCTATCGCCTACGCTCCCGGCTTTCATTGAGTTAGCCCAAATTTGGACTGTTCCAAGACACTAGAAGTTCCCTCTATTCATTTCCCTTCCCGGAGCCGTTGGCCTAGATAGTTGTCCAGTTCGGCTATCGGCATAATCTTTTCGACTGTTTTTTCCAAGGGATATTCAACACGGCGGTAGGTTACAGTGTCCCCCTCCAAAATGACATAACAGGCTCTCGGATCGCGGTCTCGCGGCTGTCCCACCGAGCCGACATTGAACATCGCTTTCTTGTCCCCGAGAATATAACGCATATTGACTTCGTCGGGCGAGTAAAATTCCCGGTCTTCGGTGAAAATGCCCGGCACATGCGTGTGCCCCTGAAATGAATACTTGGGAATTGCCGAAAAGAGGCGTTCCATCCTGCGTTCGTTGTACACATCATCCTGAAACACATACTCGTTCAAGGGGTTTCGGGGTGAGCCATGCACATACATGAAATCTCCATCCCGATGGATTTTTGGGAGTCCATTGAGAAACTCCCAGCGGTCTTCAGCACCGGGCACCCGCGGATTTTCGAGTTGTTCCCGTGTCCAGAAAATTGCCCGTTCGGCACTGTTGTTAAATCCTTCGGGATCGAAAAGGGCGGCTTGATCGTGGTTGCCCAGAAGACAGACGGAAATTTTTTTTCGGATGATTTCGATACACTCGATGGGATTCGGGCCGTATCCCACAGTATCCCCGAGGCAATAAATTTCCGCAACTCCTTGACTGTCAATGTCTTGCATAACAGCCTCGAGTGCCTCCAGGTTGCTGTGTATGTCGCTTATAATCGCTCTTTTCATGAACACGTCTTGTCATCGGAAAACGGGCTGCCTTCCGCTAGATTTCTCTTTTTCTATTTTTGCAAAAAGATACTCCCCCCAGTGTACCAAATTTTACGGCAGTTGCAACGGGTTGTAAAGGACGGACACGCCCAATACCGGAATACCGGGTGTATCCAAGTTTAGTGGGGTAAACGTTTTTTTTATTACTGCGTTATCTTCTTTGCGTACTTTGCGGTTACTCTTTTTTTGCCGCACTGGACGCAAAGCCCTGTTCATCATTAAAGACGCAAGGAAAGTAGGAGTTGAATTGCCGGAGGAAGCGTTTCCCATCGGTGCGAATGTTGGCGGAAATAGCCGAGTCCATTCAAGCGTCGTTCGTGAGGGTGATGTCATTGATAGGAACATTTTACGGCATTCTGGAAAGAAAGGCGTTCTGGAAAGAAAGGAAGAGAAAACCATTGCTCTGTAGTATTAAAAAAGATTCTTGGCAGAAGACAAGTGTTTTTTGCCCGCGGCTGCTTTGATCCGTTGCGATGCTATTTCGTAATACTTTTTTTCTATCTCGAATCCCATGAACTTTCGGTTGGTTTCGATGGCGGCTACACCGTGCGAACCGCTCCCTAAAAAGGGGGCCAGTACGGTTTGTCCCGACTTCGTGAACAATTTTATCAAGTGAGCAATCACGCAAACGGGCTTCACGGTCATGTGTTCGATCTTTCCCTCGGTTTCATTTTTTCTCACTGTTTTTGATACTTCCATAACGGTGCCGGGAAACATGCCGTCGAGCGATTCTTTCGTGTTGACCAGTCCTAACTGATATTTCTTCCAGTTTTCTACAAACGTTCCCTCCTTGATTTTTTGGGCTAACACCATTGGTTCAATCTGCGGTTTCAGTTGCGGCGTTTTCAGTCCCTCCAGTTTTTTGATCAGCATTCTTTTTTCTGTAACCGTTCACGCTTTTTTTTGATTTGGTCTTTCTAATTATTTGGTCAAAGATTATCATGTCGCTCATGGATGCCAAAGACAAACGAATCGCCGAACTCGAACGACTGCTCAAAGACGCGCTCGAAGAAATCAAACAACTCAAAGAACGCATCGCCCTTCTCGAAAAACACTCCGGCAATTCTTCCAAACCGCCCTCCTCCGATGTCGTTAGGGCTTGTGCGCAAATAACCTA
>Ga0099364_10007230_pt1 | contig 15920 bp, 12 predicted proteins | sample TergutTh196P3_FD_73070 | JGI IMG/M metagenome (GOLD analysis project Ga0099364, IMG submission 73070) | Microcerotermes parvus P3 segment gut microbial communities from Pointe-Noire, Republic of the Congo - Th196 P3 | ecosystem: Host-associated > Arthropoda: Insects > Digestive system > Gut ...
GCCGTAAGATGATGATCCGCAGTACATACATCGTCTTTCATCAGTTTGATGTTTATGCAGGTTATTCAGGCTTTTGGGGCAGCCGAATCCAAATTTTGTCGTACCGCAGTGTACACATTTTGTATTTGCCATAATTACTCTCCCTAAAATACTATAAGTAATATAATTATCGGCAAAAAAACCGAAAAAAAGTGTTATGTGAACTTAAAAATGTGCAACTGCGTCAAAATCTCCCTTGTTATCTCCCTTTTTGGCAAGTTTACAGCGTAAAACAGCGCCTGGCGGCGGTTTTTTACCCTTGTATTGAACAAGCAGTTTAAGGTAGTTTTCCGAAATTCCACGGCAGAAACGGCCGTCGCTCTTTTCTGTCAGAACTTCAACATCGCGGCCAAGCCAGCGCCGGATATAGTCCGCCCTGCCCTGCCATGCAAGATCGGTTAAAAGCTGCACACGCTTTGTAACTTCTTTTTCCTGTACAGCGCCGGTAAATGAAAAAGCCGGAGTACCGGGCCTTTTGGAATACGGGAATACGTGCATCCACGCAAAACCGGTTTTTTTGCATAATTCATAAGTTTCGTTAAATTCGGTTTGTGTCTCTCCCGGAAAGCCTGTAATGATATCGCAGGCAATAAAAGGGTCGTCCTTTACACTGCGCAAAAGCGAAACTGCTTTTTCTATTGTTCTACCATTGTAGCTTCGCCCCATTTTTTCAAGGATTTTTTTACTGCACGATTGAATCGATAAATGAAAATGAGGCCGTATTCTTTCATGTGAAATTACTTTAGCAAAGTTTTCGTCTATATATTCCGGTTCAAGAGAAGATAAACGCAAAGAGATTTTCTGCGTTCCGGCAAGCAGATATTCCAAAAGCCCAGTCAGATTGTTGCCGGACATTTTATCATGATATTGACAAATATTAACACCAGTCAAAACCGCTTCCGCGTGGTTTTGTTCAAGTATTTTAAGCCGCTCTAACACCCGCTCTGCAGAAAGGCTGACACTATGCCCGCGTGCAAGCCGAATTCTGCAATAAGTACAATGATTATCACAGCCGTCCTGTATCTTAAGGAAACTTCTTGTATGATCGGAAAATTTTTCCGGAGCAAATTGAAAAGCCCGCTCATAAAATTCTTCCGTGTTCTCGCGAACCTTTGGTTCGATGTCTTCGCGCCCTCCGTGTGAGAAATTCTCTCCCCCCTCTTCATACCACCTTCTAACAACTTCACAAACATCATCGCCTTCTGTAAAGAAAGCAGGTAGATCCAAAAGTTTTTCTTTGCTTTTCAAGACAAAAAGCCTCTTGTTTTTGTCATTCTCCAATTTTTCAATTTCAGATTTATCTAAACGGGCATAGCAGCCTGTTACAATAACTGCGGAATTAGGGTAATCACGAAGCGCTTTTCGAATAACGCGGCGGGCTTTTTGATCCGCTTTTGAGGTTACAGTACAGGTATTAACAATAACTATAGAAGGAGGAGTTTTTGCCGAAGCATCATGTAAAACAAAGCCCGCTTGTCCAAAGGTATCGGCAAAGGCTTCGCTTTCCAGTTGATTGAGTTTACAGCCAAGTGTATGAAGTAAAATGGAAACCATTAAAAGCGGCTGTTATCCGCCCATGCTCCGTCTGATTCGATCCAGACCGCGTTGAGCGTCTGTCAGCTGAGGGTTAAGGGAAAGCGCCCGCTCGTATGCTTCAAGCGCGCTGCCTAAATCCCCGGCATTTTCACGTGCATAAGCAAGCCTGACCCACCATGCGGCATTTCCGGGCATCCAGTGAACAGCGGTTGTAAGGGCAATATCTGCATGGCGGAATCTTCCCTGACGGATAAATATTTCACCTAAAAAATAATAGACCATCTCGATTCTCTGTCCTTCAGGAGCAAGAGAAATATACTCCTGAAAATACTGGAGGGCTTCGTTGTTGTTGCCCTGAAAATAATGGATTTCTCCTAAAATTTCTGTAATTCTTGAATCAAAACGGTGTATTGCCCTGCCTGCGCGGGCATAACGCAGCGCTTCTTCATAGCGGTTCAGGCGAATAAGACTCCAGCAGATTACAACATGAGATTCCAGATTACCTGGATTTTCATTTAATTCTTCACGGCAAATCTGTATTGCACGTTCATAATTTCCCGCGCGGTATTCGGCCAAAGCGTCAGGCGGCCGGCTTTGCGCATATACGGTACAAATAACAAAAATAAAACCGAATAAAACTAAAAAATGTTTTTTCATACAGGATTTTTCCCCACCATAGTACACCGGCCGTTAAATACGCAGCCTGTCTCCATATAGATTTCAGGCGCTGTTACATTTCCTGCCAGTTTTCCGGTTATGGTAACCTCAACTTTTTCAACAGCGGTTACATCACCTTTAACCTGTCCCTTGATTAAAACCCTCAGGGCATGAATATTGGCATTTACTACCGCATTTTCATCAATAACCAACAGGCCTGACGCATTGATTTCTCCTGAAACCCTGCCTCTTATCAAAAAAGGTTTTTCAAAACGCAGTGTACCTGTAAAATCAATGTCCCCAGACAGAATGGTATCAAAATCAGCATCTTCCATGAAATCATTGTAAACATCTGTCATATTACCTTTATTATATCAAAAATTTTTATTCGTGGCGAGGGGGTTAATACCCCGCCGCTTGCGGCGGTTAAAAAGGTATTAAACCCCGAGTCCAATTCCTCGGGAGAACAACAACCACGCCCTTTAGGGCGGGGTTGTTGATTTATGTGAATAACTTATGTTGCAGATTATGAAAATAGGGTTTATTATATTAAACTGGTGGAAGGAGGTAACATGAATTTTGTAATGGAGATGAAAGCAAAAGCCATGTCCGCGCCTAGAAAACTGGTACTGCCGGAAGGCACAGAAAAAACCATAATAAGGGCGGCAAGGGCTATTTTAGATGAAAGAATTGCATCAAGCGTAACTTTGCTGGGTAAAACAGCGGAGATTCAGGAAGCCGCTAAAACAGAGGGAGTTGATCTAAGCGGCATCAATATAGTTTCTCCCGAAGCCGACTCAAATTTAAGCAAGTATGCCGAAGTTTACTATGAATTACGGAAAAATAAGGGTATAACGCCTGATCAGGCAAGAATCGACATTGCCGATACCCTGCGTTGGGGCGCCATGATGGTTCACCAGGGAGATGCGGACGCTATGGTCGCAGGAGCAAAAAACACAACGGGCGATGTGCTTCGCGCGGGACTTGCCATTATTGGCACTACACCCGGGCTTAAAACAGCTTCCTCATGCTTTGTAATGACAGGTTTGGAATCCCAGTACGGAGTGGACGGCGCTATGATTTTCTCTGACTGTGCGGTAGTACCCAATCCAACTGCCGAACAACTGGCTGATATTGCGCAAAGTGCAGCCCTTTCATGCAGGGAATTTTTAAATACAGAGCCTGTTGCGGCTTTATTGTCTTTTTCTACAAAAGGTTCTGCGAAACACGACGATGTTTTAAAAGTACAGACAGCGGCAGGTATATTAAAAGAGAAAAAAACAGATTTCCTGTTTGACGGTGAATTGCAGGCGGATTCTGCCTTAGTTCCTTCCGTACTTGAGAAAAAAGCCCCCGGCAGTCCTGTGCAGGGAAAGGTAAATGTTCTTGTTTTTCCGAATTTGGACGCAGGGAATATCGGTTATAAGCTGGTTCAGCGTTTGGGCAAGGCTCAGGCTTATGGCCCCTTTTTACAGGGGTTTGCTAAACCAATAAGCGATCTTTCAAGAGGCGCTTCTGTTGATGATATTGTAATAACATGCGCCGTAACACTTGCCCGGGTTAAATGAAAAAAAACGAAAAGAAACTATTGCTAAATTTGCAAAGACAGGATTATAATATATCCAATATTCTGTTTTCAAGAAATTCCTAAGGGGGGAAAAATGGCTACAATAAAGAAACCGGCAGCTAAAAAAGCAGCAGTAAAAAAACCAGCTGCTAAGAAACCTGCTGCTAAAGCAGCTTCTGCTAAAAAACCGGCAGTAAAAAAACCAGTTGCTAAAAAAGCGGCTGTTAAAAAACCGGTTGCAAAGAAACCTGCTGCTAAAGCAGCTTCTGCTAAAAAACCGGCAGTAAAAAAACCAGTTGCTAAAAAAGCGGCTGTTAAAAAGCCGGCTGCAAAAGCTCCGGCTAAGAAACCGGCTGCTAAATCAGCTTCTGCTAAAGCCGGCGGTGTTAAGTTTTTAAATTTGTTTGATGCCTTTACTCAGGGAAAACTCCCTGCCAGTCAAGGTTATATCATTTCATCGTTTTTCAGCGAGAAAAGCGCCTATGCAATCTACGAAATTGTATCTTATGCCGGCGTAAAAGAGATTTTCCCGACAGAAAGCGGTCTTACATTTGTTGCCGGCGGAAAAAAACTGCATGTTTTGGTGGAACATGATACTTATCATCAAAAACATATTGAACCCGTACATAGATCAAAATCGGACGGGGAATATATGCCAAAACGGTTTGACGAGGTAGAAATTGTTACCGCAAGTAATCAATACAAAATAATGGTAGCAAAAAGACCGGACGAAATTTCAGGTTCATTTACCATTCTTAAACCAACAAGTTTAAATTTTTCAATTGTATTCTATGATAATGCGGAAACATACAAAACAATCGAAGCATTTTTTGAAGAATCCCTTAACAGGCAAAGGAGAGTTCCGCAGCGTGATGCAAGAAAAGCCTCAGCGTTAATCAAAGATACAGTTCTGAAAACAATGAGCTTCCAAGGTGAATTCCGTTAAGAGACGTATTAAATAAAAAAGCCCGGCAGTTGCCGGGCTTTTTTTTGGGTTAAAATTGCTTAAGAAGCTGCACTTGCCTTCTCGATCTCTACCTGAGCTACTGCCAGCAAGGCTATAGGCACAGAGTATGGAGAACAGGATACATAATTAAGACCGGCTTCCATACAGAACCGTATATTGGCAGGATTTGCGCCATGTTCGCCGCACAGACCGCATGTAAGATCAGGGCGTGTCAGCCTTCCGCGCTCGGTTGCCAAAGCAATAAGTTCTTTTACTCTGGAATCCAAAGTGCTGAAGGGATTACCGTCGATAAGGTCAAAAAGGGTGTAGTCCGGCATAAATGCAGTAAAATCGTCTCTGGATATACCCAAAGTTGTCTGAGTAAGGTCATTTGTGCCAAAACTAAAGAAACGTCCGTATCTTGCGATTTCTCCTGCGCTGAGAGCCGCTGCAGGCAGCTCTATCATAGTGCCGATTCTATAGTCCACTTCTTTCGCTTTCAGCTCTTTTCTGAGAGCTTCTTCGATATCCACAATGCCTAAATAATTAGAACCTTCGATCTTTTTGCCATAAGCAATCAACTTTAATTCTGACTCGTTCATAATGATTGGAACCATTATTTCAGGATGAACGTCTATTTTTTCGGTGCGCAGCTTGTATGCGGCTTCAAAAATAGCCTTTACCTGCATGGCGTATATCTCAGGATAAGATACGGCAATACGGCATCCGCGGTGGCCCAGCATTGGGTTAAACTCATGAAGCGCATCAATACGGGCTGTGATTTCTGCTTTGGAGGGCTTTACTTTACTTCCCTTACCTGCATGCGCAATGTAAGCTGCCAATTCATCGCTGTTATGAGGCATAAACTCATGAAGAGGTGAATCTAAAAGACGGATAGTAACTTCTTTGCCTGCCATTACCTTCATAATTTGGTAGAAGTCGTCCCTTTGCATAACCTGAAGTTTATTAAGTACTTTTTGGCGTTCTTTGGGCTCATCGGACAAAAGCATATCCCTGAAGATATTTATCCTGTCATCTTTAAAGAACATGTGTTCTGTACGGCATAAACCTACGCCATCCGCGCCAAAGCTTAGAGCAAGAGCAGCTTCACGTATATTGTCTGCATTACAGCGAACATGGAATTTTTTAATAAATCCCTTGGAAAGTGCAATAAAGTCAAGTAAGCCGGATTCTTTGGGATTGGGTTCGATTAACTCGGCGACGCCCTTGTAAACTTGAGATTCACCGTAGAAAGGAACATTGATTGTCAGGTATTCGCCTTCGGAAAAGCTGAAATCTCCCAAAGTTGCTTTTGTACCCTTGATCCTTAAAACAGGCGAAACAAGAGAAACTTTTCCGTACTGGCGGGCAACAACAGACGCATGAGCGGAATAACCGCCTTCGGCTGTCAGTACGCCTGTACTTACTTCGATTGCTTTTACGTCTTCTGCAAAAGATGATTCCAAAACCAGAATGGTACGATCATCTTCTCCCCTCTGAGCATGAACTTTTTTTGCTTCCAAAAGCCTGTCGGTACTAAAGTAAACCCGTCCAATAGCAGCGCCGGGAGCGCCCGCAATTCCGCCCTTCCATGAATTAAGCCCTTTAACGCTTGGCATATTAATTACAGGATGCAGAATTTCATTAAGCCTGATAGGATCGATTGCTTTAACTACATAGGCAGAATCGACTATTTTCCGTTTAGCAAGATCAAGAAGAAGTTTAAGATCCGCCTGTGTGGATTTTTGATCTATCAATCTTTGTTCGATCAGCCACAGTTTGCCGTTTTCTACGGTAAAGCGCACCTGACGGATTTCTTTGAACTTATCTTCAAGAGTCCATGCGATTTTTTCAAGCTGCTTAAGATGAGCCGCATCAATTTTATTGATATCATGCCCTTCTGATCCGCTTTCGTTGAATTTACCCCTGAAAAAATGACCCTGAAGTTTCTTTTCGCCTGTAACAACATTACGGCTGAAAAAATCACCCGAACAGGAATCTTTGCCATAATTGCCGTATACCATAGGCTGAATCATAATAGCAGTGTCATTGTCGTTTTGCTCGTCCATGTTGAGCATTTTGGAAATTTCACCAATTGTAAGAAGCAGCTGACTGTCCGCATCATCGAAAAACCCTTTTGGGAAATATTTGGCATACTCGTCCATGTATTCAACCGCGGTTTTTCTCTTTGGCAGCGGAGTTTTATCTTCTTCCTGATGAAGTTCGTTAGAAGGTCCTCTGATGCCTAACATTCGGGCCAGCAGCTTTAATTTCTGGGAAATTTCTTCTTTTTCCTTTGGTTTGTCTTCCAGCTCTTTAATCCGTTCTTCTATTATCAGCATACCGCGGATAAGGAAAAGAACTTCGTTAGCGGCAAAATCCGCGCCTACCCACTTTGCAAAACCATCTATTGTAGTTTTAACAAGGCCAAAGTTATGCAGTGTCGGATAATTTGTGATTGCCAAGTTGGAAGAAATGACAACCTTTAAAAGCATGGGATTTTCCGTATCTCCGTATTTTTTGCCAGTCAATTTACCGCATTTTCCCAAAAGTTCAACAATGTCTTTTTTTATTGCTTTGGGATCAATATCTGAGGCAATTTCGGTATCAATAATAATTCCGGGCAGAATGGGAAATGCAAGTTCTGCAAATTCATTGGCCTGCCGGCCGCGGATACCCAGTAATTCCGGTTTGGTTTTAGATGAGATAACGCTATTTTGGCTAAAAAAATGTAATCTTGAGTCCATGTGATCTCCTTTTTAAAACAGCTTAAGCACGGAGTTTACAGGCCCGTGCAGGAATGCTTCAAATTGATGACTTGCTCCCTGTGCAAGATAACGCTGCAGCTTTGCCACATCTTGGATCTCATTTCCGGCTATTGCAAATTCAATAGCGCTGCCATGTTTTACCTTACCCCATTTAAACAACGAGTTGATATCTAAAATCCTCTCGCATTCATAATAAATAAACACCTCCAGATGAGGATGTTTTGCCTTGTAACTTGCAATGATTTTTTTCCATGCTTCGACATTACCATTGTGAAATAATTCATTCTGAACTACAACCGCATACCTCGGAGTCATCTTTGCAGGTCCTCCGCCGGTTGTCGCTTGCGCGGCCGCTTTTTTGGCAGGAGCAGCGCCTTTTTTGCCCCCGGCTTTTGCCTTTGCTACAGGTTTTTTTCCTGCTGCCTCTTCAGAAGCTTTTTTAGGCTTGGAAACTTTTTTTGCTGTAAATTTACCCTTAGTTAACGAAGCAGGAACGGTTACCTTAGAGCCTTCAAACAATCTCAATGCAAGATTTGCCGCTTTTTGACAGTTTTCATTTGTTTCCTTACCCTGAAGGCCGGCATAAATTACCAGTAATTCACGTTTGCGCAGATCTCCGAAAGTCGCAAGTTCTTCGGCGATTTTGGGATTTGCTACCAAAAGCCCCATTTCCGGGTGATAATAAGCGGCAATAAGGTCTACACCATTCCACTTTCCAAATTCTTTTGCCAAAACCGAAAGATCGTCTACAGCTGCAGAAAGGTTTGTGGAAGCTGTTTTATATCCAAGTTTATCCACCAGCAGCATTCTTAAAACATATCTGATTCTGCTGCTTGTTAATTCCTCATCATCCATTTCATAAACAATATCGCCAAGATTTCCTGCTCCGGATCTTGATGCAATTTCCATTGCTTTTTTAATATACCTGACAGCGCTGTTAAAACCTTCACGGCTAGAAAGCGCCTCAAGTAAGATAGTATCTGCCATATATTCTCCTTAATTTATGCCTGACCAGTTCCCTGATAAGCAAAAAAAACGCTCCCGAATACTCAGAGTAGTTAAGACCACGCTGATTCGGGAGCGTTTTAACATAATAAAGTTACCTTACGATTCCCTGACTTTAAATTTCAGCGAGCTGTCCACGTCCGCCGCCGGATCTTCTGGATTTAGACCTTGAATCTACGACGCCTTTTTTCTTAGGAGCAGCTTTTGGAGAGGAAATTGCAGCCCTCGGCCTTGGAGCGGCTTCAGCAACAGATGCCTCTTCATCAACAACAGTACCGAAAGACTGGTTAATATCTTCGCGGACTGTTGACCTTCTGCGGCTGAATGACGCAAATGCTGCATCAGAGAAGCCCTTGGATACGCCATGGAGGAACTCATTGAGTACGTTAGCCATAGCATCCAGAGTAACCTTTTTCCTCTTAATAGATGTAATATCAACATCAAGAAGAATACCCGGCTGCAGGTGGTACGGGTTGATCATATAATCGAACCTGAAATATTCTCTTTCCAGCCATGCAAGCCTTTCTTCCATTACACGCCTTTCGATCGGGTACAGGAAGTCGTACATTTTCTTCATTCTTTCGCGCATCCTGATAATTCTGGTGCGAATTCTGTCTTTTTCCCAAAGATATGTACGGTTGGATTTTTCAACTTCGGTTTCCGCCGGTTTGACAAAGGAAATTTCGTCCCAAACCTTGGCGATATCCTGATACAGGGGTTCGCCAGTTTTTTCTTTGATGACTTTCCTGACTCTGTTTTTGTTTTTCTTTGCAAGATCATCAAAGTCGGTGATTTTCCAGAAACTCTTGGAATCCTGATAAATAACTTCCAGAACATCCCAGAGGTGCTGAACTTCGGTTTCAAAGCTCTTAATCATGACATCATAGGCTTTGCGATCTTCGATAAGCTGAGCATTGTCGAAATAGCGCATCTGGATCTGATATCTTTCGTCTGGAAGGTTGGCTGTATCGGTGTCTTCATATTCACGGATCATGACTTCTCTTCCGTTCTTGAGGTTTTCTATGTACTGATAACCCATTTTGGAAGTGTCAAGAATTGAGGTGATAGAGTTAATCGCTGTGTTGAAGCCGCGGTTGCGGATATTTTCCATGTCGATGATTTTCTTGATGTTTTCGCGAACATTAAGAGCGTCAAATGTTTCAGGATCAATTTCCGCACGAAGATCTGCAATTCTTTCCATAAGATTCTTGGCAAGGAAAGTATAGCGTTTGGATTTTGCTTCTTCGGTATTGTCGTCGGTAAACCCTTCAACCTTGCTCATCTTTGTGAAAATGATCTCGCCGTCTGAAAGTTCTTCCTGGCCGCGATCAATTCTGTCATCTTTAATCTGTTCAATGATTTTATCAATGCTGTCAATGATGTGCTTGGCGATAAGATCTTTGATTAGATACTCAACAGTAACCTGATAATGGAAAATCGGGCTGATAAGTTCTGAATCCAAAATGTTGACCGAAAGTTTTACATCGGTAACGGTTTTGGGTTTAATCAAATTGTCTTTAAATGCACACTTTACGATTGAGTAAGCATTTTCACCGCGTACAAAAGCGCCGGTATCGGTCTTTTGGCGAAGGATGCTGTTTGTATGAGTCTCAAGCTCATTAACACCCCTCTGAATATGTCCCTGTAAGTGGCCGTACATATTCACTACGGATTTTTCGATTTCACCTGTGTTGAACTTGTCGGCGCCGCCAACTTCATCAAGTAAAATTGCAATTTCTTTTGGCGTATACCGGGTCAGAACTTTTGTTTCTTCTCTGTCGATAAAGTTCCTGACTTTTTTTACCATTTCATCTTCAGTCGTTACCATGTAACGGTTGAACATGTTCTGGTAGTTCTGATTGAAGTAATTGTACAGCTTCTCTTTTAAGCTGCCCATTACATCGAGGCGTTCAAGAACGTCCTTTGGCAGCCTGGCTGTCAAATGGTGGATAACCTTATTGGTCTCTTCCTCAAGTAATAGATTTACTTCAGCTTGTTGGTCACGATATTCCTGTGCCAATGAATTGCGCGAACCTACCGCACTTGGTTTTTCCGGATGAAATACATTCGGGCTTTTGGGCAGATCAATTGCTCCCATAAATAACTCTCCTTAAAAATTGATTTAAAACTACAATCTTATTAAAGAATAGCATACCTTTTAAAAAAATGTAAAGCCTTTTTTGCAAAAACTAACGATAAAAAAATATAGCCATTTTTCCGTAAATATGCTAAAATTCAGGGTATGAAGAAAAACCACGAAAACGTTATAATTATGTCTGGATATAAAGGGACGGGTAAACCGGCACGGTTTCTATTCTCACTGGCTTTGGCGGCTTTTTTCTGCTTTTCCCCAGTATATGGGCAAAGTCCGCAGCGTCCCCCAATAGACGTAAACCTTATTATTGACGGTTCACAAGCCTTTTTTGACGCAAGTGAGGAAATTACCTCATGGATCAATAACCGCCTTGACCAAATACTTACGGACGGAGACAGGCTTACTGTCTGGAATGCCGGATCTACGGCAAGGATTATCTATTCGGACACCATTAATTCAAGCGCCGACAGGGAAAACGCAAAAAGAAGTATCCGGGAAATCCCGTCAAGCGGCGCAACGAACAGCGCAAATATATCAGGCGCTTTAAGAGAAGCTGCAGGACGTCAAGGCTCAAGTTACAGTTATACCCTTTTAATAAGCGCATCGCCGCAAGAGCTTTCTTCCGTACTGGAAAGCCCTCAGGCAAATCTTCTGCGTTTTTCCAGAATAGAAGAATTCTCAAATTGGCGCGCATTTGTTGTAGGTCTGAATCTTGACACAAGGGTTAGAAGATCCGCCGCGGCATTCTTCGGCTCCTGATAAAACTTTCTTTCTTTATGTTTATAACAGGCTGTAAATGAAAAAATCATTATTAGGCTTTTCAATTAGCATTGCCGCCATATCTGTATTATTGATAATTTTCCTTGCCACAGGTCTTTGGCAGCAGTTTAACGATTCAAAAGCAGATGAACATCAAAGAGCCATGATAATAACGCCGCAGGAAGCAAACTCGTTTTTTGGAGCAGATCAGACAGGGGAAATGTTATTTGGTGATAATTTAAATACCAGAGTACCTTTGGAAGACGGGGAAACTGTAATTGCCGTATTGAATCGTGAAAGCGAAGAAGGGGTTGCAGAAGAACAATTTGTCGCTTTCATTAATACTTCCGGTGCGGACAGAAGAGTTTATATAACCTATATTGGATATGATGAAAGAAGCGGAAATTACAGACGTATGTGGACAGAGCCTGCCGCCGCTTCACGCCCTGATACTATTTCGCTGTTTAGTCTGGATATGACCGGGGACAGAAGCAACTGTGTTATCGTTACCGGAATGAATAATCGCAATGAACACACCATGACTATTTTCAGGCGAAACCCTTCCCGCCCGGCAGGACAGGCATTTGATAAAATTGCAGAATTACAGATTGACGGTTCGATTATCATTCAGGAGACAGGACGTTCTCTTGCGTATCAGCAGGGTATTGCAGCCGGGCAAAGTTTTAACATTGCCGCTTACGGCCCTGACATTACATCAAGTAATATACTGGATCAAATTGAAACAATTTATTCATTTAACCCGTCCAGCGGACAATATGAACAAAGAAGCATTTCCAGAATACCGGGATCACAGATTGAACAGCGCCGGTTAAGGGAACTGTTAAGCGGGGCTCCCGGAGTTTTTGAAAATTACATTCACGATCTTTGGTACTATGTAAGTCCGCAGGGTACAATAGATTCAAGGCAGTATATTTATTTTGATCCTTACAGCAGGGAGATTATTTTTTACGGAGATGAAACCCAGCAGGTATTCCATTGGCTTAATTCCACGCCTACCCGTAACGGCCTTTTTATTACAAGCCAGAATATATCAATAAGTACATTACGGCGAAGAATCGATATTGAACTTGCATCTCTTGACAGTATCAGGCTGAGGGTTTCAGAAGATGTCAGGATAAGAATCGATATTACAGAATCATGGGACGGTTCTTACAGGCGTGCAGGAACGGTAAATTTAAAAGAAGCCGGATCATCTATAATATCCGCTATAGACGCGGTTTATGACAGTACATGGGGCAGGCTTCAGTTCCTGAACACGGGAGAATACACAATAAATTCAGGAAACACGGTAAGAAAGGGACATTATGTTTTCTATAGGGTTAATGAACATGATCTTCTGGAAATGCGCCCGGACAATTCTGAAGTTCCGGCCGATGACCGTACCGAAAACCGTATGGTTTACAGAATTAGCACTGCCACAAATAATGCCATGATTCTTTCGCGTGTCCGCATTGGCACTAGCGGCATTCAGGAGCTTTTTGAACCGCCGGTTATGATGACGCTTGTTGAATAATTAATTATATGGTAAAAAAGTAATATCCTGGAGGAAAAATGAGTACATATAACCCCTATGACAATGTAGTTGCAACAATTCGTGAGGCTGCCGGAATATTAGGACTTGATGAAAGCGAATATATCGAATTCTTGTATCCCGAAAGGGAATTAAAGGTATCCGTTCCCGTCCGCATGGACAATGGCGCTGTAAAGGTGTTTGAAGGCTACCGCGTACAGCACTCTACCCTGCGCGGGCCCGGCAAGGGCGGTATCCGCTTTCATCAGCATACCGATGAAAATGAGGTTAAGGCTCTTGCGGCCTGGATGACTTTTAAGTGCGCGGTTGTGGGTATCCCCTACGGCGGGGCAAAGGGCGGGGTTACCGTAGACCCAACCTTGCTTTCGCGCGGAGAGCTGGAACGCCTGACACGCAGGTTTACAGCCGCAATAGCGCCGATAATCGGCCCCGATCAGGACATTCCCGCGCCGGATGTAAATACCACCGGAGAAATTATGGGCTGGCTCGCTGATACATACAGCAAGCTAAAAGGCCGCTGGTTACCCGGCGTTACTACAGGGAAACCTCAGGAAATAGGCGGTTCTCTTGGCCGCCCGGAAGCAACAGGCCGCGGCATTATGATTGCCACCCGTGAGATTCTTAAAAAACTGAATATGCCCGTAGAAAAACAGCGGGTTGTCGTTCAGGGAATGGGCAATGTAGGCAGTATATCTGCAAAATTGATTTATGAACTTGGAGCAAAAATAATTGCAGTAAGCGATGTTTCAGAAGGTATTTATAACGAAGCCGGCCTTGATATGCCCGATGTCATGAAGTTTCTTTCTACAAGAGGCAATCTGCTTAAGGACTATAAAAAAGACGGTGTAAAACATATAGGCAATAACGAACTCCTTCTTCTGGATACTGATATTCTGATTCCTGCTGCGCTGGAAAACCAAATTAATAAGGAAAATGCGGCGCAGATTAAAGCCAAGATTATTGTCGAAGGCGCAAACGGGCCAACCACTGTCGAAGCCGACGAAATTCTGAATAAAAAGGGCGTTGTTATTATCCCCGATATTCTTGCAAATGCCGGAGGCGTTACAGTTTCCTATTTTGAATGGGTGCAGAACCTTCAATGTTTCTACTGGCAGGAAGAAGAAATCAACAACAATCTGAATGTGATAATGTGCAAAGCATTTGAATCTGTTTATGAGATTCATAAAGAGAAAAATGTTTCGCTGCGGGCAAGCGCATATGTTTTGGCACTGAAAAAACTCGCCGCAGTAAAAAAAATCCGCGGGGTCTTCCCGTAATGAGGTTAACATTAACCACGGATTAACACGGATTATACGGATTTTCACGGATTAATTAATTTTAAATTCAACAAAAATCCGTGTTAATTTGTGAAAATCCGTGAAAATCTGTGTTCCTTGTTAACCACGTTTACAACAAATACTTTTCCACACTAGCCAGTTTTACTGCGGTGCAAAAAATTTCTAATGCTTCGCTAAGTTCTGAAAGAGGCGGGCAGGTTGGGGCTATGCGTATATTTTTGTCCTGCGGGTCGTTTCCGTTGGGGAATGTCGCGCCTGCGGGGGTTAAGGCAACGCCTGCTTCGGCACATAGGGTAACAATCTTTTTTGCACAGCCGGCAAGAGCATCGAAACTGACAAAATAACCGCCTGAGGGGTTTGTCCATTGTGCAATGCCAAGACCGCCAAGTTCGCGGCTTAGGGTGTCGGAAACAAGTTTGAACTTTGGACGGAGAATCTGCGCGTGTTTTTCCATGTGGGATATAACGCCTGCAGCATCTTTAAAAAAGCGGGCGTGGCGAAGCTGGTTTAGCTTATCCGGCCCGATAGTTTGTGCGGTTAACCGCTTTTTGATGTATTCACAATTGGATTTAGACGAAGCCATGCAGGTTACAGAAGCGCCGGCAAAACTCACTTTGGAAAAAGAGGCAAAGACTAAAGGCATATTCGGGTTTCCGGCTTCTTCGCACAGACGTACAATGTTAAGGATTTTTTTCTGAGCGGTATCAAGGTCATGAATTGCATAGGCATTGTCCCAGTAAATACGGAAATCATCGGCGGCGGGCTTTAGCTTGGCAAAACGCCTTACAGTTTCATCAGAATAAATAATACCGGTGGGGTTTGAAAATCGGGGGACACACCATATACCCTTGATCAAGGGGTCTTGTAAAACAGCTTTTTCCACTGCGTCCATGTCAGGGCCGTCCTGCCCTATTGCTATTGGAATCATCTCTATATGAAAATAATTGCAAATTGTAAAATGCCTGTCGTAACCGGGAGAAGGACATAAAAATTTCACCTGCCCCTGTTTTTGCCAGGGTTCTCCGTCTCTTACTCCGTGGGACATATTTACGGCGACATTGTCAAACATAAGTGCAAGCGAAGAATTGCCGCATACTATAACTTCATCGGGGGTTAATTCCAGAAGGTCTGCGAATATCTTTTTCATTTCCGGGACACCGTCAAGGCCGCCGTAATTACGGCAATCTGCCCCATTGGCGGCTTTATAATCGTCTATAGAAAGACAGTTAATCAGTTCATTGCACAATGCTAATTGATCATCAGAAGGAACTCCGCGGGTCATGTTAAGTTTTTTACCTTTTTCTTTATGACCGGAAAACTCTTTTACAAGCGCGTCCTTAAGAGCGGATAGTTCCGCTTTGTCCATTTCTGAATATTTTTTCATATTTTTATCCTTTTTTTTAATTTTACATTTTTTTTGTATGCTGGACAATCACTCTAATAAAAGAATCCGGTAATTTATGCTATAATAAAAGGTATGACAAAACAAACATTAAAAAAATTGATTGATGCCGCCGCAGGCAGGATTGCGGCGGATTTGGTAGTACATGGCGGTAAGGTTGCCGATGTATATTCAGGGCAATTTATCGATGCAGACATTGCGGTTTGTGACGGGCTTATCGCGGCCATAGACAAGCCGGGCTCTTTTTCCGGTGTCGAAAATATTAACGCAGACGGAAAATATATCGCTCCCGGTTT
>Ga0099364_10007231_pt1 | contig 15918 bp, 10 predicted proteins | sample TergutTh196P3_FD_73070 | JGI IMG/M metagenome (GOLD analysis project Ga0099364, IMG submission 73070) | Microcerotermes parvus P3 segment gut microbial communities from Pointe-Noire, Republic of the Congo - Th196 P3 | ecosystem: Host-associated > Arthropoda: Insects > Digestive system > Gut ...
GTTGCCGTTCGCCGATAAGCCGGGCCGGGTTGTTCTCGAACGTCAATTCGCACGTCGGACTGCCGTGAATACCTAACTTCTTTTCGAGACACCGGACTCGGACTGCCGGGGAGCGCTCGCAGACGAAGAGACTCAATCCGCGACCGTCTTTGATTTCGTGTTCGCTTCGGGCAAGGACGAGCAAGACTTCACCGCAACCGTTGGTGATAAAACGCTTTACGCCGTTGAGTACCCAGGTGCCGTCGGGGAGTTGATCGGCACGTACCCGGACAGCTTGCAAGTCGCTTCCCGCATCCGGTTCGGTAAGCACCATCGCTCCGGTAACTTCTCCGGAGGCAAACTTCGGCAGATAGTCGTCTTTGATTTCATCAGAGGCGAAGGCGTAAATTGTGTCGGCAATACCTTGCAGTCCGAAGAGGTTCATAAAAGAGCAATCACCTCGGGCGATGATTTCCGTTGCCATCGTGTAAATCAGTATGGGGCAGTTTAGTCCGCCGTATTTTCGGGGCAGGGTGAAGCCCATCATGTCGGCTTGGGTGAGTCGGTCGAGATTTTTCCGGACGAGCGGATGGAGCGTAACGGCACCGAGTTCGGCGTTGTGTGTATTGCCTTCGGCATCGACTTGGTCTGCACTGGGAGCGAGCGTATCGGCGGCGACTCCGCCGACGATTTCGAGAATTTTTCGATAATTGTCGATAACGTCATCTAACACAGAGCCGGCGGCTGGGTCGCCGGACGCACTGGGCAGATAATCCGCATCGCCGTTAGGCGTTTCCCGTTCCTGAATGGCGGCGATTTCTTTCAGGTCAAAGTAGTCAAACAAAAATTGAATGTCGTGGTTGTCGGTGAAATAGTTAGCCATAGAGCGCAAGAGCGGGGAGGCGTTAGTCCCTTGGTGAGACTGCAAGTCAAAATACGGTGCTATTATAACACAGCGAGCATTGTCAAGCAACAGAACCCGTCGCGGCAATGGAGCGAGCGGCGGTCGTTAGCCCCCCGACGTCGGCGGGCGTTGACCAAAAGCGAGCGGGGGGCGTTAGCCGCGTCGGACTCTTTTTGTTCTTTGATCACTTTTACTGCCAACCCTGTAACATCTCCCGAAAAGGCAAATCTTGATTAAAAGCGTCCCATTCTTTTTGCAAATGTTCGAGCATTTCACTGCGTTCCTTGTCAGACATTCCCCGCTCCGCCTTCGCGACTTCGACGCTCTTAATCGAAATTTCCCGCGCCTTTTCAAAGTCGCCGGCCTCTGCATACGCCGACGCCAACGTGCTCAAAACAAACGCCCGGCGGTACCGCGTCATCTCGGCAGCCCGCTCCGCTAACTCCACCGCCCTTGGACCATCACGTACGGAATCAATCGGCGATGTACACAATATCCACGCCAAATTGTTAACCGAAGTGTAATCCAACGGGTCCGCCTTGACAATTTTCGACAACGCATCGACTGCCTCAACATGAAGGCCCAGCGAAATCGATAATTGCGAATCCAACCGCAACAATCCCAAATCGTCAGGATGCTTTTCCAAGAGCGGACGGATTCGATCCTTCGCCGCCCTGTAATTCTTCTGGTCAAAGAGCACACTGACCAAAAGCAGATTCAATTCCCGAGACTCCGGTTCTTTGTCAATGCACGACTCCAACCAGGCCGCCGCTTCGTCCCAACGTTCCTGTGCGGTAAAGATTTGAGTTTTGGCAACGATCCAGCGCAATTCATTCGGCTCTTCTTTCAGCCGCACTTCAACGAGAGCAAGGGCTGTATCATACGCTTTGTGTTTGACATGAATTTCGATAAGCACCATAATCCATTGCGATTCATCTTCGGGAAAACGTTGGCGCAACTTTTCGGCAACTTCAACGGCCTCGGCGTGCTTGCCCAACTCATTGAGAACAAGAATTTCCCGAAGGGCGAACTGCGGCATATCCGAAAGCGATTGAATATGTTTGACGAGGGCAAGGGCATCGTCATAATTTTTCTGCTCGATAAAAATCTTGAATTTGTGTTCCAAGACCGGCATGAAATCCTTTCGAACATTCTCCGCGGCTTCGACGTCTTTAAGGGCGTTCTCAAAATCTTCTTTCGCAAGATGCGTTGATGAGCGGAGCAACAGCGTTAAGACCATCAAATCAGGGTTGCCTTCCGCCTTTTCGGCCAGTGCATCAAGTTGTTGCAGAGCCTCTTCATACTGTTCCATTTTGGCGTAAATTTCTGCCTTCATCAGGTCAAGCCAAGGCACCCGATCGGCATCGGTTCCCTTTTCACGCAATGTATCGATGATGCTGATAGCCGATGAATACTCCTGAAAATCGATGAGGAGAGCAACCACTCGTTCGTGCAATCCGGTGTTTCCGCTTTCGGTTTCAACCAATTTCCGCAGGACTTCCGTTGCTTTTTCATTTTGCCGAAGTTCAAAGAGAGTCAGGGCATACATCACCAAAACTTGCGGGTCGCCGCTCATCGCCGCAGTTGCCAAGACGGCGGCTCGGCGCTCGGCGTCAGGTTCGAGGTCGGATAAAAGTTTGATAGCCTGAAATTGGAGCGGCGGATCGTTCTTGCTATGTTCAACGGCCAGTTTCAGAACATCCCGAGCCCGGTCTTCGTTGCCGTCAGGTAACAAATTGAGTTGGGCAATCCGAAGATAGGTTGCCGGTTGATCTTTGATAACAGCAACGCCTTCTTCAAGATCGGTCAGGATGGTTTGCCGAATCGTCTGCCAGTCATTGGGCAGTCCGGAGCGGCTTTCCAGTAACTGTTGGGCAAGAGCGAGTCCTCGTTGTAATTGGGCGGTTGCTAAAAGTTGATTGCAGTATTCGAGGTTTTCGCCGGTGAGTCCCGCTCGTTTAGCACGTTGGCAAAGGAGGATCACATGCCCCAGGTCGGCGATACTGTCAGCCCGGAGTTTTGCTTCGGTGGCTTGGTCGAGCAGTGCCAGTCCGGGGCTATCGGGTTCGACGGCGGTATGATCTTGTTCGGCATTAAGAGCGGTGTTGAGAAGGAGAATGCACAGAGCGACTGTACAAGCCGAGAATTGCTTCATAACAACTCGTTTCATCGTGTCCTTGAATGAGTATTGTGTAATCTATCGAGAGTCTACCCGCTTTTAGTGTCTTCGTCAAGAGCGTTGCCGGGATGGGTGTTAGGGGACTGCAAGAGTTTCCAGTCCGCAATGCTCTCGCCTTGCCGGTAAGACCATTTTGAAGTATAATGCATGAATCGTTCGATTACACTGCCGTAAGTACGTGCCCGACAAAAACCAATCCGTGATACCAGTTAATGCAGATTCCCATAAAGAACCGCTGCATTGGCTCTGCATTCGCGGAGCCAGGCACAATAACCTCAAAAATATCCATGTTCCCTTCCCTATTGGTACGTTCTCCGTCGTAACCGGCGTGAGCGGCAGCGGGAAAAGTTCACTCATCAACGATATTCTCTGGAAGTCGCTCGCCAAAACACTCCATCGGGCTAACACCCAACCTGGTGCGCACGATTCTCTCACCGGAGTCGAATACCTCAACAAAGTCATCCGGGTCGATCAGCAACCCATCGGTCTGACACCGACATCGAATCCGGCAACATATACCGGCGTGTTCGATTTAATCCGCGAACTTTTTGCTCAGCTTCCCGACGCGAAAGTCCGCGGCTATACTTCGCGGCGATTTAGTTTTAACGTTCCTGGCGGACGCTGCGAAAAATGCGAAGGGGCCGGGCAAATCAAAATCGAAATGCACTTTCTGCCGGACGTTTGGATTGTCTGTGAATCGTGCGACGGCAGACGCTACGATGCCCAAACACTGGCGATTGAATACCGCGGCAAGTCAATTGCCGACGTCCTCGCAATGACCTGCGAAGAGGCCGTCGAACTCTTCCAAAATGTACCAAGCATCCGCCGGACGATTCAAACGCTTTGCGACGTCGGGCTCGATTATGTCGCATTGGGGCAGTCGGCCCCGACGCTCTCCGGCGGGGAAGCCCAGAGGGTTAAACTCGCCGCCGAACTTGCAAGGCCTGATACGGGAAGAACGCTCTATCTGCTCGATGAACCGACCACGGGACTGCACTTTGACGATTTACAAAACCTACTGAATGTTCTACACCGGCTTGTCGATCTCGGCAACACGGTCATCGTGATTGAGCATAACCTCGATGTCATTAAAAATGCCGACTGGATTGTCGATCTCGGTCCCGAGGCGGGACACGAAGGGGGCAACCTCGTCTTCGCAGGCACGCCGGAAGAGTTGCTGGAACGGCAAACGGCAGACAGCAACGAAGAGTCAGCGACCGCTTCTCCTTCGGGAGGAAAAAAGGCGGCTGCCAAAAAAAGTCGGGGTCAGAGAACAGTACAGTCCCCGGATAACACGTTTCTTTCCTACACCGCTCAAGCCCTGTTGCCGGTCTTTACAGCGGCAAAGTTTGCCGAACGGAAGTCTCACCATGACAAAAAAAAGGCTTCCCCGGCGACAATGTTCGACGTTCGCGAACTCGGTATGGACGCCAAGATGCCTTGGGAGAGTGACGGGCCTCGCTGGCATACCCAAGACCGCGTCAGCCGCAAAGGCCTGCCGATACGCTGGGACGGCAAAATCTTGAAAGAAATCATTCAACGGATAGAAGACTCCAAACAATTTGCCCCAGTGAATTGGAATCATCGAACCATCGTAGAAGTCAGCGCCGCAAAAAAACAACTCGGTTGGTTCCTGCATGTTATTACAGCGGAAGAATGGCTGCTCAAAATGAAGTTCCGGGTGCCGAGGAACACTTTTAACAAAACATCGCTGGTTGCCCGGCTGAACTTGAAACCGCTCAATGATATGGAAGAGATTCCATTGTATGGTGCGAAGCCGAGAGTACGTGTTGCATCCAAAGGACGTTGGCAAGAAATCGAGATAAGAGCCTATTCCTGGGAAGAGATTAACCGCAAGGAGTTTTGGGATTTTCTCGCCCTGGGTATTACGGAGTTTTCCGGCTATGTCGCGGGTAAGTTGAAGCCGGACGATTTAATGCCATGGAAGGTATTGGGCAAACAATGGCATTGTTTGCCGAAGGGACTCATTGGGGGCAAAGATTTGCATTGGGATATTTCGCTTCTTAAAACGCTTTTTGATACGGTCGAAAAGACCGCCTCGGATTTGCGTGCCGTTTGGACAAACAAGGTGTTGGTTCCGTTTTATTGCCCTCCGTCTCGCCGCCGTTCGTTTTCGGCTTCGCCGGAGGGCCGGCGACTTCCTGATATTGTTGTTCATACAAAACGTGTTGATGCATTGTACGTTGATGTTTATGTTGACAAGAATTCTGTGCCTTTGGGACAAATTCGCAACATCGGTACTGAACCGATGGTTAACGGCGAAAACACTTTTTACGATATTGTGCAATTTCGTTTTACGAAGAAGACGGAATTGCAATCGCCGGAGTTTCGGAAATTGCTGCATAATGTCTTGGCGGATAAAGGTTAAGGAGACATCTAATAATACCAATTTCTTTGCGCCCTGTGCGCAATTCTTTGCGTTTCTTGCGATAAAAAAAGACTTAACCGCAAATATCGCAAGAGGTTACGAAAAGAACGCAAAGAAAAAATGCAATCATCGGCATTTTACAGTATAGAAAAATGTCTCTCATCCTTTCGGCAAACGTTTCTGTTTTTGCACTTGCTCCAAAAATGTATCTCGTGTCCTCGTAACTTCTTTACCCGCTGTTAGGCATAACTCAATCGCCAATGCTTCGACACGCCAACGCAACTCTTCAATCGCTTGCTTGAAACTGTCAGGATACGCAATACCATACAAATCCCTATTAGGATAATCCTTGCCGAACTTCTTTTTATATGTCTTATTGACCGTCTCGTAAGACGTTCTGTATTGATACAAGCCCAGCCAAACGCCGAGTCCATAGGGCGTTTCCAACTTTTTCCATTGGACGATTTTGTTGCAATAATTCGTTAACTCGTCAAACGCTTTGCGAGCAACATCGGAAAGCGGCAGGTTCACAAAATCAAACTTCTTTTTATCGAAAGGATTGAACCAATTAAATAACATATCATTATTCACCCGCGTCGTTGCCGTACTGTTAGCCGGACATAGCAAAGTATACAAAATACAATCAGCGATCTCTGTTTCGGTTAAATCTCGATAGGGCGCATAAAACAAATCCACGTCCAACGTCCAATCATATTTCACAGACTTAAATAACGCAAAGCCGATGAGAATACTTTTGTAATTCTGTGTTGTAATGCGGACTGCATTCGTTGCGTGCAAACCGGACATCAAATAGCACATATTAAAATGTTGAAAATCAATCGCCGCCAATGCCATTGTACCGACGCAGTGGTCTGAAACATTACCAATGAGCGTTCTGCCGTCCGTCGGAATGACCGCCCCGCTCATCACGGGCAACGGTTTGACTCGTTCCCCCTTATCAGTTGGGAAAAAGTATTGCCGTAAATCGACTCGATTTTTATCAAACACTAAAAATGTCTTTTTTTCTCCTGTACGTTTCGCAGTGCTATCGAGCAACCTGTAAGTCCAATTCTGTTCTTCCCATTTTTCCTGTGATTTTTGCAGTCGGTCAAGCAATGAAAAAATTACAGGAAACGTCCCTTGTGCTTTCAATTCGTGTGCTTTGTTTCGCTGTTGTATAAAGTGTTCGCTTGCATTGACTATAAAACCGCCGTCAAACTTCGGCAACCACATCTTGCGGAATCCTTCCGAAGACGGTTTCGTAATCCACTTCGCTTTGGAAAACAATGCAAGATAGTATCCTCGTTTGGAAAAATCCCGCTCAATGCGATAGAGAAACTGCATTTTAATTTCGTTGGCACATTTCCCCAGTTTTTTATGTTTCATTTCCTCGGCAACATTGCTGACTTTCACGCCTCTGCTAAATGTTTTGCCTAATGCCGTCCCCGCCTCTTTGTAAGGCGGATTGATAAAAAACAACCACTTCACATGAAGATTTTGTAAGTCATCTTTTAATTGCGGCGGTAACTTTTTTTCGGTGTCGTTCAGATAATCGAATTGAAAAATACCTCTGCATTTTCCTTTGAAGTAATTGTTTTCTTTTAGAAACTCTACTTCGTCGGTGTTGATAGTTGAAAGATAAGTATAGGACAATGCCGCCTGCGGAATGATTTCGTATTCCAAATTGCCGCTGCCGGCACAGTTGTCCCAAATCCGCCACGTACCATCCTGCCAAAAGTTCTCGCCGAGTTTCTTGACAATCATATCCCAAGCGATCTTCGCAATTTTAGACGGCGTATAGAATTGTCCCAACGCCCGCCGCCTGTCCATCTCGATAAGTTCATACAGTTTCCGCTCGATCTCCTGCGCCTCTTTGCTATGCGGACTGATACGTTTCCATTGTTTTTCAAATTTCTGATAATCGCCTTCGGGAATTCGGTTAATGATTGCTCCATATTTTTCAAACGTGATCGTCAAACGCACACCGGACAATTCTTTTGATGTCGATACCATGCCCTTACCGGTCGCATCTTCGTAGAAGATAAACGCATTTTCGACATTGTTATTTTTCAGATATTCCCGGACGATTTCCTCCCAATCGTCGAATGCTTCAATAACATTATTCGATTGTATCGGTCTTTGTTGCGGATGATCTAACTTTTCGATTTCCTGTAATTTTTTTACTCCTTTGGTAATATCGCTAAAATACCAGCGAGTGATGTCTCGACTTTGAATTGCGTCTATTAGCGTTTTGCTTTGATAGGCATCGGAAGCCCTTTGGACTTCGGCTCGGACTTGCGAAAACAAAGGTTCGTCAGCCCAGATGAATCGCAGTTCTTCCGACTCGAAAATGCAGACTTCGTCTTCGTCCACGACGGCAAGATAGGGACGGACTCGTTCTCCGAGCGTGTGCAACGTGTTTTGATAGTAGAGTGCTTGTGCAAGAATTTCTGCCCAGTCTTTGTTGATGTTGCGTTGGTGCTTTACTTCGACGACAAAGTTGTGCGTAAGAATGTCGATGCCGAGATGGTGTTGTTTGACTTCGTCGGAGACTTCTCGGAATGCATTGGCGTAAAACGTTTCGACTTCGGCTTCCTTTTGTGCGTCGTCGGGATGGTGGGAAAGTGTCTTTGCCATTGCTGTTGAGAGGAAGATTGCGTTAAGCGAGTTTGCGCAATCTTGTATGACAATACTTACGATTGCGGCTCTGTTGATTTTTCATTGTACTTGTTGTTTTGGCGATTGCAAGAGTCTCGGCGGAGTACCGGCTAAATGATTCTGGCTTTCGTGTGTTAGGGACGGTCGGTGAGTTCTCCTGCTTGTGCGGCGCGGATGGCTTTTCGTGCTGCACCGAGAATCATTTGGGTGTCGGCAACGCTGGTTCCGCCGAATTTCTGAACGATGTGAGGCATACATTGCGTTACCTTATTTCGGTTCAGGATGCAGATATAAATGCGCGAGACTCCCAAGGAAGGACTCCGTTGGATTCTGCCGACACAGAGGCGAAGCGTGAGATTTTGCGCGCTGCCGGGGGCAAAAGCGGCAGTGAACTGTGATGATTTGCAGAGCCGCAATCGTTAGATTGCATATCTGCTGGGGGTGCGATTACGGCTATTTTCCGGCGTGAGTTGAGCCTCTCGGACTATTTCGAGTGTCACTATTCCTCTGAAGTTTCTGCGACAGCTTTTCTCAAAATATCATCGACCACGCCGTATTCTTTTGCTTCCTCGGCACTGAGATAAAAATCCCTGTCAGTATCCTTTGCAATTTCCTCGACGGGCTTGCCAATGTGGGACGCGAGGATTTCATTGAGCATCGCCCGATCCTTGATGATTTGCTGTGCTTGGATTTCGATGTCCGACACTTGTCCTTGGACTCCGCCCCAGGGCTGGTGCATCATAATTTTAGCGTGCGGCAATGCAAATCGTTTTCCCTTAGTTCCGCCAGCCAGCAAAATGGAACCTCCGCTCGCCGCCAAACCAACGCAGTAAGTCGCTACCGGACAACTCAACATCTGCATCGTGTCGTAAATCGCCAGCGTTGCCGTTACGCTTCCGCCGGGAGAGTTGATGTAAAAATGAATATCTTTACGGCGATTCTCACTCTGCAAATAGAGCAGTTTCATCACTAACTCGTTTGCGTTATCGCTTCGGATTTCTCCTTGCAAAAAAATGATGCGGTTCTCCAAGAGCAAGTCGCCAAGCGTCAGGGAGCGTTGGCGTTGATAATCACGGTAATTGGGCATAACGAAAAAACAAAGGTCAGGCAGTGGGGTTATTTTCCCCTAAAACCGGTTGTTTTGCAAGGGCGGGTACGAAATTCGGAAAAGGCACTCCGATTAAGGGGAATCTCTAATAATTAACTTCAGAGCCGCGACCGGAAGGTCGCTGTGCTTAAATTTTAGCGTCGCAACCTACCGGTTGCGGCTCTGAACTGGATTTTTAGAGGCTTTTGTTGTTTGCAAAACTCCTCATAAGCTTTGACACACCCATCATAAACGCTACGCCAAGTCCCTATCTTCAAACAGGAGTAACGAAACGATCAACATCGCTCCGCAGTAGAGTCCCGCATACACCGCCGCATAAACTACGTACAACCAGGGTATCGGAGCGTCCTCCACAGCGATATTAGTCATTGCCATGATGGAGGTTTCCATGTTGAAATGATCGAGACACGGCAACACCATGCTAACGATGTTTGCAACGAAGACGACCATCGGAATTTGCCCCATCGCCGATTGCACAATGACCGGTACAATGTTGCCCAAGAGGTAAATCATGAGCGTTAACGTCAAATTCGGCAACAGGGGCAGCCGGGTCGAAATCGCAATCGCAATCGCCGCCAGAATTGCCATCTCTAAATAGGCAAGCACCAAGTTTGGCAAAACGTTATAGACGGCTTTCGCACATTCTATTGCCGCCGGTACATCTTTGGACGATTCTCGTGCATCATAGACGAGTTTGTACGAAACCGTATTGAGAAAGAATGTTCCCAGTATGAGAAAGAGGAGCGTTACGGCAATCATTACGCCGGTATATTTTCCGATGATGAATTTGGTTCTTCCGAGCGGTTTTGCCAGAGCCATCAGGGCGGTTTTGCCTTCCAGTTCGTCTGCAATGGTCGAACTTGCCGTCCAGACGGCAAGAAAAGCGGAGAGCAGTTTGACGACGATCAAACCTTGAGAGATGACGAGTTTAATATCATCGCCGAGCGTATTGTAGGGAATAAGGAGAAAAATGAACAGGGCGAAAATTCCGACGAGTGTCAAAATGACGAACAGCGGCTGCAAGAGTGCTTCCTTTGCCGTTACCCAGGCGACGGCACCGACTTTGGGCAAATAGGTACGGATCAAAAACACGGCAACTCCAAAGAGGAGAAACGCACCAATGGCTCCGAGATCAATATAGAATAATCCTTGAATCCAAGTGGGAAGTGACATCTGTTTTGACGACAACAAACTGCTTAACAACCGTCGCTATTGTAACCGGTTATCATCAGGATTGCAAGTAGTCCCCGCTCCGATCGACAAGATTGCCCCCCGCCCTGCCGCCGGAGTACCGGCGAAATGGACGATTTTCTTAATTCAACCGCTCTGCCGTTGACCAAAGTCCCGCCGACGGCGTACTGATAAAGTAAATCTCTTCCCCATCCGGCATTGTGTTGAAGCCGTTTTGCAACTTCGCCGGATCGTAACGCTTCACCGTCTCCGCATAGTCGGCATAGCCGAAGTTGATCGATTCCATATCCGCCTGCGAAACATCACCCGGCGCATAAGTTATCGAGAAACGTCCCTCCGACGAACCATGAATCAAGTGCGCCGTTCCGACCGCCAAGTCTTTTAAGTCGTCAGTCGGCTTTGCAGCATTGTACAATTTCATGATGTTTTCCGTACCGGTATATCCGTACTTTCGGATGATAGCGTCAATCTCCGGCTGCTCTCCGAACCGCTTCAAGCCGGGAGCGATAATCAACAACTCGCCGCCGTCCGCCATTGCTTTTCGAGTGCGATAGACCGCCTTATTCGCAACCCAAGTGCTGTAAAACTCGTCTCCTTGCATTACGGCAACCACCTTTTTAAGCGGCGGAACAACCGTGATGTTCTGCTTTTGCGAAGCACTAGCCGCCGCAAGATAGGTTTCCACATCTTCCCCCGCATAAACGCCGGTGTGGACAAGTTCATCCGCCTCGTTGTACGCCATCACGACTTGAAAATACGCATCAGGCAGATGCCCCAAAAACTTTTCTTCCGCCCAGTTATAGCAAGCACGGAGCGGCGTGGTCAGGATGCCGAGATTGTTTTCGATGCCGCAACACGCCGCCATCATGTGCGAAGCGCAGATCATATCCTTACCGCCGAGTCCAATGAAATAATTTTTGTTGTGATTCGCAAAGCCTAATACTTCGTGCGGCACGACGTGTCCGACGTTGAGAACGATGTCCCAGTGTTCATCGAAAAGTTTATGATTGAGTGCGACGGGAATCGCCCAGTCGGCTTTTCCGCCGGAAATTTCCTTGACGAAGTCGGCAGGAATTTCGCCGACGGTTTTGGAGTCGGCACGCCAGTCATGTTTGTAGATTTTTTCTTCGGGAACGTTTCCGAACATCCATTGGTTCTGTTCCGGCGTGTGGGGGACGTGCTGTCCGAGCGTGGGAATCAGTTGGACTTCGGCATCTTTGGCGAAGATGTTGTAGAGTTCTTCGGTGATGTACCCTGCTCCACTATGGGCGCGGGTAATGTCCGGCGGCAGGAGCAATACCCTTTTGGGGTTTGCGCAAATCCGTTTCTTCGCCTCATCGGCAAAGCGGTGTGTGAGGGCGAGAATGTCCTGTTTAGTGAATGCTTTTTCTTCTTGGAACCAAGGCATTGTTTTAAGGGGTTAAAGTTGGTTTTACGGTGCGATTACGGCTCTGTATTGTTTTCTACGACCGTTGTTTCCTCTTCGGTTAATCCATATAAATTATAGACCATTTTGTCGATTTCGGTATCGGTCTGCCGAATCCTTTTTCCGAATCGCCGACAGGTGCTTCTTGTGCTTGCACTCTAGCGTCCTATCAAGGACTCAGTCCGTCGACACGTTTCAGATTGGAGCAGACAGGTAGTCAACCGACCGCCGGGCGGTTGCGTCGGCAACAGCCGACAGTGAATAACCAAACGACTCTCGGTTCCAGTGCGGCCATATAATTTTCATGGCGCACGTTGCCGCCCGGCGGTCGGCAACCTACCCGCGTTGAACAAACTTGCACGCCTACTGCTCTACCCCCTTTATCGGTTACTTAACAGTACGGCAATCCATTTGGTTCTTTCGCCGTTTTGCAAGACGATCTTCACGACCATCGTGAGCGGTGCCGAAAGGAACATGCCAACAGGTCCCAGCAGCCATCCCCAGAAAATCAACGAAAGCAACACCACTAAACTCGAAATGCCAAGTCCTTGTCCCATATAACGCGGTTCGATAGCGAGTCCCCAAAATGAATTCACAATGACCATCCAGACCGTTACCCAAATCGCTAAACTCACTCCGCCGTCAACGAGTGCCAACAAAACCGGCGGGATGGCAGCAAACACCTGCCCGATGTTCGGAATGTAATTGAGAAAAAACAACAACATTCCCCAGAGAATCGCATACTCGACACCGAGAAACCAAAGCCCTATGAACGCCGAAAACCCCGTCATAAAGCAAATGATCGTTTTGATCTTCATGTAGTTCCACGTATCGTCCGCAATTTTCTTGAGATATTCGCTAGACAAGTCGTGTCCGCCGAAGGCTTCTTTTATCTTGTCCGGTATTCGGGCGGCTTCAACCAACATGAAAACGAGCATGATCAGAATCAAGGTTGAAACCGTAGCGATGTTAAGCAACGTGTTGACCCCGAGTTGCACGTAAGAGATGAGCGTATTGACGGAAATGATGCCGCTTAATGAAAGTTTTTCGCGTTCCGGCGGCACTGTTGTCGGCTCTGGAACTGTTTCCGTATCTACCGATACGGGCTCTGTGAACGTTGCCGATACGGGTTCTGTGAACGTTTCGTCTGCCGTCTCCTCTTCCGCGGGTTCCTCTTCTACTGGTTCATCGAGATCAAGAGGGTTTAGTTGGTAAATGGTCTGCCCCATGTCATAAAACTTATCGGCAACGTCGTTGATCAATGTGTCGATAGCGGTATAAGCAGTGGTAACTTTTTCCGCGTAGGCAGGCAGTCTGTCGCCGAATCGTGTGAGGGAGTTCGTAAAAATAAGAACGATACCGAGTCCCATCAGGAAGACGGACAAGGAGAGAACGAGTATAGCGAGGAATTCCGGCAATCCTTTCTTTTTAAGCCAGCGGAGCGGCGGTGTGAGGATCATGGCAAAGAAGACTGCCAGCAGAAAGGGGGAAATCAAACTTTGGGCGGCTTTGAGTCCTGCCAAAATAACGATAATTGCTGCCGAAGTGAGCAAAAATTTTACACCAATACCGCCAGTGGGGGGAGTCGACACGGCAATTCACTATAATAAGAGGAACAATCCACAGAGGGATTAGTACCGATTTTCGGCAAAATGGTCAAGAGCAAAAGTCTCTTCGGACATCGGTCAGGTCGGATGTGTAAACTTTTCGGGGGGTGAATCAGGCATTGTTTTCTTCCGTGAAAGGTCTTTCAGAACGATGTTCCGAACACAGAAGTATAACACAATGCTCTAAAATGCCCAATATCAATATCCTCGCTAAATTACCGCACTCGCACTTAGTCTTCTATGAAACTTTCACATTTTGTAAGGATTGTAATCTCATATTTCTACTAATCGCAACTTCAGAAAATCTTGGTAAAATTCCGTGAATGGTTACTTACAATTTGAGTAAACTGTTCAATGAGGCATAATCCACGCTCATCGGCACAAGCCTACACCGGTTCCGTAACCTTTCGGATCGTGTTGCTGATTCTAGCAACACTCCTGCTTCCTGTCGTGCTGTGTCTTGCCGTTTCCGTCGGTGCTGCTTCGATACCGTTCCGTGATACGGTATTCATTCTCTGCGGCGGAGACGCTGACCCTCGTCTGGTTCGCACCATTTTGAGTATCCGCTTGCCGCAGGCACTGACCGCCATCGTTGCCGGAGCGGGACTGGCGATTGCCGGGGCGACGATGCAAGGGGTGCTGCGCAATCCCCTCTGCACCCCTTTTACACTAGGCATTTCCCATGCGGCGGCATTCGGGGCGGCACTGACCCTGGTCTTCGGCGGAGGAAGCGTAACCATGCTAGGGGAAAATCTAACGAGACTCGGACTGCCCGACGGACTCGCACGAAGTACAACCACTCTGGGAGCCTTTGTCGTTGCAATGTTTGCCGCCGCTCTCATTCTCCTGTTAAGCCGGGCGCGGGGAACTCGAACAGAAACAATTATATTGATCGGCGTTGCTCTCGGTTCACTCTTTTCCGCCGGACTGATGTTCCTGCAATATATGGCGGACGATTCCCGGCTAGCCGCCATCGTCTATTGGACTTTCGGCGATACGGCAAGAGCAAACTGGACAGACTTAATTTTAATGACGCTGGTGGTCGTACCGGTTTCAATCTTTTTTTTAATGCAAAGTTGGAACTACAATGCTATGATATTCGGCGAAGAAACCGCTTTGGGACTGGGCGTTCCTGCTCGGCGTTTGCGGATATTGACGATGCTGTTTTCCTCGCTTATTACGGCAGTTCTCGTTTCGCTGCTCGGAATCATCGGTTTCGTCGGATTGGTCGTTCCCCATTTTGCGAGGCTGTTGATTGGTTCCGACTACCGATTCCTCTTACCTTTTTCGCTTTTGTTCGGTGCATTACTTTTGCTCCTTGCCGACACTGCCGCCCGATTGATGATCGCACCGCGCATCTTGCCTGTTTCGATTCTGACCGCCTTTATCGGTGCGCCAGTCTTCCTTTCCTTGTTACTCCGAAAGCGAGGTGCATCATGCTGAACGTTCAACATATCAGTTTTTCGTATGGAAAGCGTGATGTACTTTCGGATATTTCGTTTGAAACCGGTGCTGGTGAAATTCTAGCGGTACTGGGACCTAACGGTTCGGGCAAATCGACGTTACTCCGTTGTTTGACCGGCATTTTGCGACCGAAAGAAGGGGAAATAACACTAAACAACAAGCCGATTACTTCGTGTACCGCAGAGCAGCGAGCCAGATTGATTGCATATGTTCCGCAGAAGTTGGAGGCGGCACCGCTTTCCGTCTTTGAGTCTGTATTACTCGGACGCAAACCTTATTTTACTTGGAAGGCATCGAAAGATGACCTTGAAAAAGTTGAGGAAATACTGGAAAAACTTGGTCTCGACGCATTGGCGCAGCGTCCGGTGGATCAGTTAAGCGGCGGCGAAAGTCAAAAAGTTGCTTTGGCGCGGGTGCTTGTACAGGAGCCGAAACTGCTCTTGTTGGATGAGCCGACCAGTTCGCTCGACCTTAAAAATCAGGTTGAAATGCTGGTGCTGTTGCGTAAAATTGTTCGGGAGCGAAACTTGACGGCAATCCTCACGATGCATGACATTAATGTGGCGATTCGGTATGCAGACCGGTTTTTGTTACTTCAAAGCGGCAAACTTGTCGGCAATGTTCTCCGCGAGGGTTTGACACCGGAACTCATTGAGAGTGTGTATGGCTTGCCGGTCGAGATTCACACGTCGGAGCGGAACTTTGCGTTCGTTATTGAAAAGAATTACAGTCTTGTGCATATTTTCCATGTTGAATAATATCTAATACTGCCGGATACAGTGTGCCCGTTGTTCCGGCTGCTTGAATTTCTACACACAAAAAAATCAGTAATGTTTCCCCGTTCATCTTTTGTGATGGCAACATAATCCACATTGCCGCCGCTGCCAAGATTACCGGGCTGGCGGGAAAAAATTATCAAAGAACAAACAGAGCCCGCAGCGGAAGCTGCGGGAGTCTAACGTTGGGTGCCGGAGCGTCCGCTCCGGGCTCTGTGAACTTTTTACCCGCCAGAG
>Ga0099364_10007232_pt1 | contig 15918 bp, 10 predicted proteins | sample TergutTh196P3_FD_73070 | JGI IMG/M metagenome (GOLD analysis project Ga0099364, IMG submission 73070) | Microcerotermes parvus P3 segment gut microbial communities from Pointe-Noire, Republic of the Congo - Th196 P3 | ecosystem: Host-associated > Arthropoda: Insects > Digestive system > Gut ...
CATTGACCTGCTTATTGTCTTTAATATGCTGCTAACAGGCTTTGACGCACACCGTCTCAAGAAATTATATCTCAACCGCGTTGTAAGAGATCATAACCTGCTCCAGACCCTCACAAGGGTAAACCGCCCCTACAAGGACTTTCGCTATGGTTTCGTAGTTGACTTCGCCGACATTCGCAACGAGTTTGACAAAACCAACGCCGCCTACTTCGAGGAACTTCAGGAAGAAATCGGCGATGAGTGGAACAAGTACAGCAGCCTCTTCAAAAGTGCGGAAGAAATTGAAGCCGAAATCGAGGATATACAAGAAAAGCTGTTCTCTTACAATGTAGAGAATGCTGAGATATTTAGCGAACAGATAAATGAGATTGACGACAAGCGGGTCATCCTCGACATTAAGGCAGCACTAGAGAACGCCCGGACGCTGGGCAACCTCATTCGTTTGTACGGCCACGATGACCTCGCCGACAGGCTGGACTTTGCTAAACTAAAAATACTATTGACCGAAGTCAATAACCGACTAGCGCTAATTAACCAAAAAGAAGCACTGGAGAATGCCGAGAATAATACAAATCTCATCAATATCGCCATCGAAGATATCATCTTTGCTTTCCGCAAGGTAAGTGAAAAAGAGTTACAGCTAGGTATCGTTGATGATTTCAAAGACCAGGTGCGTAAAACCCGTGAAGAGATGCAACGCAACTTCGATCACGCTGATCCCATCTACGTTACTCTCGCAGAAGAGCTGGAACGAATTTTCAGGAAGAAAAAACTTGCCGAGATGACCACGGAGGACATACAAGAAAATATCGTCTTGATGCGAAACATTTATGACCGCATCACTGAGCAGAACCGCCGCGACGCGTTGCTGCGGGCCAAGTATGAATATGACGAGAAATTCGCGAGGATTCACAAGCGCATCGCGGAAAGAAATCCTAGTTGGCGCATAACCAGCATCAACAGTGCATTGCTTGGCATTAAGCACGAAACGGATGACCGCATCCTGTACCAACAAGCCGTGTTGAATAATGAGCCGTACTTTAGCCGAAGCGTTCAACCCGTTGTTATCAGTAGCTTTGGATGCAGCAGGTTGAAATTGGATGCCATCGCTGCACGGCAAATCAACGGCCTAGTCGTTGGCGAATACATGAAAGAATATAGGGGAGGCGCATTTGCATGGACAACAACCTGACCGTAAAAACAAAGCAACTTGTTGACGAGCTGAAATCTGTATGCGCCAACCATGGCTTGGGTAACGATGGGAACGAGTACAAGATTATTACAGAGGTGTTTTTGTACAAGTTCATGAATGACAAATTCTTCGATGAGGTGCGGCGCATAGAGGACTATGCCAATGCTACGGAAGAATCGCTGAAGACAATGTCGGACGACGACTACGAGATGCTTCTGCTCAGACTGCCGCCAGGCGCGGCATGGCTCAACCGCGAGCACTACCTTTCCAACTTATACAATGATCAGACTAGGGAAGAATTCGCAAAGCTGTTTGACGACACGATGAAGGACCTTGCGGCCCTCAATGCCGAAATATTCTCTGTTGGCACGGCGGGCGGCGAAAAAGTGCGACTGTTCAGCGGCATTAGCAACTATATTGTTGAGGAAAGTAAACGTGATGGCTTCTGCCGCGCTATCATCAACAAGCTGTTCGACTGCAATTTCAGCGAAGCAGGCAACATCTTCGGCGAGAAATATGACTTCTTCGCCACAGTTTTTGAGTATCTCATCAAGGACTACAATAAGGACGGCGGAGGCAAGTACGCTGAGTACTACACACCACATGCCGTGGCCAGGATTATGTCCGAGATACTGGTAGTCGGCGAGGTTGCCAATCAACTTTGCTATGATCCAGGTGCGGGTACGGGCTCGCTGCTGATGAGCCTTGCCCATCAGATCGGCGAGAATAGATGCACCATCTACTCACAAGACATTAGCCAGAAATCAAGCACGCTTCTGCGTTTGAATTTGATCCTCAACAATCTTTCTCATTCCTTGCCGAACGTAGTGCAGGGCAACACGATGACTGATCCGTACCACATGACACATAGAGGGACAAAAAAGGGCTTCGACTACATCGTCAGCAATCCGCCGTTCAAGCTGGACTTTTCCGACTGGCGCGACAGGATAGACGCTTCCAAACAAGCCGTGCAAGAGGACGAGAGCGACGAAACAAAAAAGCTCAATACCCGGTTCTTCGCGGGTGTGCCGAATATCCCAAACAAGGATAAGGACAAGATGGCGATTTACCTCTTGTTCATTCAGCATATTATTTCATCACTCAACAGCAAAGGCAAGGCCGCCGTGGTTGTACCTACAGGCTTTCTAACCGAGGGCAAGGGCAAGCCCAACAATATAGCTAATAAAATCCGCATGCGTCTGGTTGACAGGGGCTGGCTGCGGGCCGTGGTTTCTATGCCCAGCAACATTTTTGCCACCACAGGCACGAATGTGTCAATCGTATTCATCGACAAAACCAACAAGTCAGGCGCTGCGGTTTTCGTTGATGCATCCAGCCTCGGCACAAAAGTCAAGGAGGGCAAGAATCAAAAAACGCTGCTGTCCGATGACGATGAGCAGATGATTATCGACGCTGTTAACAATGCCGCAACCATTGACGGCTTCAGCGTAGTCAAGGCCTTTAGCGAGATCAAAAAAGAGGGCAAATATTCCTTCAATCCTGGCGGGTACTTCGATGTGAAGATCGAATATGTTGAACTATCGCCTGAGGAGTTCACCCAGGCAATGAACGAAAGCCAGGCCAAGCTCGCCACGATGTTTGAGGAGAGCAAGAGGCTAGAAGCAGAGATACTCTCGGGGTTCGGAGGGCTTTTATATGAATGATTGGACTAATACAACGCTTGGTGCCATCTCATCGATTAAAACAGGACCGTTTGGTAGTCAGCTTCATTCATATGAGTATGTCGATATCGGAACTCCCGTCATTATGCCACAAAATATAGGTGACAGAGCATTTAGTACAATTAATGTCGCATACGTCGATGATAAAACAGCAAAGCGACTTCAGCGATATGCTACACAGGCTAATGATATTGTTTACAGCAGGCGAGGGGATATAGAAAAACACGCATTCATCACACAAGAACACACAGGAGCACTTTGTGGCACAGGCTGTTTTCGTGTCCGCATAAACGACAAAGCTGTATTTCCTTTGTTTTTATCGTTTTACTTGAATCGTCCAGAAGCAAGACTACGGCTTGTGCAACATGCTGTTGGATCAAATATGCCAAACTTGAATACTGAGATATTAGCAGGCGTACCGATTGCATTTCCAGGTCTATCGCAACAAAAAGCAATCGCAATTACACTCGGTAACCTCGACCACAAAATCGCCATCAACAACGCTATCAACGCCGAACTGGAAAAAACCGCGAAGCTGCTCTATGACTACTGGTTTGTGCAATTTGATTCCCCTAATGCCGAGGGTAAGCCCTACCGCGCCAACGGCGGCGAAATGGTGTGGAATGAGCAGTTAAAGCGGGAGATACCGAAGGGGTGGGCAGTGAAGACGATTGGTGAATGTGTTTCTCAGATTGTCACCGGGTTAAATCCACGAAACAATTTTGTTTTAGGGAATGGCTCTAATAAATATGTAACAATCAAAAGCATTGAGAATGGAAGGCTTGATTTCAGTAAATGCGATTATGTCGATGATAATGCTCTCGCAAAAATACATAATCGCTCGGATATTTCAGCAGACGACATACTGTTCACAAGCATAGAACCTGTTGGCAGGCTATGCCGAATATGGGAAGAACCGCAGGGATGGGACATAAACGAATCTGTGTTTTCAATACGGACTGACACAAATGTAGTTACGACTGATTTTTTATACGCGGCTATGGATAATGACGGTTTTCGAGCAACGACAACCTCTTTGCGAACAGGTAGTGTCCAGAAGGGCATTCGTATAGGCGACCTACGCTCCATCAGAATCGCAATTCCAAGCAAGCAGTTACTAACGGCGTTTTCGACTGTGGTTGCCCCGATATATCAAAAAATGTGGTTGCTTGAGAAGCAGAATAACGAACTTACCGCCCTGCGCGACTTTCTCCTTCCGCTTCTGATGAATGGGCAAGTTACGGTAGCGAGCAGAGCGCCAAAGCTCGAAATCGTAAAAGCTGCCCCGAAAGCTCTGACAAAACAGGAATCAGTCTTCAAGCGACTGATTCTTTCGGCGTATATCTTGGACAACATTTGCGATGAACCAACTGCAGGGCGCGTAAAATTTGAGAAGCTGTTGTACTTATGTGAGCATTGCGCCGAACTCCCTCTATATAGCGAATTCTACCGGGCGGCAGCAGGGCCATATGATCCCAAAGCTTTATATAGCGTTGAAAGTCAACTGCAAAAAAACAAATGGTTTGCTTCACAAAAATCCAAGGGTGATAGCAGAGCCTATGCTCGCCTAGAGAAGTCAAAGGGGTATATGCCGTATCTGGATAATAGCTTTAGCGTTGAGCAAAAGAGTATGATCGACAAATTGCTTCATCATTTCAAATCCCAAAGGACAATCGAGTGTGAAATTGTTGCCACGCTTTATGGTGCTTGGAATGATTTTTTAATTGAGGGCAACCAACCTACAGACAAACAGATCGTTGATGAAGTATTATGCAATTGGAATTCAAGCAAAGAGCGTATTGCGCCTGAACGCTGGTATTCAGCACTGCAATGGATGAGAAAGAACGGAATTGTTCCGATTGGGTTTGGAGTTGCGACGAAGCGATGAATATATGAAATACAGTACCTATCTGCGTGGAGACAACAAATTATATTAAAGCCAAATCACCATCATGGCCCCGCTTCGGCGGGGCTGTGGTATTTAACGCACAAAACATCCAAACTATGGGTGTTTTTCACTAATATTTGTACAATAATTCCCTTTATGCTCCGTGCTCCAAAATCCAAAAATTTTCTTTCCAAGAGGGGTGCAAAACAGGGGTCTGAGTGAGGAATAGGTTGAGGGACACTTTTTCATAGGACATCTCATCCCTCTCATAAACTTCACCGAGAGGGGGATTACCCGCCATGGACCCAACAGAACAGGACATCATCGCGGCACTGCTGAAAATCTTACGCGAGAGCGAGCTGATCCCCGAGGCTACTTACCGCGCGGCGCTCAATAAACTGTTTTGCACATTTGACGCGGGCGATTCAGTGGGCTATGATGAGTGCATCAAGCAGCGAAGGAGCGCATAACCATGGACATCAGAAAAGTACGCGACGAGATTTGGCGCGGCACAAGCATTTACTCTTTGCCCCTTCGGGCTACATATTACAGCCGAATTTCGACCGACAAGCTCGAGCAGATGAGTTCCCTGGAAAACCAGGTGGACTTCTTTACGGAGTACATCCAGAAAAATCCCAACTGGACGTTTGTCCCCGGTTATGTGGACGAGGGTATCAGTGGCACAAGCACGCTCAAACGCGATGACTTCAATCGGATGATTGCCGATGCACGGCGCGGGCTGTTTGATTTCATTATCACGAAGGAGATTTCCCGATTTTCGCGCAACACCCTGGACTCCATCCAGTACACCCAGGAGCTGCTGCGCATGGGCGTGGCGGTGCTGTTCCAGAACGACAACATCAACACCCTCGATACCGACAGCGAGTTCCGCTTGACTGTCATGGCGGGCGTGGCACAGGACGAGGTACGCAAGCTCTCCGAGCGGCTGAAGTTTGGCTTCCGGCAATCCATCAAAAATGGCCGCGTCTTGGGCAATGACAAGCTCTACGGCTATGACAAAGAGAAATGCGTCCTCACCGTCAACGAGGCTGAAGCAGGCATTGTGCGGCAGATTTTCGAGCTCTATGCCAATGAGGGCTTGGGGCTGCGTAAGATTTCGTTTCGGCTGTTGGAGCAGGGGGTTACCAGCAGCCAAGGCAATGCGTTCAACACCACGACTATCAAGAACATCCTGCTCAATCCCAAATACAAGGGCTGGTATTGCGCGAACAAGTATAAATCTCTCGACTACAAGACTAAGCGCTGCGCCAAGCTCGACGAAAGCGAGTGGGTGATGTACCCCGACCCCGGCATCCCCGCCATTGTTAGTGAGCAGCTGTGGGACAAAGCCAATGCCCTCCTTCGCCAGCGCGGCGAAAAATTCCGTGACAGTGGCGCGGTCACCAGCAATACATACCCCTACTCCGGCAAGATTGTCTGCGCGGAGCACGGCACGTCCTTCCACAGGCTTGCATTAAAATCAAAGCAGGGGCAGCGGGAGGTCTGGCAGTGCAAGGTGTATCGGACGCAGGGGCTCGCTGCCTGCTCCGCGCCGCAACTGCGCTCGGAGGAGCTTGATTGCATCATGGCGAACATTTTCGACGAACTCTATCAAGATAAGAGCAAGTTCGTCGCGCAAACTCTCGCGCTCCTACAAAGCGTGGATACGCAGCAAGAAAGCCCCTCGCGACTACAGCGAGAGACAGATATGATACGCCAGAAAAAAGAAAGGTTGCTTGAACTGAATTTGGATGGTATAATAGGCAAAGAGGAATTTCGCCAGCGCAACGAGGACTTAAACGCGCAACTGGCTTTGCTGCAAGGGCAGATAACACAGATTGAGCGAAGCAACGCGCAGGCGCAGGATTATGCTAAAATCAGGACGTTATTGGAGCAGGCGCTTTCGTTTGCACCCGTGCCGAACAGCGCGCTTGCCGCCAGCATTTTAGATAAGATTACCGTGCACAACACCGGCGACAGGAGTAAACTAAAATTGGATATCCACCTGAAAATCGGCGAAATATTTCCTATTGAATGGGGCGAAAACGCACTGTCATTTTGTAACAAGCGTTAAAGAAATACTACGCCAACTGCGCCGAACAAGATGATCTGATCTCCGTGGGTACTATCGGGTTAATTAAAGCAATCAACACGTTCAGGGTGGAGAAGGGGGCGAGACTGGCGACATACGCGGCGAGGTGTATTGATAAAACGATTCTCCCGTAGCGGCCTTTTCCGCGCCGAAAAAGCTGATTTTGGCCGTTTCGCCGCCCCAATCGACCCTTTCCACGAATGCCCGCAGCGCCGATCGCTTCTGCTCCAGACTCATGTGCTCGAACGAAGCCGCGAACGAAGACAGCATGTCCTTCAGGATATCAAAATCTTCGTCTGAGATGCAATGACTATCCGCAAGCTGCTCCAGTTCCGCAATGCGCTCCGCAAGCACCTTTTTCTCCTCGTGTAATGCATCAATCTGTTTAATAATATAGTCACGCGCACTTGTCTTTCCCATCTCCGCGAGCGAATTCACCAACCCGGCAATGCTTTTTTCCTTGCCCTCCAACTCTTTGCGCAGAGAAGCAAGCAATGCCTCCTGCTCGTCAGACTGCCCGCGCAATTGTGTTTTCGCGGCCTCTAATTGCAATAAAAACTCCGAGCCGTCTTCGCTGAGTTTTTTTACTTCCTCGCACACCAGGCGATCCAATGTATTGCCATTCGCGCGGGGGCAGCCGCAGTTTTTGCGGCGGCTTTTTTCTTTTGTCTCGCAGAGATAATCATAAATCGTCTCCTGGTATTCCGCACTCCACCGCTGGCTGAGCTTCGGCCGCATGTAGTCACCGCAGTGTTCGCAGAACAGCAATCCCGACAGCAACGCCACATTGCTGCGGGATTTCTTCTTTTTACCCTCCGTGGCGGCCTTGCTGTTTTGCGCAATCTGTTGTTGCACCCGCACCCAGTCGCGCCCAGGGATCACGCCCTCATGCTTGCCGACGGCGATGATCCACTCCGTGACGTCGCGGTACTCATTGGCTCTACCATTCTTTTGCTTCGTTTTATTGTAGGCCATCACGCCGCAAGTGCCATTGAATTGAGATTCGTCCGCAAAGACATCCGTCAGGGCATTGAAATACTGATGAGCCTGTGTGTCGGCGATCATGTAAACGGGATTTTGCAATATGTTCTTTATGGCAAAGCGTGTGAAATCTTTCTTTTGTTTTGTCTTTATATGTTTTTGCAATAGATAAGTCTCAATCTGATTAAACGAATTCGTGTCCAGGAACATCTGATAGATCAATTTTACAAGCTCAATCTCTGCGGGAATTTGCTCAAGTTGATAGAGCCGCCGGGTCTTACCGTTCTCGGTGATGCGCTCCACCGCACGGCTGGTATAGCCCGTGGGCGTCTGCCCGCCCAGCCAGCGTCCGGTTTTGGCCAGAGCAATCATATTGTCGCGTACACGCTCAGCAATCGTCTCGCGCTCCAGCTGCGAAAACACCGACACCATCATCATCATGGCCTTGCCGGTGGGCGTGGTGGTGTCGAAGCTGTCGCGCACGGAAATAAAGGCCACCCCGCGCTCCTCAAGCTCCTGGATGAGCTGCGCGAAGTCGCCCGTGTTGCGGCTGATGCGGTCGAGCCGGTAGCAAATGATCATCTTGATTTGCCCGGCGCGCACGGCCTGCATCATCTTCTGAAAGCTGGGCCGGTCCAGTGTTCCGCCGGAAAAGCCCTCATCCTCGAAGACCAGGAAATCGTCTTCTGAGATGACTTTTCCGTCTTGCAGGGCGGCGAATTTGGCGCGCTCGCGGCAAAGCTCCACCTGGTTTTCGATGCTCTCGCCCTTGCCTGTGAACTTGGATTTGCGGGAGTAGACGGCGATTTTTCTTTGGTCAAGGGCTTCTTTTTGTTTGAATGATGGCATTTTTTATTCCTCCTTATCTATCATAGCGGCCCTGATAGTATAGCATAGATGGACAAGGAGTGCAAGAGCTTGGAAGAGTTTTTTAATATAATATCTCATCAACCAAGTCGATCATTTTCTTTTCAAACTTATCGTTTTTCAACTCGCATTCCCAAACAACAATCACCTTCCATCCAGTTGAAATCAACTTGGTGTGATTCTTTTCATCGCGCCGTGCATTTTTCGTTGTCTTTTTTTGCCAGAACTCCGTATTGCTTTTTGGCCAGACAAAATACCTGCACTCCTCATGCATATACCAAAAACAGCCGTTGACGAATACGCAGGTTTTGTACTTCGGTAACACGATGTCGGGGTGCCCGGGATAGCGTGCATCATTGACCCGAAAGCGAAATCCTTTTGAAAACAGATACTTTCGGACAAGCACCTCGGGCTTTGTGTTTTTCCCCTTTATTTTCGACATGTTATAGCTACGTGTTTGCTTATCATGCACATCCATGGTCAATCACCCTTCACAAGGACAAAGTGCTTCCCGCGCTTCAGTTCGGAAAACACATCCAGGACCTGGGTCGCTTTTTCCCTTGACGTAATGAGCGCGCCGATTTCAATATTCCCCTCCAGACCGTGGTAGGAGAGGTTCGCGGAGGAAATCAGCATTTTTTCTCCGTCGACGATCATGGTTTTGGCGTGGAGCGCCGCCATTTTGTCGTTGGCTTTGCCGGAATACGCATAGATTTTCAGAAAACGACGGTTTGTGTGTTCGATATCGGACATCACAGGCCGCAATTTTTCATAGTCGTTTGCAAATAGCTCAACATAAACGCCTTGCCTGCTTTTTTGGTCGATGAGCTTCAGCAAGTCCTCGAAGTGATCTGAAATCGAATATCCTGTCAGCGTGATCGTGCGCCGCGCCCCGTGAATCAATTCCTCGATTACAGGGCGCGTCCTGCGCGTTGCCGCGCGGAAGGAGACAGGCGCTGTCGCGACGATCTCGACTGTATCGGTTTTTCGCCTGTTTGCCAGCGAATTCACGAGCCGGCAGACCTTGGCGGCATCACCGTCCGACAACTCCGGCAATTCCTTTTTCACCAGACGGATGGCCGCGAAGACATCGCCTGCCGCCGATAGCTCCAACAGCTCATCGGCAAGAATATCCGCGCTTATAGATTGATCCCACATAGCTCACCTACCAACTCCCTGAAATAGCTGTGCTCCGCTTTTTCGTCCAACGGAACAATCAGGCTTCTGTCGAGCAGCCGGTTCCCGTTTTCACAAGCCGTTTCCGAGATCATGCAGCAGGAATGGCAGGCCGAACCGTTGAGGCTGTTCTCATCCATCTGCGCATTGGAACACTCCGGATCCGTCGTGCAAAGCAATGCGTTTTCAAGCGCGGCCTTGAGCAGCTTCCGGAACCTTGATTCCTCGCCAAGCTCAACAAGCCCGCCCAGCGAGCCCTCCTTGTCGGAGCTGCCGGTATAGAACAGGACGCCGCACATGGAGGGGCTGCTGTAGATTCGCTCACGGATCGCCGTCGACGAATAACCGGACTGCAGCGACATCTCCCGTATCATCAGGTGGGCGAAGGTGTGCAGCAGGACATATTCGCCGTTTCGCTCCTTCACGTTTTTCCACCCGCGTTGCGCGGCGTAGAGGTTAAACTCCTCCTTGTACAGCGCAGAAAGCCTCCTGACTGCGGGGACCGCCTGCCATTGCGCGACGGTTTCCCTGTTGAACTCCACGAAGATCCCCTCGCCGTAGACTTCAACCCCGGGCAGCCACGGATCCGGCCTCCTGGTGCTTAGCTTCACCATATTCTTCAGGCTGTCGGCCTCCGGTTCCGGTGGATCGATACGCATAAAGCCCTGTAAAACCACCACCTCGCGCAGCCGTTCGATCATGACAATCCGAGAAAAATACGTTTGAAGGCTGGGTGGCACAGCCTCCTCCTTCGCTTTGAAATACCGGATGTCCTTCTGATAGGCCGGGTCGGCGTGGTGAATAAACGCGGTATATTCCATTTCCTTAATCTCGACGAATTCCTTGATTTTCTGCCTGCGGTTTTCGACGGCTTTGTCAAAGTCCGGACGGCTGTACTCTGAAAAATAGTTCCTATAGATTTTGGTCACTCCAGCTTCCCCGAAGTCAGATTCATAGTCGCATATCCGTGCCCAATGCTCATCCAAGAGCAGGTAAAGGGGGTTTGTCCAGGGCGGGATGGAAATCGCGCTGCGGATGACAGGGAAATAGATATTCGTCGCACCGCGCTGCGAGGGGAACATCTCGCGGCAACCGCATTTTTCGCGCCTGGCCTTCGGCATGTGAGGATGACGTCCCGTACACAAGTAGCCGGCGTCGATGAAATTGGCCCTATCGGTCGCTCCCGCCATCGAGCGTTTGGCACTGCCACAGGCGCATTCGACCCACATTTCCGAGAGGGTTGAGGTTTCGCCTGTGGAGTAGAGCTTCATCTTTCTGTCACAGATCGTGTTTCCTCTGTGAACCCACCATCGCCACGGAAAATCATCCAGATGACCATTCTTGCAGGCGACGACAAACCTCGCGGGGTACGCCCTTTGCCCGCAGTCAGGGCAGGTGGGGCCCAGGCGCATGTAGGTATCGATGAGGAACCTCTCGTTGATATCGAACAGACGGCAGCAATTCGGGTTCGAGCAAACGTGATAATTCGGAAAGGAGATGACAGGCAGGTCGTTTTCATAGCTTGCTCTGGGGGAGCGGAAATGGTCCACGCCGAAATACGACGCAAGGCGCGCGTCAAAAATCCTCGTCCCGGTCCCGCTCCAATACACCGTATCCAGCACGGTAACGGAGTCCTTAACCGCGTCCATGATCGCGCCGGGGCCAAAGGTCGTTATCAGCTGATTCGGGCGTATTTCGCCAATCTTATCGGGGTTAAATTTGTTTGCCGGCATGGTTCAGCCCTCCCTGTAGTAGTACAGCGTTGAAGTGTTTTCAACCTCCCGCATGGAGTTGAGCGTTGGCTTTTCCTGCCCGCTGCACAGGTCACCGTAGTAGTTGAGCAACCTTGCGCCATTTTTTGTGTTCCCTATGTAGTAATAGAGCGGCAAGGGGCTGACCTGCTTGCAGGTTTTCCACAGATCGACGAATTCCGCGATCTCGTTGATGACATCCGCCCGGAGCTTCGGGGCGACCTTGGCCGCGCGCGCCGCAATTTTATCCACAATCTCATCCAGCTCCGCTTTCGGGACCGTGTCGATCGCCGAAGCGGAAGCGTTTTCGGACAAAGCCTGAATCTGCATCCTCGCCAAAGCGATGAACAGGGCGTGAAGCACTCTGTCACGTGCGCGGGCTGAAAACGGCGTCGCCGATGTTCCCTCGACATAACGATAGATATGCGAGTGGTACCCCTTGAAATTCTCGTAATGCGACAGGTCGCGGGGACGATATGGGTTGTACACGGTCACCACCAGCCCTGGATGAGCACGACCTATACGGCTCGTCGTTTGAATATATTCCGAACTTTGTTTGGGTTGGCCGAGAACGCACATCAGGCCAAGCCTGTCGATATCCAGGCCGACCGAGATCATATTCGTGGCAATCGCCACATCGAGAAAGTCCTTGCTTTTCTTTTCGAGGACCTCCTTGTTGGCGATTGTGCTTTCCAGATCCTTAAGCAATCCAGCGATTTTGTTTGAAGTCATACGGGACGTGACCTCCTTATACTCGAAAAACCGCTGCTTGCTGTGCCCGTAGTGCTTTTTGATCCATTTTTGCCTTTTAGGAATGTCGTCCTGCAGCAGACGCACAGTGCCTCCAAGCTCGCGAATGCTATTGAAATATCCGATCAGCGTGTAATACGGGTCGATGTGGTCCTGATATTCAGGCTGCTGCGCCAGATGCAGGGCGGTCTGAATCAGAATAGCGTAAACACGCAGCAGGGTGGTCTTAACGGACTTTCCGTTTGCGGATATCCCACAGTATTTTCTGAAGGGAGAGTCCTCCACCGGGATTTCCCGGGTGAAGAAGCTGTCGCGGATATCCAGTCCGGCCGGCGGGAACATCTCTGTTTGTGTCCGCCCGTAAAGACAACGGATCTGTTCTTCGGCGTTGCGGATGGTCGCGGTCGACACCACATACTTCGGCAAGATCTTAACGCCGCCCTTCGTGATGGAGCAGAGCTCCTCTATCACGGTTTCATAGGCCCCATAGATTGTGCCCAGCGGCCCCGTAATGAGGTGCAGCTCGTCCTGCACAATCAACTCAGGCGGATAAAATGGCTTCACATGCCTGACGGAAGCGGCAGGCAGGCCTCCTCTCGCGTTATGCTTATTCTCGTGCCTCTGCCCGATTGCCAGATAACCATGCCGCTCACAGCATCTGTCGACGCGGCCAAACAGCGTATTGCAGGCGACATCCCATGGCAGGCGCGCGAACTTATCCACCGTCGCGATGACTGCCGTCGGGCATTTTCTGTAAATCTGCTCATCCACCAGATAAACCGGTATCGCCGCGCGGTCCGCCTTATACCTGAAAAAGAAACAGTTTTTATCGGAGCAGTAAATATCGATGCTCTCCCGCTCCAGATCGACACAGAAGTTTTCCGGCTTCAGCAATTTGCCACAATAGGGGCAGGTGATCAACTGCCTGTTCAGCTGACCGATTTTGCTCTGAAGGCACCCCGGCCCATCCGTGTCCTTGAACTCGCTGAAACGGTTTGGAGTGACCCCGCTTCCGACATAAAAGCCGATGGAAAAGGGCTCCAGGCCAAAGGGCGCGCCCACCGGCAAATACTCGCGCCGGAGGATTTCCGCGGCGACAATCATTTTTGTAAGCCTGTCGCGCTGCTGCGTGGTGAGCAGCCGCAGCGTGTAGCGCAAGATCACCGTGACGCCGCCATCCTTGTCGTAATCCGGCTCGCTGCCGGCGGTCAGCCGTCGGTATCCGAGCAGGAACGCCATCAACCCCAGATAAGCCTCCGTTTTGCCGCCGCCTGTAGGGAAATAGAGCAGGTCGACACATTGACGGAACTGGTCGACGCTGTCAGCCACGCCGGAAAGATTCAAAAGGATAAACGCGATCTGAAACGCTCTCCACTCGCTGTGGTCCTGACTGAGGTATTCACCGAGATTACATTCTATCCCGGAGCCGTATTTTTTCGAGAACTCGTTGATGCTGCGCTGCATAAACATGCAGCGGTTCATAAAGCAGAACGCTTTATAAGCCATTGGGTCCGCTTCGAGAATGCTGATCCCGGCGCGTATCCTGTCGGCCTGCGCGGTACACTTTTCGATCGTCTGCGTGCCTTGGTGCGCGGCAAACGCGGCATTCCCCATTCTGGGGTCCCTTCGCAGATCGTCGATCCACCTGACATATGCCGTATGGAGCGTGTGAAGCCGGGAGATGGTCTCCTCCTTCTTTCTTGCGAAGGAAAATTCCTTCATGGAGAAAAAGCCCTTCGGAAAGCCTTCCAGCTGCGGGCTGACGTTTGGGATCTCGTGTTCGGGGATAAACTCCGATCCGAATCGCTCTACCCTGCTCGTCCGTCTGCCAGCCGGCGGCGCAGCCGTGGCCGCGTCCGAAGACCGGGTGGCTTTCGTAAAGATATTCGTCCTCCAGTCCGCGGCGGCAAAGATGCTCCGGCAAAAAGAATTCGCCGTCCTTCGGCGTCACGCACAACCGTACCTGAAACATCGTGCCATTCACGGTTTCGTCCGCCGCCCTGCGGTGGTTCGCCGCGCAGACCGAAAACAACTGATACCCGCTTTTCAACTGAAAGCAGGATACCTTCACCAGAATTCCCTCATCCGCCTGGCCGGCCTGGTATTTCTTTGACCGCTCGCCGCCGGCAAGGGAAACGTGGACATCGGCGTGACGCGGCAGACGTGTATACACCTTGCGGATTCTCGTTTTTCCATTCCTATCCTCGTATTCCTGCCTGTCGATCACGTAATCTCCTCACTCGAGGCCCAAATCAAAGACGTTGGAGTCATGGGGCAAATAAAAGCTCAGGCCAAGCGACGACTGCTGCTTGAACTTTGCCGCGTATTGATCCTCATTGTCCTCATTGCCGAGTGAGTCGCCATCTCCCGATTCAAGCGCAATGTCCTCCTGCCCATCAAACTCAATCGTGGCGATTGCGTCGGTTGTATACAGGGCGCCCGTGAGGTAACCAAGCTCCGGGTTTTCCTCCAGAACCTCGTCCGTGCCCCCGCGCGGGCCGATGAGGTCGGCACGCAGAGCTTCGATGAGCTTTTGCCGGATTTCGCTCTGAATTAATCTTGTGTTCATTTACTCATCTCCCAAATCGATCATATCCTCCGCAAAGCCGAGGATCGAAGCCATGCTGTCGCCAATATGAATCCGCTCATCCGCGATCAGACGATAGCGCCATTTTTTATTGTCGGCATCCACGATAGACGCGTATTTACACCAAAGCTCGCCCTCGCTTTTTTTCAGGAGAACCTCCTCGTTACGCAGTTCATTTTCGCTTTGACCTCGACCATATATTTTTTGTCCGCTGTCTCGACCAGAAAATCCGGCGTGTATTGCTGCCCCGCGGCGTAGTAAATTCCCATCTGGTTTTGCGGAGGCTTGATCCATCGCAGAACGCTCTTATCCGCTTCCAAAACAACCGCAAACTTTCTCTCCGCGTCGCTATCAAAGCCGTTTTTTTCGTAGTAAGACTTCTTATAGCCCGTAAAGACGTACCTACGGATATTCTTCTTGTCGCTGATCTCTGTATGGAGATTCACCTCGCCGTCAGGCTTGATCACCTTTATTTGTTTTCCAAAGGTGATGAACGCTTTTTGAACCTCGAAGGTAATTCGCGTTTCAGTCCTGATCGCCGCAAGGACCTGTTTCTTAATATCCTCCAGCATCATGGCGGCGTAGCGGCGCACGGCCTGGCGCTTGTGTTCTTCGCTGCCATCAATCTGCGCCAGATACCGGCCGACGATATCGAGGATATACTCTGCGTTGTCGCTGTCGAACTCACTGATGTTATCCAGCAGGAGGCAGGCGAGCGTGTTGATCGGATTCGGGTCTTCCAGTATCGCCGCGTCCAGCGATTCGAGAAGTTGATTGTTCACCACATCGTAACGCTCAACCTGCGACGGCTCGATAACAAAGCCTTGCGTATGGGAACAAACGACGGAAACGGGCTTCAGCTCAATGCTCGTGGATGGCCGCACCAAGATCATCGGGGTGCTGACACAGGTGACGGCGATCCTGTTGAGCCGCGCGGTAAAGGTCTTTTTGT
>Ga0099364_10007234_pt1 | contig 15912 bp, 9 predicted proteins | sample TergutTh196P3_FD_73070 | JGI IMG/M metagenome (GOLD analysis project Ga0099364, IMG submission 73070) | Microcerotermes parvus P3 segment gut microbial communities from Pointe-Noire, Republic of the Congo - Th196 P3 | ecosystem: Host-associated > Arthropoda: Insects > Digestive system > Gut ...
GGCATTTTCAGGTTGAACCTCTGGACAAAAAATACGCTGAATACCCATTATGCCGCTTTCTATTTCAAAACGGGCGGTCAGGAATTTGCGCAAAAAGGCGCTCCGTTTCAAATGGGAGTAGATTTGACGGTGGCGTTTTGATGAGGGTGATTTTTTGCGGATTTTTGTGCCGGAATTAAATTTTACGCGACGGAAGGGTGACGCTTAAGTAAACGACATTGAATTGTAAATCCCCCTTATTCGCGTACCCGATAATTCGCCAATTGCTGGCTAATTGCCTGTATGCGGCTTTCCGCATCAGCCTGTTTCTTGCGTTCTGTTTCTATCACCTGTGCGGGGGCGTTGTTCACAAAACGTTCGTTGCCCAATTTTTTCATCACTGACGCTAGAAAACCTTCCTGATATTTCAGTTCGGCTTCCAATTTTTTGATTTCTTCTTCTGCGTCAATTTTTCCTGCCAACGGAATAAAATATTCGCTTGCGCGCACCATAAACTGTACAGCGCCTTCGGGTTGCGTTGTTACGGAAGTAATTTCCGACAGATGGCACAAGCCGCTTAACAGTTCGGGGTACGTAATCTTGCCAAGCGCCATCAGCGGCAAAGGCTCCTTGTTGGGGATATTTTTTTCCTGCCGTATGTTGCGCACGGCGGCAGTGATTTCCTTCAACTGCTCGAAAGCGTCTATCAGTTCGTGGTTCTGTTTGCCTGCCGGGGGCCATTCTGCCAACATGACGCTTTCGCCGTCGCCGCGCTCTGTAATGTGATGCCACAATTCTTCGGTGATGAACGGCATGAATGGGTGCAACAGTTTCAGAAGTTTTTCAAAGAAACCGAGCGTGGCGGCAAAGGTAGTTCCGTCAATGGGTTGTTGATATCCGGGTTTGATCATTTCGAGATACCATGCCGAAAATTCATCCCAGAACAGTTTGTAAATGGTCATCAGGGCTTCCGATAGGCGGTATTTGTCCATTTGTCCGTCTATTTCGGCGATGGAGCGGTTGAGCAGCGCGTCGAACCATTCTACAGCCTGCGCCGAAGCGGTAGGTTGCGCTTTCTGTGGGTCAACCTGCCAGCCTCTTATCAGACGGAATGCGTTCCAGATTTTGTTGTTGAAGTTTCTACCCTGTTCACAGAGCGCCTCGTCGAATGGTAGATCGTTGCCGGCGGGCGAGGTGAGCAACATGCCGAGGCGAACGCCGTCGGCGCCGTAATGGTCGATGAGTTCCAACGGGTCGGGCGAGTTGCCGAGTTGCTTGGACATCTTGCGTCCTAATTTGTCGCGCACGATACCTGTGAGGTATACCTTGCGGAAAGGCTTGTCGCCCCTGTATTCGTAACCGGCGATGATCATGCGCGCTACCCAGAAAAAGAGAATTTCGGGAGCGGTCACTAAATCGTTGGTGGGATAATAATATTGTATATCCGGATTATCGGGCTGGTTGATGCCGTCGAACACCGACAGGGGCCACAGCCACGACGAAAACCATGTGTCTAGACAATCCTCGTCCTGTCGCAAATCCGATAAGGCGAGATTTGGGTTGCCGCTTTTTTCACGCGCCATCATCAGGGCTTCTTCTTCGTTTTCGGCTACCACGAAACCGCCCTGCGGCAAATACCATGCGGGGATGCGATGCCCCCACCACAACTGCCGCGAGATACACCAATCCTTAATGTTTTCCATCCAGTGGCGGTACGTATTTTTAAATTTCGGCGGGTAGAGTTCGATTACATCGTCCATGACAGCGCGCAATGCCGGTTTTGAAAGCATTTCCATACTTAAAAACCACTGCATCGAAAGTTTCGGTTCAATGGGTACGTCGGTGCGTTCCGAAAAACCGACCTTGTTGACATAATCTTCAACTTTTTCCAGCAATCCCGCTTCCTGCAGATCAATTTCAATCTGTTTGCGCGCGTCAAAGCGGTCTTGTCCGATGTAGAGTTGCGCCCGTTGGTTTAAAGTTCCGTCGTCATTGAAAATATCAATAGAATCGAGTTGGTACTTTTCGCCTATCAGATAGTCGTTTACATCGTGGGCAGGCGTGATTTTGAGCGCTCCGGTGCCAAATTCCATGTCTACATAATCGTCGGGAATCACGGGAACGCCGCGTCCGATCAACGGCACAATCACATACCGTCCGTGAAGACGTTTGTAGCGGGGGTCGGCAGGATGGACGCATACTGCCGTATCGCCCAAAATCGTTTCGGGGCGGGTGGTCGCAATAACGATATAGTCTTTTGTGGGATGAGTGGGGTTGGAATCTTCTGCAATATGATATTTCAGATAATACAGTTTGCTCTGCGTTTCTTTGTAGTTCACTTCTTCGTCGGACAGGGCTGTTTGCGCCTTCGGGTCCCAGTTGACCATTCGCACGCCTCTGTAAATTTTTTTCTTGTTGAACAAATCGACAAAAACCTTAAAAACGCTTTTTGACAGTTTTTCGTCCATTGTGAAACAGGTGCGGCTCCAATCGCACGACGCGCCGAGTTTCTTCAATTGCTCAAGGATGATGCCTCCGTGCTTGTGGGTCCATTCCCAGGCATGTTCGAGGAACTGTTCGCGGGTAATGTCTTTTTTGTTGATTCCTTCGGCGGCGAGTTTGGCTACTACTTTGGCTTCGGTAGCGATAGAAGCGTGGTCGGTGCCCGGAACCCAGCAGGCGTTTTTGCCCATCATCCGGGCGCGACGTATCAGCGCGTCCTGTATGGTGTTGTTGAGCATGTGACCCATGTGCAACACGCCGGTAACATTGGGCGGCGGTATCACAATGACGTATGGTTCGCGATGGTCGGGTTGCGATTCAAACAGTTTATTTTGCATCCACCGGGCATACCATTTGTCTTCGGTGGCTTTGGGATCATACTTCGATTCCATTTTTGATTTTTGATTTTTAATTTTAATTTGGGGTGCAAAGATAATTAATGTTCATAAATCGTTCATGGTATTTCACGAATTTTAGTTAACTTTGCCGTTTTTGAATATTTATCTAAATCATCATCATACGAATGAAATTGTCAATAGCTTGGAAAGCAACCATTTTAGTGTTTGTCATTCTACTTGTCGACCAGATACTCAAGTTCTGGATCAAAACGAACATGTCCATCGGACAGGATTTTGCGGTTTTTGGAAACTGGTTTTTGATACATTTCGTTGAAAATCCCGGTATGGCTTTCGGATGGGAACTCGGCGGAAAGTCGGGTAAAACGTTTTTGAGCATTTTCCGTCTGGCGGCTATCATCGGCATCGTCTGGTATGTGCGCATACTCATCCGCGAAAAAGCGCCCCAGGGTTTCATCATCTGTGTCAGCCTGATATTGGCAGGCGCCATCGGCAACATGATTGATTGCGCCTTTTATGGGCTAATTTTCGATACAGGCACCACTTACAATACCGATTTTGGCGGATACATCAGTTATTCGGGCGTATCGCAGTTTTCAAGCGAGGGTTATGCGCCGTTCCTTCACGGATGCGTGGTGGATATGCTCTCGTTTCCGATTTTACGCGGTACTTATCCCGACTGGTTTCCTTTTAAAGCCGGCGATTCATTCATGTTTTTCCGACCGGTGTTTAACATCGCCGATTCGGCTGTGACCATCGGCGTCTTCTCTATTCTCATTTTTTACTGGGGATATTTGAAGAATGTCAGTAAAGACTAAGGCTTCGGATAATATCCGCAATTTTGCCCGTTAACGCTTTGCGGCTAAAACCCTGAATAAATTCAGCGTCAATTTCGGGGCGTTTTTTCGCCCTGTATGATTGGTACTGTTGCAGCATGAACCGCTTCATTCCTTCAACGTCGTCGTAAGCAAAACATGCTCCCGCACGCGCCTGTTCTATAATTTGCGCCGCCTTGCTGTCGGGAGGACCCACCGCCATGATGGTTTTCCCCGTTGCCAAATATTCAAACAGTTTGCCGGGCATAATGAATTTATTCGCTTTTGTTTTCGGAATAACCAACAAAAGAACATTCGAGGAGTTCATCCATTCAATCGCTTCGTGGTGAGATACATAACCAAGAAATTCAGGCGATTTATTCAACCCGCCGCTCAATTTATTTTTGACGCCATCGGCAGTCTTACCAACAAAAAGCAGCCTGAAATCAGTATGCGACTGCAAAAAAACGAATGCTTCCAGAAGCGCCCCTACCGGATAACTGTCGGCAATAGTTCCCGTATAACAAAAGGTGAAGTCTTCCGTGAAATCGGACTTTTTCGCTTCAAAATCAATGGCGTCGAATCCATTGGGCAGAAATGTCGTTTTTTGCGGAGCGACAGACAGTTTTTTCTGGTCGACTGAAACCAAAAGCAAATGATCGCAGGCGTCGAGTACAGATTGTTCCAAACGCCGGTCTATTCTTTGCGCCCATCGAGTACGGTATAATGAATCATTATAATATATGTCAGTCCACGGATCTCGGAAATCGACTATCCATTTGACGCCATATTTCTTTTTGAGTTTTAAGCCGACAAGATGTGTAGAATGGGGCGGTCCGGTGGTAATGATGGTGTCGATACCGTGTTTTTCAATCATTCGGCATGATTCGGGAAAGGCGTATTTGATCCATCCGCGTCGGGCGTCGGGCAGGAAAAAATTACCGCGAACAAATCGGGCAAACTTTTGCAGCCACCCGGCTTGGCTCTCATTGACAAATCCGCCGTAGGGCGCATTTTTTGAGCCGGTAAGTTTTTTATACCAATCGTATACGCCCTTGCAGTCGGTACGGCATACTTCCAAATCCGGCGCAACATCCGCATCGAGCGAAAGGTCGAGAACAGGATATTCTGCCTGCGCCGGATCAACCGTAAGCACGACAGGCTGAAGTCCAAAATCAGGGAGGTATTTGACAAATTTCAACCAGCGTTGCACGCCTGCCCCACCCGACGGGGTCCAATAATAGGTGATGACTAAAACTTTTTTCAATTTTTCAATGATGAACAAAAATGCAATCGCCTTCCAATTTTTCTACCGTTTCCATTTTAACCAACTTTCTACCCGCTAATTTGTATGCGCTGTAACCGAGTTGATGCAGCAAATCCGTTACGCTGTGGTCGTTCATCTCCGCCTGAACGATGGGTTTGTGTTGTTGTATCAACTCGCGCATATCCGACAACACCACGTACTCATCGCCCTCAATATCAATTTTGATGTAATTGATTTTTGGAAGGTCTGCAAACAATTTGGATGCAATTTTCATTGGCGCTTGAACCCTAAAGCCATAGGTTTTATTGGCGTCGTCTTTTTCGGGATCATAAACATGCGACAGTCCGGTTCTCAAATATCCCGAAATAACCGCCGATACAAATTCCACTTCCTTTTCTTCATTTCCCAAGGCATAGGGAAGAAGCGTTATGTTCCTGTATTTTCGCGCCTGTTCTGCGAATATTTTATTGTAGATGGAAACCGGTTCAACTGAATAGACTTTCCCCTGATTGCCTACCCATTTGGCAAACAAAATGGAAAAATATCCCAGATTGGAACCGATGTCAATCACCGTATCTCCTTTATTGATCAGTTTTTTTGCATGGTAATGATAGGCAAATTGTCGATTGAATTTCAGAATTCCCAGCCGGTACAACCAAAAATAACTTCGCTGAAGCGCTCGCAAATAATTATCGCGGCTCAAATTCGCGTACAGAATTTTCTTGATATTGATCATTCGTTTATTCATTCAATAGTTTCAGTCCTTCGGAAAGTGGAATTATTTTCCCGTCAACGATACACACCATAAAAGCGTCGGCGAAGTCGGCGCGCGCTTTTTTCAGCGTTTCCTGCGCGGCGGCGTAATTGGAGGTTCTGCCGACGATGTATTTGTAATTCAGCGGCGCGGTTTGTATCCGTTCCACATCCCGGTGATTTTTGAAATTGCTTGGAAGCGTTTCTACCGGTCTGGAATTAGTAGAAATCTGCACGCAAAACTCTACCTTTTTTGCGGCGGGCGGTTTGGGGCTTTCTTCGGTTCGGGTTTCGGTGACAACATTGATTTCGTTTGCAGGGAGGAACGAACTGCGGTTTTCTATATTGGCTTTGTAGGCAGAGAATGCCCGAAAGATGGAAGAAGCAAGATTGTCCTTACCCGCCGCCGAATTCATGTATTTTTCCTCTTCGGGATTGCAGATGAAACCAACTTCGACCAATACGCTGGGCATGGCTGTTTTCCACAATACAAGAATGGGACCTTGCTTTACGCCCCGGTCAACTCTTTTTGCCGAATTTTTGAACTGTTGTTGCATTTCTACTGCAAAATCAATACTTTGCACTAAATACGAATTTTGCATTCTGGAAAACATGATGTATGATTCAGCCTTATTGGGGTCAAATCCCTCGTATCGCGTAGAATGATCTTCCTCAAAGAAGATGACCGAATTTTCGCGCATGACCGATTCCATGTTCGCCGTCGTTTTTTCGCTGCCCATCACAAATGTCTCCGCGCCGAACACGGAAGCGCATCTGCGCGTATCAGCCATCGAATTGGTATGGATGGAGATAAACAGGTTGGCGTTCGCATTATTCGCGATATCGCCGCGTCTCAGAGGTTCGATATATACGTCGGTTTTTCGGGTAAAGATCACTTCTACATCGGGATATTTTTCATTGATCATTTTTCCCACTCTCAAGGATATATCAAGAACAATATCCTTTTCTTTTGATGTTCTGCCACTTGCGCCGGGGTCTTTACCTCCATGCCCCGGATCGATGACCACCTTTTTTAGCGCAGAACCCTGATTTTCCTGAGGATAAACCGTACCCGTACAGGTTAAAAAAAACAGAAAAGAGCAATAATAAAAACGCCAAACTTTATTCATTTGCAAAGAATTTTTACCTTTGTCGATTATTTTAAAAAGATATTTCGCCACAAAAATAGTATTTTTGAAGAATATTGCATATTTTTTTGTGCTGTTTGTATGGATAAACGTTGGGGCAGTTGTTGCGCAGGAGGCGCCGCCAGCCGATAGTTTGGCTATTGCCGTTGGCGTTGATACGCTTGCGCTTCAAGTTGATTCGCTTGGCATGAACACGTTTTCTGACGACGATTTTCCGGTGGACAGCGTATCCGTTGTTCTGACGAAAGAGCCGATGTTCTCGTCAAGAATCAAATACAAAGCCGCCGATTCCGTCAAATTCATCATACCGAACCGGCGGGCTTACATGTACAAGGAAACGCAAATCAATTACGAGAATATAGAACTGAAGGCTTTCGTCACGGAGTTCGACATGGCGTCGAAGATTGTTTATGCCAAAGGCGGAAGAGACAGTCTCAACCATTATCTGGAATCGCCTGAATTTAAGCAGGGTAGTCAGGAATTTAAGGCTGATTCGATGTCGTATAATTTCGATTCGCAAAAAGCCATCATCCACAGGATCATCACCATACAGGGCGAAGGACATCTACAGGCAGTCAAAGCCAAGCGTTATCCGGACGGGCATATCGATCTAGGCGGCGGGATATATACCACCTGCGACGCCGATCATCCGCATTTCGGCTTGCGGTTAAGCAAAGCCAAAGTCATGCCGGGCGATAAGGTAGTGTTTGGTCCTGCGCACATGGAACTCTTAGACATTCCATTGCCCCTGATCCTGCCTTTTGGTTTTTTCCCGCAAACCAACAAAGAAGCCATGTCCGGAATCATACCGCCCAGCGTGGGCATGGAAATGAGCCGCGGGTTAAGCCTGACCGACGGCGGTTACTATTTTGCTTTCAACGATCATTTTGACGCACAGATCATTGGCGATATTTATTCCACCGGAACATGGCGAACCAAGCTGACCTCGCGCTACTTGAAAAGATACAAATTTTCGGGCGATCTGACCCTGAGTTATGGCGTATCCGTCAGCGGCGAAAAAGGATTAGACCTTACCAAAAGAAAAGATTACTCCATACAATGGACGCACCGCCAAGACGCAAAAGCCAACCCAAACCGCACCTTTCAGTCAAGCGTCAACTACAGCAGCAGTTCATACGACAAGCAATTTAACTTTACCAATCAAAATCTAAACAGCCAAAACTCAATCTTCAACAATACAAAAACCTCCAGCATTTCATTCACGCAAAAATGGCCCAATACGCCTTTCAGATTCTCTACCAACATGCGGGCTAACCAAAGTTCGTCCAATGGAGTAGTCAACATTGATTTTCCAAATTTCACTTTCAATATGGAGCGTATTTACCCGTTCAGGAAAAAGGAGTCGGTGGGTAAAGCCAAATGGTACGAAGACATCGCCCTGCAATACGACGCATCCCTGCAAAATACGCTGACCGCGCACGAAGACGATATCTTTAACGAAAAGAACCTGCAAAACATGAAAAACGGTTTCCAGCACAAAATTCCGTTTTCCATCAATTTCAAAGTGTTGAAATTCTTTAACATAACGCCTTCGATGAATTATACCGGAGTATTGTATACCAGTCAGATTAAGAGAACGTTTGTACCCGATTCCATAGACGCCACAAAGGGCAAAGCCGTCACAGATACCATTCGGGTACTATCGTATGCACATGCCGTGTCGCCCACGCTTTCCGTATCCATGAACCCAAAATTTTACCTGACCAATGATTACAGCCACAGACCCAACTCAAAGCTGTTGGCAATCCGCACGGTCATTTCGCCAACGGTGGGCGTCAGTTATGTGCCAGACTTGAGCCGCTTTTTCGATTATTATGACGAGTATATAGACGGTAATGGAAAAGTTAATGAATATTCCATCTACCAGGGACAGGGGGCTTACTCAACGCCCACAACATCGCGCAGACAATCCGGCACGGTGAATCTGGGCATAAACGGCAACGTGGAAGCAAAACTGCGTTCGACCGATACTACCAGCAATGCCCAATCAAGGAAAGTAAAAATACTGAACAACATCAGCGCAACTTCAAGGTACGATATATTTAGAGATACGATGAAATTAGATCCTATTTCCCTGTCGGCAAATACCACCTTACTTGGCATGAACCTGACCATGAACGGAACAGTCAATCCCTACAAACTGACGCAGGCAGGAACCCGAATCAACGAATTTGGTAAGCCGCAACTTACCCGCTTGAATTTCAGTACCGGTCTTTCGTTGCCATTGAATAAGAACGACGCCAAAAAGGAGGCAAGCAATGAAGATTACACCTATTTTGACGTTCCATGGAACTTGAGCTTCAACTATAATCTTGGTTATATCAAAGAAGCATTCGACGCGAAATTTACGCAAACCCTTTCCTTTTCGGGAAATATCAACTTCACGGCTAAATGGTCAATGAATTTTACGTCGTCCTACGATTTCAAAGCCAAAAAGATTGCCGCCATGCAGGCAAACCTCACGCGCGATCTGCATTGCTGGCAGATGAGTTTCAGTTTCTCGCCTTTTGGTCCCGCCAAATCCTACTTTTTCAAAATCAATGTCAAATCGACTACGCTGCAAGACCTGAAATATGAAAAACGTAAAAATCCGGGCGATTTCCAAAGAACAGGAACTTGGTAAAAAAATTTAACATCATCACGATGGGTTGCTCAAAAAATCTGGTTGATTCGGAGCGGCTGATGCGGCAGTTAGACGCTGCCGGTTGCACGGTGATGCACGACGCCCGCTTGGACGAAGCGCCGGCAGTGGTGATCAATACCTGCGGATTCATTCACGACGCCCGTCAGGAATCAGTGGATATGATCCTGCAATGTATAGAAGCAAAGAAAAAAGGCGTCATTGAGCATTTGTTCGTCACGGGATGCCTGTCGGAATTGTACAAAAAGGAGTTGGAACAGGAAGCGCCGGAAGTTGACCGTTATTTTGGCGCTCGCCATTTGGAAGAGATAATTCGCAGTCTTTCCGGCGATTACCGATATGACATTCGTAATGAACGAATCATCACTACGCCTGCACATTATGCTTACCTGAAAATAGCGGAAGGATGCAACCGTACCTGCGCCTTCTGCTCTATACCGCATATACGGGGACCGCATGTTTCAACGCCGATAGAAGACCTGTTGAGCGAAGCCAAATTCCTTGCCGGAAAAGGCGTCAAAGAACTATTGGTGATTTCGCAGGATATTACTTACTACGGATTAGATTTGTACAAGAAACAAATGTTGCCCGAATTATTATCCCAACTTTGCGACATTGAAGGCGTCAACCGGATCAGGCTGCATTACGCCTACCCGAACCGCTTCCCGATAGAAATTGTAGAAATGATGCAGCGCGAACGCAAAATTTGCCGCTACTTGGACATTCCCGTACAACATATATCCGACAAACTGTTGAAAAAGATGCGACGTTTGATCTCCGGCAACGAAATCATTGCATTGATTGAAAAGATACGTGGCATCATCCCCGACATGGCGCTTCGCACTACGTTAATCACAGGTCATCCGGGCGAAACGGACAGAGAATTTGCGAAATTAGTTGATTTTGTAGAACAAACGCGCTTCGACCGTTTGGGCGTTTTTACCTACTCGCACGAGGAGCATACTTACGCCGCCAAACATTACCGCGACAGCATCCCCAAAAAAGTGAAGCAGCAGCGCGCCGACCACATCATGGCAATTCAACAGCGCATATCCGAAGAAAAAAACCGGCAAAAAATCGGCAAAACATTCACCGTTTTGATTGACCGCGTAGAAGGCGATTTTTACGCTGGGCGCACCGAATACGATTCGCCGGACGTGGATACGGAAGTACTGATTCCGCGCAATAACGCAGTTTTAGAAATCGGAAAATTCTATCCGGTAGTTATATATGATGCGGCAGCGTATGATTTGTACGGCAGGGTAGCGGATGGAGTTGCCAATGAATAAATGTATCATAAGGGAATAAGGGAATAAGGGAAAATAAATAACGAAACCTCTGCTATTAAGGGAAAGCCTAGCCTGTATTATTCACAAAAAGCGTTTCTTTGCGTCCCTGAACCTTTAACTCGACGAAACCACCCATAGCCATCAGTACTGCATAGGGCGTTGCCCTATGTTATTGATTTAAGGCTTTCAGCCTTAGCTCGATGGCTATGGGGCTTGACCCGCAATAGCCTAAAATACATGAGATTGCAGGTCAAGCCTGCAATAGCCTGCCCTGAACTTGATTGGCTAAAGGTTCAGGGACGCCAGCAGGTTTGCATGGGCAAATTTGATTGTCCGTAGAACATAAACAATGCAACATTTTGGTAAATTTATTTATCGACAATCCCTAACCACTAACCACTAATCACTAACCACTAATCACTAATCACTAACCACTAACCACTACTACTGTCCGATCTTTTCCCTCAAAAAATGCAAAGCAACGGTGATGTGTTTTTCTACGGTTTTGATGCTGATGTCAAGAAATTCGGCTATTTCCTTGTTTTTCAGATGGTATTTCCGGCTGAGTAGAAAAATACGTTTGGTTTGTTCGGGAAGCATATTTACGGCATCCTTGATGAGCTGAGTCGTTTCCTGCGAAAGCAATGCATCGTTGTCCACAGCAGCGTATTGATGCAACTGCTCTATGGCGTCGTTGGTTGAAACATTTCGCAGATAATTATCCTCAACGCTTTTATGTTTCAGGTAATTGATTGCCTGATGATGAACTGCTGTGAACAGCCACGCTTTTATCGAACGAATTTCACTTATTTGTTCATGCGTAGCCCACAGCTGCGCAAAAACTTCCTGCACAATATCTTCCGCCACAGCAATCGACCTTACGAAACGGCAAGCATACGCCCGCATCGGATAATAAAACTGCCTGAACAATTCTTCAAAGGCTGTATTATCACCGTCAATAAGCCGTTTCATAAAAGAATGGTGCATCGTGTTCGAAAATTTTGTGACAAAAATAACATTTTTCAGGCTTAGGTAGGAGGCATCAAAGAAAATTCTCCTTTACCCATTCAATAATTTTGTCCTGCGTTTGGGTTGTTAACCGTCCATAATCATCGGGTTCTTGCAAAACAAGGTTGTCGCCTGCTCTGCTCAAATTGTATATTGCTTGTGCTCGTAATACTGCTACACGTACATCTTCTACGTTAGCGTCGCGGTCGCGTTGTGGTTGCACAATCAGTACGGGGCGCGGGGCTATCAACGCCATCATATCGTCGTAATCGAAGGGCAGTTGTGTTTCGTTGCCTGCAAACAGTCCCAGACGAGGCGCCAGACCGTAGAGGTGACTGTAGCGCGTCATACCGCTTGTGCCTTTTTCGGGCGTATCTGTTCGCATGGGCGTGAATCCGGCAACTGATACTACTCCACTTATGCGTTCATCTAATGCGGCGGCATACAACCCCAGCGTACCGCCCATGGTGAAGCCGTAAGTGAATATTTTCGACGGGTCTATTATTGGGTCGTTTTGCAAGAAGTCTACGGCGCTTTTCAAGTCGTCGACCATCCTTCCCAGACGTGAATAATGCGGATAACGCTCGTGAAAATGTTCGGCTTCGCTCCATCGCGTACCAAAACCTGTCTGGTCGTAGGCAAGCACGGCATAGCCCGCTTTCACAAGGGCAAGGATGGGATGTAAGTCGCGTCGATACACCCACATGTAGCCAAGCGGATAATTGTAGCCATGCAGCCATATCGCTACGGGTAATTTTGTCCCTTCGGGCGTGTTCACGGGGTAATAAAGGTCGCCTGTTGCGCCTCCGAAACGTACACGCCGCGATGTCACCTGTTCTTTTTCAGGGGCAAGCCAGCCATACTCCTGACCGCCTGCTGCAATGACCCATGCCGGCACGTCGGGAACAAGTTGTCCCGGATTTCCGATGTTTCCTTTTGCTATTTCCGAAGCTCCCGGCGAAGGTCTCGCTGCTCCCGGACCAACGGCGCCACGCGGGGGACCATCGCCCGTAACAGGCGCAAGCACAATGGGACTTTCACCCAATGCCCATCGTATGGCGGTGCGCAAATCCGCAGATTTTCTTGTCCATTCAGCCTGCGTGGCAGCAAGTGGAGCAGATGCATTATGTTTGGGATATTGGGCAAGGTTGATAGATTCGCCCGAATTTGAACGCCATTTATCGAAGTTCCATGGAAAAACAAAACGGTTTACCCATTTTTTTTGTGACCGTCCAAATTGATAATCTAACCAGTCGATGCTGGCTTCCTGGTCATTGGCTCCATGAAATCCGGGTACTGCCAACATTCCCATTCTGTCGGGCTGTCCTAATCGTTCGTACACCTTTTGCGCCGACCAGTATGCCTGTTCCATCGCCCATCCGTTTGCTACCTGATCGGTAAAGCCCCATTGCAACAATGCTGCGCGGGGAGCCGTAAGAGCAAGAAAAAGGTTGGCATCTACAGGTAAATAGTCTTCTTTGCCCGAAAAAAACCTCAATCTGTATGTAAACCATGTAGGGAACATTCTCGTAGTACTTTCAATACCTTCACCGCCGCCGCGTTCGCCTGCAAGCCTCCAAGGCACCGCTCCTCCAACGCCCGTGCTACCTGCAAGAACAGCGGCTATCCGGTCGTCAAAAGCGGCTGCTATCATTGCCATTTTGCCGTCGCGCGAGTATCCGTTGATGGCGATACGCGTCATATCTACTTGAGGCAATGTAGAAAGATAATCAATCACTATTTGCGCTAACCATGCACGACGCGGCAAAGTTGCAAAATCATAATCGGGATAAATCTCCGCTAATGCAGCCGCATCGTCCATTCCGTCATTACCGGCGTATCCCGCATGAATATATCCGCGTCTGACGACTAATTGTCCCCATCCCGAAAGATTGGGACTAATCATAACAGGAAGTTTTTCGTTGCTACCATTGTCGGGAATAATTACGCGAATACGAACGCTTCCCTTGCTTTGCGGACCAAATTCCACACGCACATTACGCAGAAGATAACCCTCGCCTTTATATTCATCTACAAGTACAATCCTGTCAATAGGCGGTTTTGGCGGAAACGTTCCGGTGACGTACTTTTCAAACAAACTTTTTATTTCATTGCGCCGCGCTTCCCAGTCAGAAGCGGCATTCCCGACGGGACGTCCGTCGAGAAAACGTAACGGGTCGGGTAATAGATTCGACTTTGGCAATTGGCTGAAATCAGGCGGCAACTCGCCCGTCTTTTGTTGCCATTCTGTCCATTGCGGAACGTCCAATAAATTTGCCTGCATCCATTTTAGATAGTCTTGACGGTCGTTTTCCGTCATCGAACTGACTATACATACATAACTTATACATATGAGGCTTAATACTAATCTTTTCATTTTTATTGGTTTTTAATTATTATTTTTATTTTTTTACTTCAAATTCATAAGCGCCTGATTTCAGAACGGCGGTGACTTTGCCGTTTCTAAACGCCATTTGTCCTACTCCTTCTCTGCCTTTCAATGTGTTAACATTTGCTAATGCGGGCGCATCTAAAACAAGCGATGCTGTTGTGTTTGCAGGAATGGTTACGCGATATATGTAACCGCCGGCATTTTTCTCCCAGCCGCTTGAAATTTTCCCATAGGGCGTATCGAAATATCCCTTGGCAAAAGTCAATTCACCGCCTACTTTGGGTTGCAGAATGATATGCTTGTAGCCCGGATTATCTTCGTCACGCTGAATACCTAATGAATGAGCAAACATCCAGTCGGCTATGGCGCCATAGGCATAATGGTTGAACGAGTTCATATCGACGGGACCAAAACCTCTTTCAATAGTATACGAGTTCCAGCGTTCCCACATGGTTGTTGCGCCTTGCAAGACGGGATATAACCACGACGGATAATTGGTTTGCTCGAAAAGTTTGTAGGCAATATCGTCGCGTCCGTTTTCCGACAATACAAGATTCAGATAGGGCGTGCCTATAAAACCGGTTGTCAACGTGTTATTGTATCGCGCAATATTATCGACAAGATGCTGAACTGCTAATGGTTTATTTCGTTCGTTAAACAAATCTGCCTGCAACGGCAAAATGTACGATGTCTGAGTATCGACAGGACGTATTTGTCCCGCTTCGGGCTCGGGTTCGGCAGAAACATTTCTGCGAAAAACGGGAATATAAGGCGCTTGTGTGACGCCATTCGCATCTACAAACATGTCGTTGAATTTGGTTTTTATCTTTTGATATAATTCGGAATAACGCTCCTCATCGTGTTTATATTCGAGTTGTCGAGCAATTCGGCTCATCAAATACGCATCATATGCATAATAGGAAGTGTGGGTCAGCGAATTGTTGGTCGGTATTATTGCTAAGTGGTCGCCAAGACCTCCGCCGGGCTGGAAATTATCTTCGGCTCTCAATTCGAGATAGTTCATGTAATTTTTCATCGATTCGTAATGCTGTTCCAGTATTCCGACGTCTCCATACTGTTGATACATCTGCCAGGGTACGATAATTCCCGCTTCCATCCATCCCATAGAGCCGGCGCCTGCTTCGTTTGATGTGCCGTATGGGGGCTGTCCCACTGTGGGATAGTAATTTGAATAACTGCCGTCGCGGTTTTGATTGTCGCGCATGGTGTAGAGCCAACGGGTGAAAAACTGGTTCACATTGGCGCTGAAATAAGTAGCTGTACGTGCAAATACCTGTGCATCGCCCGTCCAGCCGGCACGCTCGTCGCGTTGCGGGCAGTCGGTAGGCACAGAAAGAAAATTACCGCGCTGTCCCCATTGGATATTTTCAAAAAGACGGTTTATATGCTCATTGGAAGATAGATAACTGCTCGTTGCCTCACCAATCGATTCAAGGACAACGCCTTTTACCTGCTCTACAGGCAATGGAGCATCCAAACCCGTAATGGAAATATACCTGAATCCATGGTGAGTAAACAGAGGCTGGTAAGTTTCGCCCTCCGACTTGCCGCGCATGATGTAATTATCAATAGATATGGCGCCGCGATAGTTTTCGACGTACACCTGTCCCTTCATTTTTTGGTACACTTCAATAGTGTAAGGTTCTACAGGATTGACTGGAATGATTTCGGGATATATCATTTCTCCATAGCGAATGTTGACGGTTTGTCCTGATACGCC
>Ga0099364_10007235_pt1 | contig 15910 bp, 11 predicted proteins | sample TergutTh196P3_FD_73070 | JGI IMG/M metagenome (GOLD analysis project Ga0099364, IMG submission 73070) | Microcerotermes parvus P3 segment gut microbial communities from Pointe-Noire, Republic of the Congo - Th196 P3 | ecosystem: Host-associated > Arthropoda: Insects > Digestive system > Gut ...
CCCCTGAAAAAAAGAAGGAGGCTGAAAAAGCCCAATTAAAATTAAGTGCATAATTGGGCCGGGAGCTGTCAGTGGGAAAAGAATTTTTTTAAAATTCAAAACTCCCCTTGACAAAATACATAGGATTACGCGGATGCGTACCTACGGTACGAACGCTGATTTATTGAAGGATATTGTACGAAAAATCCGCGAAATCCGCGAAATCTGCGGACTTTTTTTGAAGTTATAGGCAAGTGATTGTATACAAACTTGAGCCGTAGTCGCCGAGAAGGCGCGTCTTGTTGTTGTAATAGCTGCCAATGAATTGGTTGTTGAGCAAAACACCTGATGCTAGGGCGCTTCCGCTGCATTTGTAATCTTCTACGCAGTCTGTCATTGAATAATGGCGGTTTACCGTCCGAAGGACAAAGCCGTCGGGATCGAGCGTTATGGGCAACAGGTGTTTTACAAGACCGCCGAAACGCCTGATGTAAAGGCTCTGCGGGCGGGTTTTTACGCTGTATAAAGATCCGCTTTCAAGGCCGCTGACGCGAAGTGCGTCAGGTTCTTCGCCGACGCCTGCCTGTAATTGAAAGAAACCTGCGATGGTTTCGTTTTCGCCGCGGCACAGCCAGACATTTTTATTTTTCAGCCTGCCTGACTTTTGGGAACGCTCAAATGTTCCATATTGAAAAGTTTTACGGTGGGTTTTGTAAAAAGCAATTTGATCTTTAATCTCGCGCTTTTCGGCGGGAGACAGGAACCGAAGATCGAGTTCGTAACCAAGGCAGCCGAAGCACGAAACATTGAAGCGGGTGGAAAGCGGCGTGTTGCGTAACGTCTGCTGGTGCGGCGAATCTGAAACATGCGCTCCCATCGTTGAAAGCGGGTACAGATACGAAAGCCCGCCCTGTATGCTGATTCTCGTAACAGGATCGGTATTATCCGACGCCCAAATCTGCGGGGAAAAACACATCATGCCAAGGTCGAAGCGGTTGCCGCCTGAGGAGCAGGACTCAAGCAAAATATGCGCTCTTGGTTTAAAAATTCGCCAGAGTATATCGTACAAGCCGAGTATGTAGCGGTGAAAAAATTCCCCCTGCGACGGGATATGCGCCGACCAGAATTCACTTATGTGCCGGTTCATGTCCCATTTCACATAACATGCGCCTGTTTCATCAAGTATTTTGCCGACAGATTTTACAATGTAATCGCGCACTTCGGGGTTGCAAAGGTCGAGCACAAGCTGGTTTCGCCCGAGCGTCGATTCTCTACCCTGCTGGCGCACTGCGTATTCCGGGTGGGCGCGATAGAGATTTGAATCTTCGTTTACCATTTCCGGCTCAAACCAGATGCCGAAATCCATCCCCATCTTTCTGATTTTTTTTGCAAAAGGACGCAGTCCCCGCCGGAATTTTTTGCGGTTTACCGTATAGTCGCCGAGACCTGCTTTGTCGTTATCGCGCCCTTCAAACCAGCCGTCGTCAAGGACAAAGAGTTCCATTCCAAGTTTTTTTGAAAGGCGCGCAAGAGAAGTCAATTTACGCTGGTTAAAATTAAAGAAACACGGTTCCCATGAATTGTAGAGAACCGGCCTTTCCTTTCCCTGCCATTCGTCCGGCACAATGTGGTTGTTCACAAACGAATGAAAGTTTTTGCTTAAACCGTTCGTTCCATTATCACTGAAAGTCATAACAGCTTCCGGTGTTTCAAAACTTTCCCCGGTTTTCAATGTCCATTCAAAACAATGCGGGCTTATTCCAATCCCAACGCGAACCAATTCGTGGCTGTTGAGTTCTACAAAACCAAAGTGATTGCCCGAATAAACCAGATTAAATCCATACACCTTTCCGTGATTTTCGGACGCGCCGTTTTCGCATAACAGAAAACCCGGGTTGTGCTTGTTACTGCTTGCTCCCGTGCGGCTTTCGTTTACAAAAACGCCGTATTGAAGCTCCCGGTCGTGCCTGTGCGCTTCCCTAATCCAGTCGCCGTCAAATGTAACAAGGGTAAAACCCGTATTCGGCATATCAAGCGACATACTCAGAAGGCGGCGTATGACAAGCGGATTGTCGTTGTTCTCAAGCACAACGCGGCGGGTTATTACATTTGCTTTTACATAAACCGTGTAGATCAACAAAAGCGCAACATTACAGGTTTTGTCGCGTAACTGAACTGTAAGAGACGCACATTCATCCTCCGCCGCCCGCGCACAGGGCAATTCCTTCATTGGAATATACCCGTCTTTTATAACGTGGCTTTCGTATACAAAATCTGTAACAAAACCGCCGTCCGGCATTTTGATTTCCGCAGGCGAAAAACGGTAGTCGCCCTTGCCGATGCCCGCCCATTCAAGGCACATTGTATCAAGGCAGTACAGGGGATCTTCCCTGTCGTATGCAACGGCGGAGCCTGCCTGCGACGTGCGTTTTGGGGCAAGCGCTTCGATGTCGGGTATTGTAACTTTCGCCCCGTAATAGACATGTTCAAGGTGGTTGTGTTTTGTTATGCGAAAGATATACTCGGTATCAGACGTCTGCAGGCGGAATACGTTATCTGCAACTGTAATCATAGGCGGTACTTCTGCTCTGAGACAAATTCATCGTACATTTCGCTTGTAACAGCTTTATTTTTAATCATTGCCGAATAAAAATGCCCGCTCTTTTTAATTGCCCGCTTCTGGGTTTCAAAATCAACATGGACAAGTCCGAACCGTGCGCTCTCGCCTTCGCACCATTCAAAGTTGTCGGTAAAGCACCAGTGGTAGTATCTTTCCACGGGAAGCCCTGAGTTAACCAGAGCCTTTAAGTGATCGTATATATAGAGGCAGCGGAAAAGATCGCCATTATCGCAGGTTCCGTTCTCTGTAATGTAAATTGGTTTTTTGATCAGCTTGAATAAATCGAGCGCGCACTTTGCAATGCCTTCGGGGTAGATTTCCCAGCCGAGGTCGTTTCTTGCCGAGCCTTCGCGCACTCCGTCTCCAAGGGAAGACACTGTCGAGCGCGTGTAGTAGTTTAATCCAAGAAAGTCGGCATACTTGCCGCGGCGGATTTTTCCGTATTTTTTCAATGGGAAAATAAACTGCCCAAGAATACAGGCGCGAGTCAATGCGCCCTGAAACATCCGCGAAGAAAGGCAGGAACAAAGCTGATGCCAAAGATTGAATTTATTTTTAGGCGCAAACACCCGCGCGTGATGTGCAAATCCAACCTTCGTGTTTGCATAGCCCATTTCACTTCGCAGGCGGTGGATCAAGCCATACGCCTGAATGTGGCACGATGCCATGACGGACTGAACCCGCATTGCCGTGCGCATTGAACGTTTCCCCGGAGGAAAAACGCCGTCAAAATATCCCATAACGGCGAAGACATTCGGCTCGTTTATTGTAACATATTCATCAACAAGGTCGCCGAATTTCCGCACGGTATACTCGACAAAGCCAAGATAAACAGGAATGTTTGCAGGCTCGGCAAAGCCGCCCGATTCTTCAAACCACAATGGATTCGTAAAGTGATGAATCGTAAGAAGCGGATGAATGTCCTTGCTTTTCATGTATTCAAGCAGGCTACGGTAATATGCGGCGGCTTCCTCGTCGTAGCTGCCCTTTACAGGTTCAAGACGCGCCCATTCAATGCCGAGTCTATAAATCTTTATCCCCATCTCGGACATCAGGTCGATGTCTTCTTTCCAGCGATTCAGGTGATCGGTCGCACGCGCCGGATTTGTGCCGTCCTTGATGTGCCCCTTCAGATACCAGTCGTTCCATGTGTGCGCAAATCCGCCGCCCTCAATCTGAGTGGCAGAAGATGACACTCCAAGTGAAATGTTCAAGTTCATGACCATAACCCCTTATTAAGCCGCTTTTAGCGGCGACGTTAATCGAACACCACCGTAAGGTGGTGATTGCTCCTTTAATATCCGGCTTTTGTCAAATTTGCCTGTCAGCATACGTTTATTGTAATGTATTTTTATTATCAAAGTCAATTTTAATGTAGACGGTTTCAGAGGCGACGTTTTTGGCTTCCCGGACAAACTGACCTATTTCAGGCACCGTTTTTTGTTAAATAACCACCTCTCCATGACCAATCAGTACATTTCCGGCAAAAATATCTACAAAGTCGACGGCTAATTTATCCAGTTCTATAAATGTACCCACTTCTGCTTCTCTTATGTATTTAAGCGGAAGAGACTTTTTGCCCAATTGGACTGTAACAGGTATATTTATTTGATTTATTATTTCATCAGACAGAAATATTTTATTTTTTTTATTATGAATCGTTTTGTAGGGAATACAAATATTAAACATTCCTTCAATATCATCTATTGCAATCTCAAATGCAATATTTACAACCATCTCATAATTGGGAACTTCTTCACAAAAATGAGGATTTGTCTCAATTTTTTCTAACATCGGATTAACCAGACATATTCTTTCCCATGCGTTACCAAGCAGGTTAATGATATATTGATTAATAAAATCGGTCATGACTTTCTGTTCCAAAATTGTTAGTTCATTCCATTCTTTATTATTATTTCCTTCTTGAAGCTTTATTAGCTCTGTTTCTTTGCCGCCAAATAATTTATTTATTATTGCATGGTTTATATTATTATCAATTTGAATAAATGCACTTCCGTTTTGAGGACAATTTATAATTGCAAGCAAGGTAGGGCAAGGGATAAAACGGATAAATTTTTCATAAGTAAGCTGATCGACTGAAGCAACATGAAAATGAAAACCGTTGCGCCATTTAAGTAATTGTGGAGAATCCATAAATTCTCTGGCAAAATCTTCATGAATTATAGAAATTGTTCGTATTTCATTTTTAGAGAATCTATCGGGACAATAAAAATCGTATTTTCTTACCTTTTTTTGAGTATTCCCAAAAGTTGCTGTTTCTTCAGGTTCTGCGTCCCCTACATTTATCGCTTTAATCAACATGTCAATTTCATTTTGACTTAGTACACTGGGATAAAACTCTCCAAACTCATTTTCCATAGTTATCCTTCCTTGTTGGAGGTATCGTAACACACTCACTCTATCATAGAGCGATAGAGTAAGGAATATTTTTATGTGGTTAAAGTAGGTAGACTAAAACAATTAAATGTCGAATTCTACCATGATGGGGCAGTGGTCGGAAAGACCGCGCCAGCTTTTTTGTCCATATTGATTTTCTTCCCAATCATTATGGATTTTTATATTTTTTGTGCTGGCATATAGGCTTTCAGAGGCAAAACAAAAATCATTAAGATATAATTTTTTCTCTCTATAAGAATAAAAAGTTTTCTCAAATTCTACATTTTTTACAATGGCACAATTCTTGAACCCTTCCATATTTTTGCATAAATTTGAATAACGTTCTTTATGCTCCTCGTAATATCCTGTATTAAAATCACCAATTATTACAGTGTCTCCGACGAATATGTCCTTATAATGAGAAATGGCTTTGGTAACATTTTGGTCATAATAATGAGGTACAGGTTTTGTCCAAACTGCAACCAAAACAATTGATTTGTTGTTCACAGTCATCTTGTAGGGAACAACATATCTGAATTCTCGATTTAATGTATCAGTAAATTCAAGGTCATACCCTTTTGAGAAAATAGCAATTCCCAGGTCGCTATATTCCTTATCATCACCATACCAGTTTTTATACTTCCAGCCAATTTTAAAAGAATCAATATCTGCTTGCTTGCACTCCTGTATGACAAAAATGTTCGCATCAGGATGCAAATCCCGAATAGCATTCGCTTTTACCTCATTTAACCCATAACGACAATTCCAACTTACAATTTTCATTAAATCCTCCTGTTTTATTTATATTATTATATAGAACACACAAATATTTGTCAGCAGCCTTTTACAGCAACGAATAATCCCCAAGCAGTTTTTGAAACCTTGAATCACCTAGCGGGATGTCCGTGAATGAATTTAGTTTAATGGCAGTTATCCTTGGATTATCTCCAGCCTGTATCGACAATATAGCTTCTAGTTGAATTTGCTTTAACAGGTGTATATTATCATCCTTTTCTTGATTAATAATGCGTAGAAGAATTTCACGAATTATATCGTGATCAGTGCCATCAACGACAAAACGCATTCCATAATCAAAAATATCCCTATTATTGATTTTCTCAAGGTCAAGCATTTCTTCCAGCGCAAGCAAACCTTCACGCCGTGCTATTTGCGAAAATATAATGGCTTGCTCAAATACATGATAAAAAGCCTCAATAAACTCATCTCGATTCATTCTATGTCCCTCCTAATAACAATTTCTCCAGTGTCTTCCAAATGAAATATAATGTTTAATATTTTTTCTTTGGCATCTTCATGATCTATTTTTCTTACCGGCCCCATATATTCCATGTCTTCTTTCAGCATCGTTGCAGCCCGTTGTGACATATTTTTGAATACTGCTTCTTGAATAGTATACTTTGCACCTTTCAAAGCTAACGCTAAATCTTTTGAATCAATTTCTCTCAAAACTTTTTGAATGGATCTATCATTCAATAAAGGAATTACCTCTTCAAACTTTGTAGAAGGGAAAAATGATTTTAAAGGGTATTGGTTATTCTCTTCTATTGTCCTGGCATAAATCCATTTTTCATTTTTTAGTTCAAGAGAATTGATCAACTTACAAAAAGATTCTACTGAGTTCAATTTACCGTGTCGGTAACTTGAAGAATCCAACAAACTAATAGATATTTTATCAATCGTTTTCTCATGCCCATAAGCTATTACAACTAAGCTTTTCTCTTTGCACATATCAACTCCTTTCAATACTCCAGATAATAATAGATCTATTTCTTCCTGTGATAAAGCTCCGGTCTTTCTTACTTTGTCGAGCATGCTTTTAATATACCACACCCACTCTATCATACACCGATAGACTAAAAAACTTTTTCACTTTCTCAAAGTTTTAGCCCGCTTTTGCATATCTCGCAGGTTTTCTTTCCAATCTTGTACAAGCATTGCAGGCTCAAGTGGAACGGCATCACGGCCGTTGGCAAGAACCAGTTCAAGGACTTTGCCGTATTGGGCGCTTGTGAAACTTAAAATTACGCCGTCTTTTGTTTCTTCGATGCGTTGGTTTTCGGTCCAACGGCGTTCCTGAATACGCATAGCTCCATCGTTGAAAAATGCGATGCTGAATCGCTGTTTTTTCTCGCCGGAATATGCGCCAAAATAACTTGCATCAAAACGAACACGGTAGTCGGCAGATGCCGGAAAATCAAAAGTTTCTTTTTCAATATGAATATTTTTAATACGGGAAAGTGAATACATCCGTGTGCCTTTACCTTCTTCGGAATAACCGTACAAGTACCATGCTCCATTATCAAAAAGAAGCTGATAGGGTCTGACACGGCGCGGACGATAGGTGTCTTTCCATGTACTTCGATACTCAAAGGTGATGATTTGATTGTTGGCTAATCCTTCGCAAATAAAATGCCAGATATCGGGCGGAAAAATGACAGAAGGAACAGGAGGAACAACAATGCGGTCTTCGTACCATTTGGAATTTTCTGTTTTACCAATTGGAGCGATTATGCTTTCCATAAGCTGACTTGCGGCGCTGTGTATCGGAGTGTCGCGGTAAAGGGATAAAAGAGCCTTTGCCATGCCAAAAGCCGCCGCATCTTCGGCGGAGAAAAAAGCGGCAGGAAGCCTAAATGTTTTTTCGGTGTAGTAATAGCCTTTCTGTTTAAAATCGTATTCTATGGGGGCATTCATCATATCCCGCATAAATTCGATGTCTCGGCTGATGGTGGCAGTTCCCGTTTCGTAGCTTTCAGCCAGAGTTCTGGTATTAGGGTACTTTCCAGAGGCGATCTCTTTGTCTATAAAATAGATCCTGGGAAGCGCAGTCTTTGGAAGTTTTTTTCGGTCTCTCATATTGTATATTATAGCACATTTAGTCTATCACAGGGAGATAGAGTAGAATGATTTAATTACCGCCATTATGTAAATATCCCCTTTCAATAATCTTCCAAGCTTTATCCCAGCAGATTCGTTCTTGTTCAAGGCGAATGTTTTGTCCCCAAATGCCGGACTTAAGCGCTTTGTAAAGTTTTTGTTCATCATGGGTAAGGTTTGGCAGTTCGGCAGCGGCACATGGTTTTTCTTCTTTAACCCACAAATTTTTATGTTCTAAAAGAGTTTCTTCATCCATAAGTATTGATTCTAATTTTGGCAAATATTTTCTGGTTCTGCTTAGAATAGAAAAACCGTGGGTATCAATGTCTCCCCAGTAAATACATCGTACACTTTTAAGCCACGCAAGCCTGTCTAAATTTTCAACGCCATAGCCCAATCCCATAATTACAACAGAGCCTTGTAAATCGTGAAAGGCAAGAGCGCTTTGTTGGTTCTCTACAATAAAAACACAAGAAGGGTTAATGTCAAATTTTTCAGCTTCTTCCCACGGAATAGAAATATCACAAAGACCTCCTGTTTTGTTTCTAAGATGTGGATCCAAAATGCGCATACGCATTAATTGCGGAAGAGTTTTAAGACCGCAAACTTTAATAAAATCATTTGGTTCGTTTTTAATTACAGAAACAAATTCTGATACAATCCTTTTATGAGATTCCAACCATTTGCTGTCAATTCCTTCAACCGGAAGTTGCCGTGGATATAAATTAGAATTAGGATTATCGCATATCCATTTCACAACTTTTAATAAAAGCAGAAAATCAGTTTCATTGCAAATAGAAAAAAACTTATAATGCTTAGCCGCTGTGTCTGTCAAAACTTGCCATTTTGCTATGATTGTTTTATAGCGCGTAACTACGCTGCTCCACTCTTTTGATTTTCCAATCCATAAAACCGCTTCTTCTGCTTTGTTTATTACCAGTTTTTCCGGCACTTTTTGCGTTCCCAAAATCCGCCAGTTCCGTTCGCTCCAGACAAGAGAGTTATTATCTTGCTTTGAATGACCGCTTTCCCATGCTCTCCATTCAGCAATCCATGAACGAACCCCTTCTTTCTGATCAAGCACCTGTTTCTCTGCAGGTACATCAAGATTGATAATTAACGGCCATAAGTCATTTGATCCTTTTAACCATGTTTGATGATGTCTTTGAAATTTGTGTAAAATAATTTTTTTTACATCATTAGGTAGCTTCAAATTCTGATTCCTTATGAGGCAGATTTAATCTTTGTTGATTTTCATCATATTCAATGTGCAGAACACATGATTTACTGCGATCTTTAATATCGACAAAACACGCGCCGCCAATAAACGGTTCAAGCGTCATTACAGATTTTAGCGGCGTTGCTACTATCATCTGAAACCCAAAGTTGTTAAAAATGTTCATGGCTAAAGCTGTAAAATCGTTATCCGCTTTATCAAAAGCTTCATCTAAAATAACAGGCGCATACATTGGGAAACCATGATCGTTTCCTCCAAGCTGATACCTGAGCGCTGCGGCAAGGCAGGTTGTTGTAAGTTTTTGCCGCTGTCCGCCCGATTTTCCCGCACCACTGCGGTAAATTTCAACTTCATCGCCGCTTTCATCTATCTCCCGTCCTATGAATTCAACATGCTGGCGGACATCAAGCACGGAATCTTGCCAGCGTTTATATTCCGGTTCCTGATTGGAAAGCCGCTCTACAAGTTTTCTAAGCTCAATAAATTTATTTTCTGCAAGCTCACGATCATCATCGCTCCATGCAAAACTAAGCGCTTGTTTTATCTCCTGCTTAAACTCTATAACTTCCTGTAATTGACGGTCGGTTACCTCAATACGAAGAAATGTCTTTTGGTTTACAGTTTGATTAAACGGTACTTGCTTTAGGCTTTCATTTACAAGTCCCATTCTGTCAAGTATTGTTTTTCTTTCATTGTTAAGATATGTTGAAAGAGAAGCAAGATTTTGATAACTTTGATTTTTTAATAGATCAAAAAACCTGTGTTCATGGTGAGGCAGTCCATCGGTTTCCAATCTATGTAATTTAGCAAAAAAATCAGGTGCACTGGAAAGCGTTGAGTCAACATCTCCCGCATCTATCGGCCAATTTCGCTTAAATTCAGTAAAAATACTTTCTATCTTTTTTTCACATTCTGCAATTGTGCGGTTTATTTCTTCCGATTCTTTGTTAAGATTTCTTTCTACAAAAATAGTAGCTTTATCCATGTTGTCAAGCCGTATTTTTTCCTTAAATTGCGCATAACATTCATCTAATTTTTCTTTTTGAAAAGGGGTAAGCGGAACAATTGATGGATCGTTTTCTTTTTCATAAAGTTCTTCTTTGGCGCTTTTAAGCCCGTTGAATTTATTGTTGTGTTCGCTTTTAATCTCAACTAATTCTCTTTCTTCTTGTTTAACAATATCTTTTTGTCTGTCAATTTTATCTGCAATTTCCTGTAATTTTTTATTGCCTTTTTGTGTTTCTTTAATTAGGCTTTCTATACCGAATATTTTTTCTATTAACGGAACAACATCAATCTCTTTCCACTCTAAATCAAGAAGAGTTTGACAGTTTCTTGCTCTTTTTAAACCTTCATTATCCTGATCAGAAAGCTGTTTGATTTTTTGGTCTATTAAAGAAATTGCATCTGCAAGTTCCTGTGCCTGCTGCTTGTATAATAAAAGTTTTTCCCGATTATCAAAACCTAAAACCCAATTTCGTCTATCATCAACGGCACGACGATCATCTTTTTCATGACGGGTTTTGTTGTGCTTTACCTGCCCTTCACGGGTAATTGCGCGATCCATTGTGCGAAAGGCTTGTATCGAATCTACGCATGGATAATCAAACCGCTGACGAAGTTCCGCGTCTAACCAATCTGAATGTTGTCCATCTTTTATATTTAATTTAGAAACAAGCGAGTCTTGAGACATAGTTTTTCCATGCAATGCATCGCTTCTTCCTGTTTCGTAAGAAACACTTTTGAAATAAACAAGCCGCTGACCAAGATGCGTACTATTTATGTAATTTGACAATGCGGAATAATTACGATCATCAACCAAAATAGACAAAGCAAACCCGCGCAAAACCCGTTCGATAGCTCCCTGCCATGCCGCTTCTTCAGGTTTTACCTCGATAAGCTCGCCGACAAACGGCAATGCTGCATCCGGTACTCCTATAGAAGAGGCTATTTTTTGACGCATATCCAGCATAGCCGACGGAATATTGGAAGGTTGTCTTTCAAGAGAGCGGACTTCTTTTGCTGTTTTTGCAAATTCATCTTCTGCTTCTTTTTTCTTTCCATATTGCAAATATGATTCTTCGCGGGTAGCATTTTTTTTGTCTTCTAATCCATCGATTTCTTCGCGCGCTTTACCTACAATAGCAGCAAATTCCTGCGGTGTTTCGCCAAGCGGCCAGCCCAGTTCACGGCACGCTTCTTTTGCAAGACTTTGTTTTCGTAAATGTTCCGAGCGTTGAGCTTCCAGTGTTTGTTTTTCTTTTTCCCACTGTTCAATTTTATCCCCGCCAATATCTCTGTGCTGGCACTCTAAATCATATAAAATACTTTTTTGATTTTCCAATAAACCTTGCCGTCTTGATAACTCTCCTTCCAATCCTTCAACTTCAATAATAAATGCTGCAATTTGTTCTTTTAATAATTCGATACGGCGTATTTCCCCGTAATTTGTAATGCCTGCTTGTAATTCATTAATATCGGTTTGTTTAACTTTTGCTATTCCCCATTGGTCGTGTTTTTCTTTTGCAGGGGTTAAAGTTTCAATCTGCCTGCGGGCTGTAATTACCGCCTGATGTGCAGTATTTAGTTCTCCAAACTCATTAACAAGAGTTTCTGCAGCATCATAAGTTTTAGGTTTTTCAAGCATAAATTCCCGCAAAAATGTATTTAAATCTCCCAAATTCTTGGCAGATTGAGTTTTATGCAATAACTTTAGAGCCATGTCGTTTTTTATACCCAGTAAATAGCAAAACCTGTCACGATAAGAGCCAAATTCATCGCGGGCAAATGTTTCGCCTAACGATTGCTTTAATTTCCTAATATCATGGTTTGATTTTCCAAATTCTTCTAATTCACGAAGGCTAAATTCTTTTTCAAAAATAAAAAAATGCCGCCTAACATCAGAACTTGCGCTTAAATTTCCTTTAAGCCAAAAAAGCTGAACTAAAACTACGATATTTCCTTGCCCGTTTTTATAAGTTAAAGCTAAACTAGACCATGTAGGACCGGGTCTTAAATATCGTTTTGCAATAACACCTGAATCTTCGTCTTTTTGTTCTGCCCATGCGCCGCGAATGTAACTTACAAGGTTACGGTCTCGCTTGCTTTTATCTGCTTCGCTTGCGGCAGCATTAAATTCAATCAAGCGCGGAGGTATTAAAAGTGCGGAAAACGCATCTAAAAGGGTTGTTTTGCCGGAGCCGGAACCTCCAACAAATAAAAATCCTTTTTCAGAAATTGGAATTTCGTGCAAGCCGGAAAATGTTCCCCAGTTATAAACTTGAAGTTTAACTATGCGGTACTGTTCGTTTTCAAACATCATTCGTGGCTGCAGGCTCATTCTTCTTCTCCTTCGTCTTCCGGGAGTTGATCTTTATCAATTTGTATCTCACCTGCTTTAATTTGATTATAAATATTTATAAGTCTTTGAATTTCCTCTGCGGAAAACAACAATTTTAAGGTTGGAGATATTTCAAAACGATTATCACTGCCTTTTATCTTTTGTAAAATATTATGCTTTTTAATTTTTTCTACAGAAGCATGAATTTTTTTATCAAAACCCGCTTTATCTGTGTTTGTACTTTTATCATAAGCTTTAAGCTCTTCTATTATTTCTTCTTTAGATACAACAGCTCTTTCACTGCGTGTTTCTGCCTGTGCCAAAAGTTTTCTTAAATACAAAAGTAAAACAGAATCTAAAAAAGTTAATTGAGCACGCCTTAGCAATCTTGGCAAATCTTCATCTGTATCAGCCTGACGGGTAAAAGCAACCTGCATATCATAATCAATAACAAGTTCTAAAAACAATTCGCAAAAGAATTTTCGGATAACGACTTCATCTCGTAAAAGAACGGTCCATAATTTAGAATGTCTGCGCCCATCCAAAGACGGGCCGGATAACAACTGGACAAGGGCACGCCGTGTATCCATTGGCAGTTCACCCGTATCGTTTAGGAATAATCCGTTTTTTGTTCCGTTTGTGTTTTCTGGTATATTATCCAGAATATCATCTTCAGGCAAATTCATCTATCTTTTCCTTTAGAAAATAAATCTTTGGTATCTTTGCGCTCCGCCTAAGTTCATCTTTTCCTGTCCATGTAACAGTTTCACTGGTTTCCGATTTATACCCATGCTTGCTGCCCAATGCGACAAGCCCCACAACACTGCCAAGTCCCTGGCTTGCAGGATATTTTTCCAAAATATCGCAAATTGAAGCCTGTGAGCATGTTTCAAGTACACCGCGGATATTTTCTTTAAGGGTGCGAAAATCGATTTCAGATTCCGCAACTAATCCTGCAACAAAATCCAAAGTTATATCAGAAGTATCTCCATCTTTCATTTCATCGGGCAAAGCCTGAAGCGAAGGATCGTGAAGCACCCATTGAGAAAAAGACCGTACTCTGCTTGAAGTTAAATCAAGTGTATATTTAAGCGCATCTGTTGTTTTTACTTCATCTTTAATAGACAGAGCCGTACGGTATGCTTCATTCAATAACTGATTCAACCTGCGCTGTTCAAGATACTCACGGCTTAGAACATAATTCTTTAAACTGCGGGCAAAGGCCTGCATTACATCATGCACAGAACCGCCTTGCTCAAGAAGATTGCGTGTTATGTGCAATAAAAAACTTCTATCTTTTACACTTAATTGGTTAATAAACTCACGGGACAAAACATTATCTAAAGCTTCGTCTAACATTGCAGATTGCACAGGGTCTGTTAATAAACGCCAAAATGCCAAAAAAGTTTTTCCGGCTTCACTTTCATTTATCATATCCATACCTGCAAACACAGAATGTAAAACTATTCCTCGTTTTTCTTCATCGTTAATAAGGCGTTCTCTTAAATCTCGGTTTAATTGTTCAAATTGATCCCGCACTCTGCGAAAATCCCCGGTTAACTCATCTGCCAATGAAATAATTTCTTTTGTTCTTTCCAGTGCAGAGTCGTCGGCAAGCACTCGTATCTGCCCTTTTTGGACAGCTTCTATTTCTTTACTAATGCGTTCCTGTTCGGTTTTTAATCTTTCTATCCGCTTGGCTTTATCGGCATCTGTATCTTCCGCCAATTTCACCAACGCCTGTATTACAAGATTTAATCGGCTTTCTGTAGCTGCCGAGTGCGGCTGTTCAATATTGGAAATAAATCTAACTGCCAAGGCTGCGGCAGAGGATAATTCATATTCTTCTTCCGCTGCACCTGCAGGAAACCGTCTTTCAAGATAACCGTTTGCTAACCAGTCTGATATATATCCTTGAGCAGTTTGAGGCAGATGCTCACCTTGCGCTCTAAGAGTTTCCAGTTCTCGTCCAATGCGTTCATGAAAGATTGATGCAGGCAGGCTGCGCTCTCCGTCATACAAATGAGATTGCAGTAAACCAATAACAATAGGCCCATTATCCGAAGCAAGCAGCCGCCACAACGACTGTTCTCTCATTCGTTGATAATTTGCAATCGCCTTTTCAGCTCTCATGAAATTATGGTAGTAAATTTTTGGGGAATTTGCTAGAGGGGGAAAAAACTAATAATAGAAGAGGGTACAGGGGCTTAAAAAATGGGGTTTTGCTGAAAATACCTACTCCTGATGAATAATCTAAAATAGTAAATAAAAGCCCAAATGAAGCCTATAAAATCCGCGGGAAAAAGCCTTTGTGGTAGGGAGAGGGGGAAACTCAGCCGCCGCCTTGCCATTAAACTTGTTAAGGTGCTAAAACTGGAAGATGAGGAGAAGTGAGGGGAATTTAAGGATTTAACTACATAGCTGCAAATTTTCTCTAGTTATTCTTAGAGGTAAAATTATCACGAACTAACTACAAGGGGCAGGTTTTTGGGCTTGACATTATTTCAATTTTGAAGTAAATTTTATAGTTAAGGAAGAAAATATTTATGCTTGATTCATTGAGGATTCAAAATTATAAAGCTTTGAAATGTTTGGACATTGACAGGCTTGGACGAATTAATCTCATTGTAGGAAAAAATAATAGTGGTAAAAGTACTGTTTTAGAGAGTATTCGCATTTTAGCATCACAAGGCAACCCAACATTGATAGATGAAATTATTATTAGTCATGGTGATGAAATTCTTGCACAGTCAAAACAAGATTTTTCAGTAGAAGACAATGAGCGATTGAATGTTTATGAAGGATTATTTACTGATCGAGTATTTCCTGTGGATGGATCTTCAATATTTATTGGTTCGTGCAATAAGACGCAATATATTGAAATACGGCGTGTTTTTTTTGATGATGAAATTACTGAAACAAAAGATGCTTCTGGAGGTATTACTACATCAAGAACTAGGAAAATATTTGACTCATTTGATGAAACAATAAGTCGAAATTTTGAACAAACTATTCAGATTATTTCATCTGAAAATAAAGAACGTCCCCTATACCTTGACAGGTTTGATATAGATTATTATCGAAGACGATCTAATTTTTTTGAAAACAGAGCTGGAATTGTTCCTGTCTCTTTTATACCAACACAATTTCTGTCTATGGATTTACTTGCTGATCTTTGGGATAAAACTATATTAACAGATTATTTTGTTAATGTTAAAAATTTTCTTAACTTAATATCAAATGACTTAGAAGATATAGCTTTTATAAAAGTAAAAAGAAATAGATACAAAGACATCGAGCGGACAGGAATAATTAAACTCAAAAACAATATTAAACCAATCCCATTAAACAGCATGGGGGACGGTGTATTAAGGCTATTGCAACTAGTTTTGGGTATTCAACCTGCTGCAGGCGGGATATTGTTAATTGATGAATTTGA
>Ga0099364_10007236_pt1 | contig 15906 bp, 17 predicted proteins | sample TergutTh196P3_FD_73070 | JGI IMG/M metagenome (GOLD analysis project Ga0099364, IMG submission 73070) | Microcerotermes parvus P3 segment gut microbial communities from Pointe-Noire, Republic of the Congo - Th196 P3 | ecosystem: Host-associated > Arthropoda: Insects > Digestive system > Gut ...
TGATGAAGCGAGAAACGTCTTTCTGTGTCCAGCAAGAGATGGTTGTCCGCTTGTAGAAGTATCAACCACAAAACTATATCTGAGATTGACTACAGAAGAAAGGGAACTACTAGATCAAATATTGGCTAAATACGGGATATTTTTCCCTTGCATTTAGGCGTTATTTACATAGAATCTGAGTACAGCGGGACTGTCACTCATCCACTACGACTACCGGGGCAGCACCGTGGCGCTGACAAACGAGAGCGGTGGCGTCACCGACCGCGTGGAGTACGGCCCATACGGCGCGGTGACGGAGCGCGAGGGCGACACGTGGACGTTGTTCCTGTTCGTCGGGCGATATGGGGTGCAGACGGACGCGAACGGGCTGTACTACATGCGGGCGAGGTACTACTCGCCGGAGCTCGGGCGGCTTGTAAATGAGGATCCGTATTGGCATCCGGGGAATATGATATACGGGAGTGATTCAGCAAAAAAGGCCAATGGTGTAAGGACACCAGATATTTTTGCGATTATGCAGAGCAACAATTTGTATGCGATGAATAACCCGGTAATATGGTTTTCACATTACGAGGTAAGTGATGAAAAGACAATATAGAAAACTGACAACAACATTGCTTATCATATCAGTCATCACTATTGCTTTTATGGTGTTCATGGAGTTTGTTTGGAATGACGGGAGCAGGAGGTCTAGTTTTATAACAAAATGGCTAGTTTGCATCCTCGCTCCTTTGATTTTTCCGTTAGTAGGCAAAAGCATATCTATTGCTTTTGTGAGAACGAAACCTTTTATATGGCTAATAGTTCATGGAACGGCGACATTGGTTTGGATAGTTGTACAGTCATTCGCATTTTCACTTATTGAAAACACGATGGATTTGTCGTTGTGTATCAATCGGCAATACTCCATGACAACCACGACGGTGCAAACAGTTTCGGCAGACAAAAACAAGCAGATTATTAGAACAGGGATAGGTGATTTTAGGTTAGAGAACACGGATTTTCATAATGCAACCCGAGGCGGAGCATACCGAATTACGTATTTACCGAACAGCAAGTATGTGATTGATGTAGTTGACGAAGACACAGGATATTCTTTATTGAGGCGACGGTAACAGAAAAGCGCGCACACTTAGGGGAAATCTAGGAGGCGTATTAATGAAAAAGGGAATTTTATTAATGGTGCTGTTATTCTTGACAGGCTGCTCATACGGCGCCATGCAAACGGGGAACGCGCCTGAGCGTGCAACGTCGGAAAGCGCGGAAGCGTCGCACAGCGAGACAGATACTCCGTCGGAAAGCAACCATACACCCTATGAAGAGGTAGATATGTCATCGATTATCGTCGATGAGACGGATGCGGACTATATCTTTCTTAGGGACTATGTTGAATTCTTCACATATGGCCCAATAGGCGAAGCCGCCGTTATGCCGGATGGGCTAGAGGCGTTTGGGCGGATTTTCGCGAAAGAGAACGCGCTGGATTACTTCTATAAGCTGGAATCAGAAGCTGAAAACGAAGGGAAGCTTTACGCCTTGTGCGGGCTGTATTACTTGGACTACGCAAACTACCCTTACCTCATGGAAAAGTACGGCTCGTCTGTTGAGGTTGTGACATATATGGCAGGTTGTGAGATAATGAAGCGGAGAATTGAAGAGCTAATAAAAATCGGTGATGAAGCTGATTTGCCTGTAGTCCGCCTTATAGACAATGAGGATACTTATGACGCTTGGCGAGAGCGGAATCCGTCGGTTGCGAGTTATATGCTAGACTTTTTTGGAGGAGGCATTCCTAACAGTATAAGAGTCTATTTGAGACTGCATACGCCTACGACAGCCTCGACCGCATGACAGGCAAGAACGCGCAGGCCTACGTGTACGACCCGGGCGGCAACATGAGCGACATGGACGGCGAGCCGTTCGGCTACGGCGCGGGCAACCGCCTCACGTCGTACGGCGGGCAGGCCCTGACCTACGACGCGGACGGCAACATGACCTACGGCCCCCTCGGCGGCGCGTTCGCGCACTTCGAGTACGACGGGCCGACAGTGGCCAACGTCAGGGCAATCGCTTACGAAAGGCGATTGCCAGTTATGAGTGCTGAGTGATGAGTTGTGAGTGAGATTAATGACCCAAAAGGGGCGAGCCCGTCAACGAACTGGAAATCATCTACCTGCCGTTGTTCAAGAGCCAGAAACTGAAAATGATAGCGCTGGCGTTGATGGTGTCGAACAAAGTCGTAAACAAAGACGAGCTGAGCAGGATATGGGAGGTTGCCAAGATGATGAAGCTAAAGATATTGGAAGTCGCCGAAGAAAAGGGCATCGAGCAGGGCATCGAGCAGGGCGTCGGTTTAAGCGCCGATATAATACGCGATTTAGTTGACAACGTGCCAATAGAAGAAATCGTTGCGAATTACAAAGTGACCATAGAGAAAGTAAGGCAGCTCCAAGCTGTCTTGCCGAGGCACAGCGCTTAGGAGCCTTGGACAAAAATCCGAGTATTCGGAATAGAAACCGGGAGCGGCAAACGGAGCAAGCGAAAAACCTCAATGCTCCGAGTGCGGCCATCCATGCGGGGACGGTTCTTCTGCTCCGCACTGGCCGCTAATCAAAACAAGGTGGAAATGCCCATGCCTTTATGGTATGCTGACTGCTGATGACTGCGGCATGTCCGCTGCAATGGAGGTTCAGCATGAAAAAAGCATTGCCGATCGGCATTGACAGCTTTAGGGAAATACGGCAGACAAACAGGTACTATGCGGATAAGACCTTGCTTATCCGTGATTTTATCGAGACCGCCGACAAAGTAGCCCTTATCACAAGGCCGAGGCGCTTTGGCAAGACCCTAAACATGACGATGCTGCGCGAGTTTTTCGACATCACGAAAGACAGCAAAGCCATATTCGAGGGCTTGGATATAATGAGCACCGGGTGTGCGTCCATGATAAACTCGCGCCCCGTCATCTATTTTACCTTTAAGGACTGCAAAGCCAACTCCGTTGACGACCTGACTTTTCTTGTCAGCAACGTCATTTTGGCTGAATATAAGAAATATAACAGAATATTCAGAGGCAACGTAGATGAGGCCGACGATGACTACACCACATTCTTTATGATCTACGACAAGCTTATCAAACGTGAAATTAACTTGAAATTTCTTATGATATCGATAATAACGCTTGAGCAGGCGGTGTGCGAGTATTATCAAACCGAGCCGATTTTGCTCATAGACGAATACGACCAGCCGATATTGAGCAGCTTTGAACACGGATACCACGACGTGCTCAAAGAGTTCTTCGCGGGCTTTTACGGCTCGGCGCTCAAAGGTCAGGACTGCCTGCACCAGGCGCTGCTGACGGGCATACAGCGCATCGTCAAGGAAAGCATTTTTTCGCAGCTAAATAATATCAGAGTATACACCGTTTTAGACAAGCGCTACTCTAAATACTTCGGGCTTACCTCCGAGGAAACTGAAACTCTGTTGACAGCATATGGCTTGACATTGGATGAATCGGTGAAGCAGAAATACGATGGGTATCTTTTCGGGGAAACTGAGATATACAACCCGTGGTCCCTGCTGTATTATGCGGATACAGGCGAGCTGAAAAACTACTGGATAAACACCTCCACGAACTACCTGATAAGAAAATCAATAGGCGAAGCCGACAGATTATTCAAAAAGAGCTTTGATACGCTCATCAGCGACGGCGCGGCAAGGGTGGCCGCCAATTTGGAGTGCTCGTTTATCGAGCTAAAGCAGCGGTACACGCTGTGGGGTCTTTTGGTTAACTCCGGCTACTTGACCGTGATCGGTCGTCCAGACGGGATGTTTTTGAACGTGCGCATCCCAAACGGTGAAGTGCTGTCCGAGTTTGCAAGCATCGTTGCAGATCAGGCCAACGTGGACAGCGAGGGACTGTACGAGATGTTCGAGCGCCTGCTCGCAGGGGACATGGACGGCTTTATGGACATATACGGAGAGCTGGTGCTTTCCTGCACGAGCTATTTCGACGCAAAAGAAAACGCCTACCACATGCTGTTTCTGGGCATGTGCATAACGCTGAATAGCATGTACAAAATCACAAGCAACATCGAATCGGGCCACGGTCGAAGCGATATTATGATGCAGTCGCTGTCGGAGGACAGGCCGCATATAATCATCGAGTTCAAGCAGGGCGAGACCATAGATGATCTCAAAGAGGAAGCGCTGCGGCAGATACTCGATAATCGCTACTACAGCGGACTCGCCGGCGACGTCCTGTGCATAGGGCTTGCGCATGATAAAAAAAGATGCGCCGTGGCGCACAGGATGGTGGAGTCGTAGCAGCAAGGGGCTGGCTTTTCTGCTTAATGCGTTGTTATATAGCGTGACGGTGATTTCCTGCGCGAAGCCATTGACACGCTCAAGGGCAAAACCATGCGCGAAGCGACAGTCAGGGCGTGGCGAGAATTTGCTGGGGATTGGGCTGACGACGCCGAGGCCGCAAAGCTCAAAGTCCCGTCGCTTGACGCGGTGATTACCGCGCAAAGCACAAACACGCTATCATGGAGCTGGGGCAGGACTTGCTCTTTCCTCATCCAGATTATTCAATGTACGGGATATCAGACCGCGCGATAATAGACGTTGTAGATTCGCTTGTTGCGATTGACAATCTTGTTTTCAAGCAGAACAGGGTTTCGATGGGGACGTTGCTCGAAATGCTCGACATAAACTTCGACGGACCGCAGGGGACAGACGGTTAGTGATGGAGGCGCAGAAATAGCCTTCTGAAGGCAAAATATTGAACAGTTAATACTGGACATTTTAAAGATCTTGGAAACGCGGAGAGGATCCCCGCGTTCCATTCAATGTTCTGTAGTTATCTTTTAATCTGCATGAACAATTCATCGCCCGCTGTGGGCTGTGTTATCGTCGTCTCGTCGTCGTAAATCAGCACTTTTTTGTCGTCCACCGTTTTTTGTGTTATCTTATACCGCTTCTTGTTGTGTGGATACCACGGGATGAAACAAATTGGTTTTTCTGCCCTTTTTACGGTTATCGCGCCACGCCACATGCCGGGAGGAATCACCAAAATGCCTGGCTCGCTGAAAAGTACTTTCTGCATGTTATCAGGATCGTCGCCGACCATGATTTCGATATCCGCATCAAAGGTTTCCCATGCATTAGTTGTGTCAGTTCCAGAGAACCAGAGGAATTCCGCTACCTGACCATTGGATACAGGCTCGTCGTCACCGAGTTTGCACGGCTTCGTGATAATGTTGATGCTGAACTGACGATCTACTTCAGGCATATCTTCACTGCCTTTGAAAACGGCTCTTGGGCTCATGATCGCATCGCCAAGCGTGTGGTAATCTTTCCTCAGCTCCATAATAAGATTCTTGAACTTGCCTTCATTTGACGCTTTTTCGTAATAGGGTGCCATATAGTCAATGACTTCTTGGTCTGTTTGGTTGGGGTCGGTGAAGCACAGTCCGCAGAAATAGCACTTCTTTGTTTTGTCTTTTACACAAATCCTTTCCGGTTCTTGATCGATGTACGGTTCTGATACACCGTTTTCGTTTAGTCGAGGGTAAACCCTTGCGTATGCATGCCCGGTGTACCACAGCATGCAGTTTAACCCCTTTTCGACTGTCTTGAAATAAACAGGGCTATGCCACAATCCGGCAGGAGCGCTGACGAAACTCGGTGTTGACATATGATAGATTTCCATTGAGTCTGCATTGTCACCGATGCAAAAGGCAGCCTCAAACTTAGATTCCCAGATATTGTCTAAATCAGCGCCGGTAAAGACGAAGTAATTGGCGGCACCATCGTGGATATGCGGAATATCCATGGTTCCCACTCTGGTTGCGACTAGGAAGCCTGTCCCGAAACGTTCTTCAGGATCGCGGCTGAAGTAACCCATGCGCGGGCTTACATACCCTGCCCAGTTATCTTTGTCATTTGTCTTGATGAACGGTTTAAATAAACTATCCGGATTTTTCATTTTTACTCCTCCTCAATTTAATTTAGCGGTCGCTTATCAAAATAATACATGACCTATTGCGCATTCATTTCATTACTTACACAAATCATTATATAAACATTGGAGATAATGTCAATATAAGAAATAACAGAATAAGAGATTTCGGTAAAAATACCAGTTACCGTTTAGTGTCGGCGAGGAAGACTATCGCTGCGCCACTTTCATTAATTAGTAAATTAAGTAGTATAATGCACAATAATCACCGGGTAATATAATTATTGTTTCGTCAATATGCTCAATTTCAGTGACAGATTATACAAATTTGTGCGTTATCTATTGCAATAGCGCATATGATGTGAGAAAATCATTTATCAGGATTCTGTTAAGCTTTTACTAAGCGGACGCTTAATTACTTCGTAACTGCACTGTACCGGTGGGGAACGGGTATTTCTGAAAACTGTAGTGAAAAAGCCTGCATTTCGGAAAATGATTGCGGCGGCTACAATTGAGAGGAGAAACGCATATGATTAAGTATGTCATCAAGCGTGTGTTGATGATGATACCGATTCTGATGGGGGTCAGTCTGATCGTGCTTATATTCATAGACATGGCGCCAGGGGATCCCGCAGCGATTATTCTCGGAAATGAAGCTACACAGGAGGAAATAGCAGATCTTCGCGAAGAAATGGGGCTTAACAGACCGCTCTTTGTCAGATATGTAAGCTTTCTCGGAAATGCGGTGCGCGGTGATTTCGGGAGATCATATATGAACAACAGAAGTGTCGTGGATGAAATGATGCAGCGCTTTCGATATACAGTGATCATAGCGCTGCTGAGCGTATCACTTTCTGTAATCATTGGAGTTCCTTTAGGTATATTTGCAGCGACACATCAATACACATGGAAAGACAACGCCGCAATAGCCATATCTCTAGTAGCAATCTCAATGCCATCGTTTTGGTTTGCGCTGCTGCTCGTTCAAATGTTCAGTATCCGACTTGGCTGGTTGCCGCCGGCCGGCGTTGAATCATGGACGGGATGGATCATGCCCACATTATCGCTTGCCCTTGGATTCGCAGCGCTAATCACGAGGCAGATGAGGTCAAACTTTCTGGAGATCATCCGGCAGGATTTCATAACAACTGTGCGGGCAAAAGGGCAAACTGAGTTTAAAGTGAGGTACAGACACGCGCTTAAGAATGCGATAATCCCAATCGTGATGATTGTTGGTGCTATTTTCGGAATGTCACTTGGTGGCGCGATGATTGCCGAAATCATTTTTTCGGTGCCGGGTCTTGGCCAATACACACTTTCGGGTCTCGCGTCCAGGGATTATCCTGTTATTCAGGCAAGTACACTTTTCATGTCGGCGGTATTTAGCGTTATGATTCTGCTGATTGACATAGTATTTGCGTTTATTGATCCGAGGATACGTTCACAGTACGTTAGAAAGAAGTCAAAAATTGCAAGGAGGGTAGAGTCGTGAATGAGAATAAAGCAAGAAAGAAAAAATCTCAATTTGCCGAAATTTGGCGTCGGCTTTGCAAGAATAAAGTTGCGGTTGCATCACTGATCGTTATTGCATTACTATTCATAACCGCTATTCTGGCTCCTGTGCTTGCGCCGCATCCATATTATCAGCAAAACGTTAATGATGCATTTTCCATAAGCTCCCCAGGATACCCTCTTGGAACAGACAGGCTTGGGCGTTGCGTACTTAGTCGGTTGCTATACGGATCACGACAATCACTCCAACTAGGTATTTACTCGACGGTGTTGGCTGCGGTGGTAGGAATAATAATAGGGTCTATAGCCGGATATTATGGCGGGCTTACAGATAACTTGCTAATGCGTTTTTTGGATGTCTATCAGAGCATTCCTACATTTCTGCTCACTGTAACGTTAGCGGCGGTGCTCGGGCCTAGTCTTAGAAATGCGATAATTGCTATAGGCATAGGCTCGGTGTCAGGCTATGCGCGTCTAATGCGAGCATCGATCCTCACTGTCCGTGAAGTCGAATATGTAGAGGCCGCTCAAGTAATCAACGCGAGCAGCGCCCGTATTATTCGCAAATACATCATACCTAATGCGATTTCACCGCTGATTGTCTCGATAACGATGAGTTTGGGAAGCTCTGTTCTCATGGGAGCGGGTCTGAGCTTTATCGGACTCGGCGTTCAGGCTCCGACGCCTGAGTGGGGAGCTATGATATCTGATGCAAGAAATTTTTTAAGAGCACATAGCTATCTGGCGCTTTACCCCGGCATTTGCGTAATGATCACTGTACTTGCATTCAATCTGTTGGGTGATGGGCTCAGGGATGCACTTGATCCACGGCTTAAAACATGAGGTGACACATATATGAGTGAAAACATACTTGAAGTACGTGATTTAGTTGTAGAGTACCATACAGATTCAGCTGTCATTTATGCTGTCAACGGAGTAAACATGGTAGTCAAGCGCGGAGAGACGTTAGGATTGGTCGGTGAGACTGGCGCGGGTAAAACTACGATAGCGCGTTCGATACTTCGCATACTTCAGAAGCCACCGGCGAAATTTGTACGAGGGGAAGTGATTTTCAAAGGTCAGGACCTCACGCAGATATCAGAGGCCGAAATGCGAAAAATCCGTGGCAACCAAATTGCGATGATATTTCAGGATCCGATGACAGCGCTAAATCCAATAGAAACAGTTGGCTGGCAGATAAGCGAAGCGATTGGCCTGCACAATAAAATCAAGCGAGCCGAAGCAGAGCACCGTGCCTGCTTGATGCTTGAGACAGTTGGCATTCAGATGGAGCGCTTCGGCGATTACCCGCACCAGTTCTCGGGCGGCATGAAGCAGCGCGTTGTAATTGCGATGGCGTTGGCGTGTAACCCCGAACTTCTATTGGCGGACGAACCCACGACGGCTTTAGACGTCACCATTCAAGCACAGGTTCTTGAGCTGATGCAGGAACTGAAAGAAAAGTTTAATACCTCTGTCATCATGATAACGCACGACCTAGGCGTTGTGGCGAGTAGCTGTGATTCGGTTGCTGTTACATATGCCGGGGAAATCGTAGAGTATGGTTCGCTTGAGCATATCTTTATTCATGCATCTCACCCGTACACAATGGGCCTGTTTAACTCGCTTCCCAAGATTGACGCAGCAAAAGTTCGTTTGGAACCGATCAAGGGATTGATGCCGGATCCGACCAATCTTCCTGAAGGGTGCAGATTCTATGACCGATGCCCCAGCGCATCAGCTAAATGCGCAAAGAGTCCGCCCGAGGCTGTGGAAGTGTCCCCAGGGCATGTGGTCAAGTGTTTTTTATTGGGAGGCTGATAGAGTATGAGTGCATTGCTGGAAGTGAAGAATTTAAAGAAGTATTTCAGGAATAAGGCCGGTATGCTGCACGCTGTTGAGGATGTGTCTTTTACAGTTAATGAGGGAAAAACTCTAGGCGTCGTCGGAGAGTCCGGATGCGGAAAGACAACTCTTGGAAGAACGCTTTTACATATAATAGAATTGACAGACGGGAAAATATATTTTGATGGCGAAGATGTCTCGCGTCCGAGTAAAAAACAGCTCAGAAAACTTCGTCAAGGGATGCAAATTATCTTTCAGGATCCTTATTCATCATTGAATCCACGCATGTCAGTCAGCGAAACTATTATGGAGCCTCTGATTCTTCTGGGAAAGATGAAAAAGTCCGAAATAAGAACAGAAGTACGGCGACTGATGGACACAGTTGGACTGGCGGAGCGTTTTGAAAACTCCTACCCTCATGAACTTGACGGAGGAAGGCGGCAGCGTATCGGAATTGCCCGTGCTCTTTCGCTCAATCCAAAGTTTATAGTCTGTGATGAGCCTGTATCTGCTCTTGATGTTTCAATACAGGCGCAGATAATAAATCTGATGCGCGATTTGCAGGAGGAACGTGGTCTTGCATATATGTTTGTCACTCATGACCTATCGGTTGTAAAATATATATCGGACGACATAATGGTCATGTATCTTGGGCAAGTGGTCGAAAAAGCTCCGGCGGACGACTTGTTCTTTAATCCTTTGCATCCATATACAAAAGCGTTGCTTTCCGCAATTCCGAGCCTTGACATATACAACCAGTCTAAGAGGATCATTATGCAAGGCGAGCTTGCATCACCGATAAACCCAAAGCCTGGATGTCGGTTTATGCCAAGGTGTCAGTACGCTTCGGAAGAGTGCAGTCAGCCCCAAATTCTGGAGGAAGAATCGCCGAATCATTTTGTAGCGTGTTGGAAGTACAAATCACTTACCAACTAAAAATAACGTGAGGAACATGCGTCAGTGAAAACTTACGAGTGTTTATAAAAAGATTTATTAGGAGGAAAAAATGAAGAAAATACTTGCGATTTTACTAGTTGCCTGTATGGCGGTCACACTGCTCGTGGCTTGCGGGAACGGAGACGAATCTGGAACACCGACGACAAGTGGTAGTCAGAGTCCGGGAACATCGCCCACCGGGAGCGGAGAGATTGTCTCTGCAAAGGATACACTGAGGATTGCTATTGGCGGGGATAACGGCACCCTGATCCCGGCTAATATCACAGGCGGTTTTGTTGGCGTTGTGCGACAGTACCAAGAAGTGCTTGTGGACTTTATGAACGACGGTACGATGGTTTATATTTTGGCGACAGACGTTGAAGAACTGGAAGACAAGTGGGTAGTAACCCTCAGAGAAGGTGTCACATTCTCGAATGGGAACCCGTTTACTGCACAAGACGTTCTGTTTACGCTGGAGTGGTATTTCACACAACCTATGGGACCTATGTACCTGTCTACTATTGATATGGAGACCACGAGGATAATAGATGACCATAAGATAGAAATAGGCCTTCTCCAATACTCGTTGACGCAGTTGAGCTCGATGAGCCAGATATATATACTAGATCATCGGACTTTTGACGAAAACGAGTCCGTAATGAATCCAATAGGTACAGGTCCTTATTTTGTAACTGACTATGTGATAAATAGCCACTTGTATATGAAAGCTCGTGATGATTGGTGGGGAGGCACTCCGCATATCGAGAATCTCCAGTTTAGAATTCTGACTGAGGATGCGCAGTTCGTCAATGCTATCCAAGCCGGTACGGTCGATGTCGCCACTGTTCCGGGCCAGGATGTCGATTTTGTCAAGGGGCTTCCTGGATTAAATGTAAACCAATGGTATGGTGGATTTGTTCCAATCCTCGCGTTTAACTTTACCGATGGTTCGTTGATGAGTAGCATGGATGCGAGGGTCGCCGTTGCTCACGCGTTCAATAGGGATGCTGTCATCAACCTTGCGTATTTTGGGAGTGCGTCACAGGTCGATCAGCCGTTTTCTGCGGGCAGCAGAGATATGGAGGCGAGGTTTGCAAACATGCACCCGGTATACTCTGTAGGGTATGACGTTGATCTTGCAAAAGAGTATGCCGAGAGAGCAGGTCTCGTTGGTCAGGAGTTAGTTGTAATTACAAACGGTACTTCTGCAAATGTGGCCACGGCTGAAATTCTGCAAGACAACTTAAGGGCTATTGGTATAACCCTCATTATCAACAACTACGATGTCGCGTCATTTTCCGCGATTGCAAACGATCCCACTATGTTTGATCTTCAAATCACTGCTGTGGCGTCACCGCACAATTTAGGCTTCTCTATAGTTGATTCGTACGTTAGTTGGGGTGAAGCTCGTTATGCATCAGGGTGGCCTCGTTGGGACGATTATATTGCATTGGGGCGCACCGCTCTTTCAAATCGTGATGCGGCATCCCGCGGCAATCAGCTCTATGAAATGCTGCAGATGTTCACAGAGGTAATGCCGTGGTACGGAATCGCCGATATAATGAATTCGATGGCAATCAGTTCTGACATTGCTGGCAATCAAGTTTGGTCCGCCGGTGGTTCGCGTTACTTTGAATGGTACTTTACCGGATAACAGCTAGGCTGATAAGGTCTGCGGACAGCAAGGGGCTAGGGATCAATCAGTGGTCGGGAAACGAAGGAGCGAAATTCTTGTTTTTTGATTGCGCCGTATCTTTCTAAGTAAGGCAGTTCTGGTTGTGAAGAAGCAGAATTAATGCGTACGGGGTAGATTTTTCTTCAAGTCTACCCCCTGAACGTATTTTAGAAAACGAGATGAAAACAAGGCATTTAAAAACAGGAGGCACCAAATGATGGGCAAAGTAAATGACGATCATTTAAAGCGAATGAATCCAACAGGGATTAATTGGGCTGACATGACTGAACAGCAGAAGATTGAGCTCAAAGAAAAATGGGATGCAGTCGTATCAATCCCGAAAAACCTGAATTGCACTTGCCCCTTAACAGGTTGCAGGAACAATCGTAATTGCAGATACTGCATCGCTTTGCATAGATACTACGATTGCCTGACAAACTGTTTCAGGAATATTGTTGAGGAAATGGAAGCCGGAGTACCGCAAGAACATAGGTTCGACCAACACACGAAGATGCAATCGTCCGGCGCGGAGTTTGAATTTGTAGAGCTTACAGATGACCCAGATGAATCGAGAGCGAGACTTCAGCAGGCATCTACACCTGAGACAATGAGAAAGACATTGGCGATTTGGGATGCAGTTGTCAGAGAACCTGAGAATACAGCATGTACATGTACCGAAACAGGTTGCTGGTATCATGGCAACTGTGTTAAATGCGCCGCTCTGCACAGGTACTATAAAGGATTCCCGCATTGCGTGAGATATCTTGCTGACGAAATAGAAGCAGCCGTAAGCTTATACAAGATGAGCTACTAATCCCTAGGATCAAGCGCGTCACGGAGGCCATCGCCGAAAAGGCTTATGGATAGTACGCAAATAGCAATAACTGCACAGGGGATGATCATCAGTTGCGGATTCGCCCTTATGTGCGATCTTGCGGCAAACACAATAAACCCCCATTCAGGGGTTGGCGGGCTTACGACAATTCCCAGATACCCCATGATAGTACAAGTGAGCAGTGCCTCCGCTAAAACGCTCGTGAAGCGAATGATCAGCGGAGGCGCTATATTATGCAAAATATGCCGGGAAATTATCCCAATATGGCTCACACCCAATGCCCGGGCCGCCTCAATGAATTCCTGTCCCAGTATGTTCATAACTGAGGCGCGGGTTAGCCGGGCGATCTGCGGGATTGCAGCCAGAGCTAACGCGTACCTGAAGTTACCGCGCCCCCACCCAAGGACGGCTTCGCAAACGATTACAAGCAAAAGGACAGGTATTGAAGCAATGATGTCCAGAAGCGGAGAAATAATGAAATCCAGCCATCTTCCGAAATATCCCGCAACAAGGCCTAAAGCACCGCCAATGACCAAAGCGAGGATAGCAGATGAAAATGCAATCTGTAAGGTCATCCTGCCGCCGTAAAGAATCCTTGAGAACATGTCACGCCCAAGATTGTCCGTACCCAGTATATGCTCAGACGAAGGCGATTGCATTATGTTGTTCGTATTCATTTCGTAATATGTCCACCGTGTTATGTATGGCGCGAAAATGCATGCAAGACAAATCAGTAAAAATACTGCAAACGCGGCGACGGCAACCTTGTTCTTACTCAGCCGCCATGCGAAATCGACCCAATGGCTGTTTGACAGTACCGGGCGCGTACCGGGAACACCGTCGGTTTCGTTTCTGGACCCAACGCTCATTGTTCAACCCCTCTCCCCAACCTGCGGAAATTATCCTTTACGTGACGCAGCCTAATCTGCGGGTTGATATACGCATATAAGACATCAGCTGCAATGTTTGTCGTTGCAAGGAGAACCGAAATAATCACCGCGCACCCGAGGATTTCAACGTGATCCCGGAAGGAGACCGACCTGAACATGTATGAACCAAGCCCCGGGATATTGAAAAACCGCTCGACCACGAACGTCCCTAACAGCATCTGTGAGACGAACCCTCCAAGAACAGAGATGACCGGCACCATAGCGTTTTTGAACGCGTGACGGTATAAGACGTTGAACTCCCCAAGCCCTTTTGAACGCAACGCTGTGATGTATGGCATCTCAAGCACATCGAGCATGCTCGCACGCGTTGTGCGCGCAATCAGCGAGGTTCCTCCAAGCGTGATAGCCAACGTTGGCAAAATGTATGCCACAGGGGACGTATATGCTGCAATAACAGGCACAAGCCGCAAGTACACAGAGAACACAAGCGCCAGAACCATTGCGACCGTGAAGTTTGGGATAGCGGAGAAAAACAGCGTCACGGCATTGATTATCCGGTCTCTCTTCTTATTCTTATGAACTGCCGAATATACGCCGAGAGGTATCCCAACAATTAGCGTTGCGCCTACCCCGCAGGCTAAGACAAGCAAGGTGTTCGGCACACGGTGCGAAAACTCCCTGACGAGCCGAGCATTAATGCTGGATGTATGCCCAAACTCGAATCTAATGAAAACGTTGTAGCAATAGCGCAGATATTTCGTAAAAATATTATCGCCGGCGTTGAAAAACGTGAACACAGAATCAAGCGCGTCGCCGTCCCTGTACACCGGCATCTGCCTGACATTCGAAGCGGGCAGAGAGTATAATAAAATGAACACAATAAATATGACCGCTAGGACAATCAGGATAATGAGGGCAATCCGTTTGGCAATGTATTTTATCATAACTTACATGGGTGGTCAGTTGGTATCCGTTTCGGGGGGCCTTGGTGGGTTGCCGTCGATCCACTCCGTTTTACCGTAATCACCGCCAAAAGCGCCTGCATACGAAACCTCGCAGAAGACTACTGGCCTTTCAGGGTCATTGATTTTCGTGAACACCATCGGGCTATGCCAGAGGCCGGGCTTAATGTAGAACTGAGTCGACTTGTCTATGGTGAAAACGGTCAGGTCGTCTTTATTCTCACCGATCGTAAACTCAACGACACCCCCCAAATCGGAAATATCGTCGGGATTCGTGCCGTAGAAAACAATGTACTCATGGTATTCGTGGTAATGTGCCTTGCTTGCAAGGACGTGCGGGTCGGAGACGGGCATCCATGTGCGGCGCACCGGCTCCTTGCTCCCGATCAGAGAGCTGCCTGTGTAAATGACCGGATATACGACTTCATGATGAGGCTGATCCTTTGCCCATAGCTTTTCACCGGACACGATGTAGTGTTCATAGCCATCGCCGGGCTCCATTTCTTTGTCGGTTTTGCCCTCATGGGGGATGGTATCTCCGAACACAAACTCATTATAGTGGATGGGGCAGCCCGGGCTGTCGATTTTCGTGATGTTGATATTGTACAACATTCCCTTTTCGACATATACGGATACAGATTCGTTAAAGCTGTACGTGCGCGCGTCTTCGCGACTCTTGCCGAGCGTGACCTCCACCTCACCGTGCAGTTTGAGGTAGTTGACCCCGCTGCCTCCGAGTATGGTAATATGCCTTGCGTGTTCGGACACGGAAAGACTTGGGAACATATTGACCGGCTCGTGCACATAACGCCAGTCGACACCGCCGCCAAGCCCGCCGAAGCCCGAGTCGTTTTCCAGCCTGAAAGTATCGGTTTTCATTTGCGGAAACGGGTTTTTCGCACTTGGAACAATCACTTTGGATCCGTCCCTTACATATTTTTCCGAAAATTCTTGATATTTTGATTCGCTCATTAAAATCGCCTCCATTATAATCATCATCCGGTTCTGAACAGTTGCCATCCGGTTTAGAATACATTAAAAAGCCACACGGGTCAAGCATATTTAAATTGGGAGCCATGGGTACAGACTAATCTACAGTTTACGCCCCCGTCTTCAAGAGCGTATTATGCGGCTTCGTGTCAGCGGACGGAACTCCGTCCTCACTACGGCACAACACGCCCATTGAAAGCGCCCTGGTTACTGTTCATGCCCCGCCGGAAACAGGCGTATTATGCGCCTTTTGTTCGGTCAGTTCCGGGATAAAACCGGAATTCCCTCACGGCAGCCAC
>Ga0099364_10007237_pt1 | contig 15906 bp, 15 predicted proteins | sample TergutTh196P3_FD_73070 | JGI IMG/M metagenome (GOLD analysis project Ga0099364, IMG submission 73070) | Microcerotermes parvus P3 segment gut microbial communities from Pointe-Noire, Republic of the Congo - Th196 P3 | ecosystem: Host-associated > Arthropoda: Insects > Digestive system > Gut ...
GTCAGCGAGGAAATCATTATGCTTCCGTCCGCATTAATGAACTGCAGTTCAAGCCGGTCGCTTTCCCTAAAAGTCTCCGTGAATCTGTAAGCGCTGTTGTAGTAGTCAGCATGGGACCGGCCTACGAAATTTGCGAAAAAGTCTGTGGCCGTCCTAACTCTCGACTCAAGCCCTGTGCGGATGGTGGCGTAGTAATGGTTGTAAATGTAAAACGAAAACAGGGATATCGCCATGATAATCACTCCGAGCACGATTAGCATCGTCCCCCTAAGCCATCGCTGACGCAATCCTTTTGTAAAGCCAGAAAAAAAACCTGCCAAACTTTTACACTCCAAACTCTAAACTACTATAGACAAAATCTAAAGCCCCCACTTATAGCCATATCCCCAGACGGTGGTTATATATATTGGGTTAGTTGGGTCGTCTTCGATTTTTATGCGCAGGCGCCTTATGTTGACGTCTGCTATTTTCAGTTCCCCAAAATAATCGCGCCCCCAGACGGTATTAAGGATATCTTCGCGGGAAAGCGCCTTGCCTGGATTATCCATGAACATTTTCATGATTGAATACTCCACCTGAGTAAGCTTAATTCGGATGCCATCCTTTTCGAGGGTTCTGTTCCTCGTGTTCAGCCGGAACGGCCCTTGGACTATCTCGCCGGTTTCGGCCTGCCCCGTTTCGCCGGCCCTGCGGTAAAGCGCATCAATGCGCGCAGTTAACTCCGCCGGCGAGAACGGCTTGGTGACATAGTCGTCAGCGCCTGTCATGAGCCCCGTCACCTTGTCCATCTCTTGCGTTCGGGCAGTAAGCATGAGAATGCCAATATGGGGATCTGCAGCCCGAATCTTCCGGCATACCTCAAAGCCATCCGTGTCTGGGAGCATGATATCCAAGATTGCGACCTTTATATCCGGATGAATCCGCAGCTGCTCAAACGCCTCAGCTCCCGTCCCAGCCTCAATAACCTCATATCCCGCGCGGTTTAGGTTTATCACGACGAAACTCCGAATGCTAGTCTCATCCTCCAGTACAAGTATCTTTTTCAATCTAATAACATCCTTTCCTAACGCGGCATTCGACCGCAAATAACTTGTTTATGTTGCGAGTCGCTAAGTTACTAACCTACCCGCTTCCCGCGAGCCATTCCAAGTACATTAGCCTGAAGTTGCTTCTGATCAAATCTTCGTCAAAAGTCAGTTCGTAACTGTTTGGCGGAGCAAGCAACTCAAAAGCGTACACAGCAGACCCTTCATCAATCAACCTCAGCCTGCCAGGCAGTGTTGCGCGATTTTCCCTAAGATCGCCCGTGATTTTATATATTTTTAAAAAGTCATTATAGACCTCATCGCTGTCCAAAATCGAAGAGAAAACAACGGTTCTCTCCCCAGCGACATCATCTTCCCTGCGTATGGACACAAGGCCGCGCCAGTCAAACGGGAGTATCAAAAACCACTCATCGTTGTTGTTGTGATATGTCGTAAGCGCAAGGCTGCTATGTCCTTCGCTGTTGAATGCATACCAATCTATGGCATAATACTCAGTCTCAGATTGCGCTCTAAGGAGCCTGGGTATTGGAATCTTGATAGTCCCGTCACTATCTATGTCGCTGCTGTTCATGTGCGTCCTTATTGTTTCCTCGCTGATTCCGCTCGAACCTTTCAGTGTTACATTTACTAAACCGTCTTCTCGGAGCACGCAAATATCAGTGACCACTCTCCCCCCGTCTTCGAACCTGCCCTCGCTTTCAATGAAAACTGCCGGTACGCCGTCGATTAGCCTTCCAGTCAAAATACGCAAAAATGATTCTATTCCGTTTGAGAGCCTTGTTTCAACCATAACAATCTCGCCATCAGGCATAAGCCTATACACAGAAACGATTGCGCCGTGATCTTGAGTCGGTGTCCTTATCACTATTATGTCGTTGTTGCCATTCCCGGTGAGGTCATACTCAGCGAGTTCAGAGTATTCTGTCCGCATCATTGAAACAGCATGAAAATCCCTTATGGAAAAAATCTCCATATGCCTGAGCGCAGCCATCTGCCACCCAACAACGATTTCCGAGACCCCATCGCCATCCATATCAACATACCTTACGCTTTCAAACGCAGTGCCGATGCCCTCGATCACTTCAGCTACGGAATAATCACCGTCTTCCATCTTGAAAATGTATATCTTCAGTGTGCTATTGCCCGGAAAGGAAAAGAACGCAATCACCTCATCGATGCCATCGCCATCAAGGTCCCTTAGCTGCACGGCCTGCCTGTTGATGCCCCCGGTAAGGGGGGAGAGTTCAGCTCCTTGATTCAAAACAGCGTTTATATGCGATTGAATCCGCAAGTACCCCTCAGAGAGCTGAGGCAGGCTATACAGGTCTTCTGCCGTAATATTCATGCATCCCGAAACCATAGCGAACCAGATCGCTGCGAGCAGAGAAAACGATGATATTCTTTTGTAAAGCTTATTCCTCATCTCATGCTCCCAGCATAAAGCCTAGTAAATTTGGGCTAAGTCTATCGTATATGATAACACAAATCGCCCGTAACCGCTAGCACTTTATATTATCGATTGCTTATAGTATTATACTATAAGGTGCGGTATAATAGTCAATACACATTTTGGTTGTAAATATCATGTATTTATGGTGAATTATGAAACTTTACTGCTCACCTTGCGGCGATTTAGGCGGATCCGCTGCTGTTTATGCGCTTTTGGAAGCTGTATTTCGCTTGGAATACGGGGGTGATTTCCCTGTTATCAAAAAAACGGCTAATGGCAAGCCGTATTTCCAAGAAAGGCGCGATATACATTTTTCGCTAAGCCATGCCAGGACTCACGTGTTATGCGGCTTGTCCACATCACCCATTGGAGTTGACATCGAATCCCCGCGTTGCATTAGCCTGCGGGCAAGAAGTTTTTTTTCCAAGCCGGAAGAACTGCGCATTTTTGACCCGCTTGACCTCTGGGTACTAAAAGAGAGCTATGTAAAGCTAATCGGCGCGACGCTCCCAATGATAAAAAAACTTCAGTTTTACCGCGATGGCGAAAGAATAATCCCCCCTGATCCTAATGCCAGTTCACGCCTGTACCGAATCTGCGGTTGCAGGGCAGCGGTATCCACATTTGGCGAAGCAATGCCAGATGATATTGAGCTCATTTCCGTGCCTCCCAGCGAGTGTCTTTATCCGGCTTGATGATAACCACGTTTTTATCCTGATTCTTATAATTATGGGCGACCATCAATAGATTGGCCGTCTTCGCGCTGTTCATCGCTCCATATCGAAAATAAAGCTTAGCCATGACAACTCCCTACTTTCTGCTTCAAAGCCTTTAAATCACAGTAAATGCAATGCCTTGTCAACTGCAGATGGTATTATACCAATTTTTACAACTTTATGGAACAATTATTTTCAGCCCGAATTTTTCAAATAACAAATCGCCAACAACGTCAAAATTCTTCTTGCAAATTTTACATAATAGTATATAATAGCACTGACCTCTTTCACACAGTATTGATGATAGCCTAAATGGACTGTAAGGAAAGTGTGTGTTTATGGAACATCTTCACTTTTATCCAGGGCAGGAAAAAGTAATTGGCTTTAAGCCCCGGGTAATCTTCTCTGGTATTTTAAATGGAAAGAAGGGCTGGTCGGCGGTGATGCACCGTCACAACTTTTGCGAAATCATGTATGTCACAGCAGGGCAAGGATTTCTTTCCATTGAGGGGAAGCAGTATTCACTGCGCACAGGTGATGTCGTAGTATACAACACCGGTGTTTTCCACAAAGAAAGCTGTATCGGAGACGAGCTTTCCATACTTTTTTTTGCGGTCGAGAATGTTCGCATCCCCGGCATGATTGATGGCTGCATAGTACCGCCCGATGCCTGCCCAGTCATCGAAGCCGGTAGTTACGACGATGTGCTCAAAAGCTTCCTTTCTGTCATGGTAACTGAGCTAAATGAGAAAAACGCACACTATAAAGCAATTTCCACGAGTATTGCCGGCTTGTTTTGCTACTACATATTGCGGCTGTACGACATCAAGGTCGAGAACCACCTGCTCACGGACGTTTGCAGCAAAGCAAAAGAATACATCGACCAAAACTATCAGCAGGATATAAACCTTGACAATTTTGCCTCAAATTTCCACGTTAGCAAGTATTACTTCGTGCGTACTTTTAAGGAGCATACCGGACTGGCGCCGATGAAATACCTATTGTACGTTCGCATGTCTGCCGCAAAAGAACTGCTTGCCAGAACCGATATGCCCATCGCAAAAATTGCATATGAAGTGGGCTATTTGAGCGCATTGAATTTTAGCCGAGTTTTTAAAAACAGCGAGAATATCTCACCGACCGAGTACCGCAATAACGCACAGGGGTACTCCGATAGGATAGATGATGACTTGCATCATTTGAACTAAGCAACCTTTGGGGTTATTCTTGCCTCTACAGATGATCTGGCATTTTTGTATCTTCCCACTATATACATATGCACAATTTATAGCAATAATTGCTATAACAATTTAACAATAATTGCCATTGTATTTTAGGATTTTAATGCTATACTTGTTAATCTAGGTCGTATTAACAGCATGTAACTATTTTGTGAGAGATTTGTTATGAGTAAGAATGAGTATATCTTGGAAATGAAGGGGATCGACAAGCGCTTTCAGGGCGTTCACGCGCTCAAGAAGTGTCCCCTAAATCTGAAAGCCGGTGAGGTGCTAGCACTCGTCGGGGAGAATGGCGCTGGCAAATCCACGATCATGAAGATCCTTACCGGAATCTATCAGCTTGACGAGGGCGAGATTTTCTATCTTGGAAAGAAAGTGAATTTCAAGACGCCAAAAGACGCCCAAGTTGCAGGGATTTCCATTGTTCATCAGGAGTTGAATCTGATGAACCATCTGACTGTTGCCCAGAACATCTTCATTGGGCGGGAAAGCAAGGGGCTATTCCTTGACGAAAACGCCATCAACAATAAGTCTGAGGAGCTTTTTAAGCGTCTTGGCATCAGGATAGACCCACGTGAGAAGGTAGCTAACCTTACAGTCGGAAAGCAGCAGATTGTTGAGATTGCAAAGGCGATTTCTTTCGATTCGAAGATCATAGTATTCGACGAACCGACCTCTACCCTCACTGACACGGAAATTAACGTGCTATTTGGGATTATTGCCGAACTCAGGGAGAAAGGCGTAGGGATGATTTACATATCCCACCGCATGGACGAGATAAAGCGCATAACTGACAGGACGACGGTACTGCGTGACGGGGAATATGTCGGCACAAAGGATACAGCCGCGATTGACATCGAAGAAGTTATACATATGATGATAGGCCGCGTTACGTATGAGGAACCCAAGCAGGCAAGCACCGTAAAACCTGATGCACCAGTAGTGCTTAAGGCGGAGAACCTCTGTTCCAGGGATATCAATAATGTGTCATTTGAACTCAGGCGCGGCGAGATACTTGGTTTTGCAGGCTTGATGGGCGCAGGAAGGACTGAGACCGCGCGGGTAGTTTTTGGCGCAGACAAGCGAATTAGCGGCGATATCTACGTTAATGGGAAGAAAGTCGTAATCAAATCACCATTCGACGCAGTGAGGCATGGCATCGGCTATCTTTCAGAGGACAGGAAGCGTTTCGGGCTTGCCGTCGGCATGAGCGTCGCAAATAATGCGGTGCTGCCAAGCCTTGACGAATACGTAAGAGCCGGCATCTTCTTGAATGACAGCAAGATACGTAAGAGCGCCGAGGAATACGTTAAGAAACTTGACATTAGGACTCCGAGCGTCGACCAGCTGATACGTAATCTTTCCGGTGGAAACCAGCAGAAGGTGATCATAGCCAAGTGGCTTATACACAACTGTGACATCCTTATCTTTGACGAGCCTACTCGCGGGATTGATGTCGGAGCCAAAAGCGAGATATACAAATTTATGAACGCGCTAGCAGAAAACGGAAAGTCAATAATCATGATTTCGTCGGAACTTCCGGAACTGCTGCGTATGAGCGACAGGGTATATGTAATGTGCGAAGGTTCGCACACCGGCACAATGAACATTGAGGATGCTGACCAGCATACCATCATGAAATACGCAACTCTGCATTCAAGCCTGCAACGCGCGGCCGTCGATTGAAAAAGGGAGGATACAAAACTATGTCTGGGCTTATAAAAAAGATTCAACTCCAAAAGCTCCTTGCGCTCGCAGCGCTCATCATCTTGTACGTTTTCTTTGCATTTACTGGCACTAACTTTGTAACGCTCCCGACAATGCTCAACATTCTTGGCCAGTCGTACTTTGTGGGCTTCTTGGCTATTGGCGTAACATTTGTCATCATCACCGGCGGCATAGACCTATCCATCGGCACAGTGATGATGTGTTCAGCATTGGTGGGCGGCATGCTCTACAATAACCACGGGTTTCCGCTGTGGCTTTGCTTGGTCATTGTTGTTCTTGTGGGGACGCTCTTTGGCCTCTTCAATGGCATACTCGTCACAAGGCTCAAACTCCCGCCTTTTATTGCGACGCTTGGCACCATGATGATTTCTTTGGGCTTTGGTTCCATTATTACTAATGTTAGATCTCAAACCTTCCCAAACTTCCTGTCCCAGCAAGATGGCTGGTTCAATAGTGTGTTTTTGAAGACTGAAGGCGACTTTCCTTCGGGCGCACTGTTCTTGCTGACAATATTCATAGTCATGTCAATAGTGCTTAACAGAACAAAAATAGGTCGCTACGTTTACGCCATCGGCTCAAATGAAGAAGCTGTGAGGCTTTCCGGCATAAAGGCACATAACTGGAAGTGCGTAGCGTACATAATAGGTGGGTTTTGTGCAGGCGTGGCGGCTATTTTCTACTCTGCGATGTACACAACCATCATTCCCAATACCGGCAACGGCCTTGAGCTACAAGCGATAGCAGCTGTTGTAATCGGTGGCACTTCGCTCGCGGGTGGCGTTGGATCCCTGTCCGGCACACTGATTGGCGTATTTATCATGAGTGTGTTAAGGAGTGGCCTTATGGCCATGGGGCTGCCTGCACCATATCAGACTTTCTTTACAGGCGTCGTTGTTATTGGCGCTGTACTGCTGGATATATACCGCACCAAGAAGGCGAACGAAGTCAAGAAAGTGTAAGTATCAACCAAGCAAACAATAAAAAGGAGGAATTATTCTTGAAAAAATTACTAGCGATCCTATTAGTCATTGCGATGGCTACAGTCCTGCTTGTCGGATGTGGCGACACCGACACCCAAACTCCCAGCACTCCCAGCACTCCCGATACCCCCAGCACTCCCGATACCCCCGCAGCAAGCGAAAGCTTGTACATTTCTGTCATATCCAAAGGTTTCCAGCACCAGTTCTGGCAGGCCGTTAAGGCAGGCTCCGATCAAGCTGGCATAGACTTGGGCGTTGATGTATACTTCGATGGTCCGGAGGGCGAGTCTGCCATAGCCGACCAAGTCAACATGCTCAATGCCGAGCTTGCTAAGAACCCTGCAGCCCTTGCATTGGCCGCACTTGATACCAGCTCAGTGCTTACCCAGCTGCAAGACGCTTTTAACCGCGGCATACCAGTAATAGGATTTGACTCCGGCGTCCCTGATGCTCCGGCAGGCCAGGTCGCAGCGAACGCGTCAACAAACAACGAAGTTGCAGCCGCGCTTGGCGCCACGCATATGTTCCCCGAAATTAGTGATCGGGTCGCATCAGCCACTTCCGATAATCCTTTGATTATCGCCGTGCTTTCCCAAGACGTAACCAGCGAATCCATAACAGGCCGCACGCGCGGGTTTGCCGTCGAGATGGCTAGGCTTGCCGGCGGCGTGAATGGCAGTGTCGCCATCACCGGCGGATTCCCCGCCATCAACACCGGCGATGCAAATGCCGCTGTGCAGATTCAAGTTGTTGTTGGCGCTACCCCTGACATCGTCGACATGACTAGCGCAGCAAACTCTGTCCTCCTGACCTCGAACTTGGCTGGCGTGTTCTGCTCCAACGAAGGTGCAGTCAGCGGCTTGCTCGCTGCAATTAATGCTGGTTCAGTGATTCCAGATGGCACGATATTGGTCGGATTCGATGCCGGTGAAGCTCAGAAAAATGCTGTCCGTTCAGGCCTCTTCTTTGGTTCCGTAACGCAGGATCCTTTCCAGATTGGCTACCAAGCCGTTAGGTTAGCAGTTGATGCTGCACGCGGGGCTTCCGTGTCTGACGTAGATACAGGGGCACAGTGGTGGGATTCCTCCAATATGGACGAAGCTTCCATCGCACTCTTGCTCTACGACTAAACCCATACACTTAGCAATCATTTGTTGATAGGTGGGACGGTGATTTCGCCGTCCCGCCGCTTCTTTAGCCGCAGTTTGCGATTACTATCAAGGAGCGATACGACTATGCTCAAAGGAATACCAAGCATCCTCTCTCCGGAATTGCTCAAGACCATTATGGAGATGGGGCACGGTGATGAACTTGTCATTGGTGATGGGAACTTCCCGCACGCTAATTACGCTCGGCGCCTTATACGGTGCGATGGTCACGGCGTTCCGGAGTTGTTGGACGCCATTTTGACATTCTTCCCCCTTGATGCTTATGTTGAATGCCCTGCTGCCCTGATGGAGGTTGTCAAGGGCGATTTCACACCAGAGCCTATCATCTGGAAAAAATACGAAGAGCTGCTGGCAAAACACGAACCAGCAAATAACAAAATAGAATATATGGAGCGTTTAGCTTTTTATGAACGCGCGAAGACAGCGTATGCGATTGTCGCCACTGGCGAGAGCGCAATCTACGCTAATATAATTTTGAAAAAAGGCGTTATCGCAGAATAGTACAATACGAGGAGGAGTTATTACGTGAACTATCCAAAAATTGGCATCAGACCCACCATTGACGGTCGCTGGGGCGGCGTACGAGAAGGCCTTGAAGAACAGACAATGAATATGGCAAAGGCTGCAGCGAAACTCATCAGCGATAATCTTTGCTACGCGGACGGAACGCCCGTTCAGTGCGTAATCGCAGATTCAACTATTGGCGGCGGTGCAGAAGCTGGCGCTTGCGCTGTTAAGTTTGACCGCGAAAGCGTTATCGGCACATTAACCGTTACACCGTGTTGGTGCTACGGCAGCGAGACGATGGATTTATCGTCCGACACTGTAAAGGCGGTATGGGGATTTAACGGCACCGAGAGGCCGGGGGCAGTATACCTTGCCGCAGTCATGGCCGCACATGCCCAAAGGGGCCTTCCGGCGTACGCCATCTACGGCCACGATGTGCAAGACATTGGGGATACCACCATCCCCGATGATGTGCGCGAAAAAATCCTGCGTTTCGCACGTGCTGCTGTCGCAATTGGCCAAATGAAGCACAAGGCATATGTTGGGCTGGGTTCCGTCTCAATGGGAATTATGGGTTCGTTCTGCGACCCTGCGTTTTTCCAAAAGTATCTTGGTATCCGTGCAGAATGGGTGGATATGACAGAGATGCTGCGCCGTATAGATCTGGGTATTTACGATCAGGAAGAATTCGCGAAAGCAGTCGCATGGGCAAAAGAAAACTGCAAAGAGGGCTTCGACCCAAACACGCCCGAGAGAAAATTCACAGATCAGGAAAAAGGACAGCAGTGGGAATTTGTAGTGAAAATGACGCTCATTATAAAGGACATCCTTCTGGGCAACCCCAAATTAGCCGAGATGGGCTTTCACGAAGAAGCTCTTGGCAGAAATGCCATTGCAGGCGGTTTCCAAGGCCAGCGCATGTGGACGGATTATAAGCCGAATGCTGACTTTTCGGAAGCAATCCTCAACTCCACATTTGACTGGAACGGCAGGAGGCGCCCAACAATACTCGCAACCGAGAATGACGGCCTAAACGCAGTATCAATGCTGTTCACGCACCTGATGGATGGCGCAGCCTCCATATTTGCCGATGTCCGCACATACTGGAGCCCCGACGCGGTCGAGCGTGTAACTGGCTGGAAGCCGGAAGGAAAAGCTAAAGACGGCTTCATCCACTTAATTAACTCTGGCGCTGCAGCCCTCGATGGCAGCGGAGGCGCGACAGACTCTTCAGGCAACAGCGTTATGAAACCCTGGTGGGATATGACTCAAAATGACATCGAAACATGCCTATCAAAAACACAGTGGTGTTCAGGCAATAACGGCTATTTCCGTGGGGGCGGCTTCTCGTCGAGGTTCGTGACTGAAGCCATCATGCCGGTCACGATGGTTCGCTTGAACCTGATCGAAGGGCTAGGTCCAGTAATGCAGATTGCAGAAGGCTATACGCTTGATTTGCCAGAGAAAGTCAGCGATGCCCTTCACCGCCGAACGGACTACACATGGCCATGCACATGGTTTGCGCCGATACTCACGGGAAAAGGCGCTTTTACCGACGTATATAGCGTAATGGCCAACTGGGGCGCGAACCACGGCGCATTTTCTTACGGCCATAAGGGAGCCGATCTCATCACTCTTTGCTCAATGCTGCGAATCCCAGTTTCGATGCACAATGTAAGCGACGATAAGGTGTTCCGCCCACATGCATGGTCTGCGTTTGGCACTGCCGATATTGAAAGCGCGGACTACCGCGCCTGCGCCAACTATGGCCCGCTATACAAGTAATAACTAATAACGGCATAACTAATAACGGCAGCATCATCTCACCGAGTGATGCTGCCGCTAAATTATTAGAGGGAGTCAATTGACTGCTAATCGCCGCTCTGCCCTGTTAGCAGTATTTCCGTCAGCTCTGCGGCATATTCTGTCTCCATTTCCGTCAGTATCACCGCAGCGTTGCGCTCTCTCATAAAATATAGGATTGTGGCTACATAGTTCGGGTTGTACAATTCCGTCAGAATTTCAGCTGCGGCTTCCGGGGCCATCTGCGTATATGTCTGGCTTACCGATTGTATGTCTTCCAGTTCCTGCTCTGTCAAATTACGCTGAAAAAGCGGCACCGTCCTGTCCTCTCTTTGAGCAAGTTGATCCCCTCGCCTGTCCAGTTCCGCGCTTCTTCTGTCTAGCTGTGTTTCCCTGGCGTTGAGTTGTTCTTCGATTCCCGAGAGTCTTGCATCAAGTTCCACTAGCAAAGCCTCGCGGGTGGCGATTAATACCTCGCGGTCGTCAAGTTCAGCGCTGCGTGCCTCGTTTGCGCGCGCAAATGTATCATCAATCGTTGAAGAGTCTGGATCCAAGCTAACGACAATGCCAGCGAGCACATCACGCACCACGTCTCTGAACCCAAACAAGTTGAAAACAATGCTGGCTGTTACGAACCCAGCTATCAGAAGGAAAGCGCCTAGGATAATGAGCAGTTTCATTAAGCCTTTTTTCTTCTTTCCATTCTCTATTTCACCAATTCCCGCTTTTGAAGCCAACGGAGCGTTCATAGGCTTTGAAGCATTTGCAGTCTTTGGTGGTTTAGGGGCTTTTGCTTTTTTCTTGCCTTTCCCCGATGTTTCGCCTTCTCCGCTTTCCGTAAGATCAGTTATTCCCTCTGACATTTGCCTCACCTGCCTTTCTTAGTTGTGTAGTGTTAAGGGTTTAGATTGCATCGTTGCTGCTACTTTCGCTGTTACGCCCCTAGCTTGTGCCATCCGGCGCGCTTATGTAGTTAAACGACACAAGGTCTCCCATATCCTTTGCTTCCTCGGCTTGGAGTTCTTTGAGGTAGCTTTGATATTGCTCCGTTCGGAGTTTACTATATGTTTTAAGCTCCTTCATCGTGATAATAAGCCGCTCCTGACATTTCCTGACTACCTCTTCAGCTTTTACTATCATTTCTCTGAGCGTTTTCAGCGCATCGCGCAGAAACCGGAAGAAAGCATCATGTTCACTTAGTACCCTTGCGAGGCTTTCATTGCGGCGCAATGCTTCTTCTAGCGAACGTTCATTGTCGGAATACGCTTTCAGCAAACGCGTTTCCTCGTCAAGCAACTCGCGAAGCGCCTGCTGCGCCCGCCTGAGCTCATCCTTCTGTAACCTCTCGACGGTTTTCTTGTAATTAACAAGAGGCTGCAAAGTAAATTTAAACTTCTTCATAGCAATATCGTTATCAACCTATAAACTTAACGCTGATCTCTCTAGGGGGGGGGTATGCACCCCCTAAACAGCAAGAATTTTCTGCATCATATCGAGGGTCTCTTCAAAAGTCTGGCTCTCCAGCATATCTTGCCTTAGGAAACCTTGTATTGCCGAACGGAGTTCCACTGCCCTGTCTATCTCAGGGTTAGCCCCGCGCCTGTAAGCGCCAATGTTAATCAGGTCTTCGGCTTCACGGTAGACAGCTATGAGGTTCTTAATCGAGCCAAACGCTTTTAGATGATCCTTGGTGATGATGTGCGGCATAACACGGCTCACGCTGGCAAGCACGTCTATCGGGGGGTAGTGGTTACTGTTGGCTATCGCCCGGGATAGGACAATATGCCCGTCCAGAATTCCTCGAACTGTATCTGAAATTGGCTCGTTCAAATCATCGCCTTCGACCAAAACCGTATAAAGCCCTGTTATTGAACCCTTGTCGGACATCCCAGAGCGTTCAAGGAGTTTTGGCAATATAGTGTAGACAGAAGGCGGAAAACCTCTTGAAACGGGTGGTTCGCCGGCGGCCATGCCAATTTCCCTCTGCGCCATCGCGAATCGTGTAAGCGAGTCCATGAGCAGCAAGACTTTGTTTCCGCAATCCCTGAAGTATTCCGCGATTGCAGTCCCGGTCATCGCGCATTTGAGTCGCAGGAGCGCAGGCTGGTCTGACGTAGCTATAACGAGAACCGATTTTCTGAGGCCTTCTTCCCCGAGGTCACGCTCGATGAAATCCTTGACTTCGCGACCGCGCTCCCCCACAAGCACTATGACGTTCACATCCGCGTACGCATATCTGGCTATCATGCCCAATAGCGAACTTTTGCCTACGCCGGAACCTGAGAATATCCCCAGCCTCTGACCTCTGCCGACAGTCAGCATGCCGTCAATCGCTTTTACTCCAAGCGGCAGCACCTCTGTGATGCGGTCCCTCGCAAGCGGGTTTGGAGGGGAATTATCTGCTGGATACCAATCGTCCGGCTCAGGTTGAGGCAAATCATCGAAGGGATTCCCTAATGCGTCCAGCACCCGGCCTATGAACTGCTTCCCCACTGGTACCCTCAATGTCGTATCGGTATATACAACGTAGCTGCCTAGCCCTACTCCCTCAACGCTGCCAAATGGCATCAGCAATGTTTGCCCGTCGCGGAAGCCCACTATCTCCGCCCTTACCGTGCGCTCACCATCAAGCGTATGCAAGTGGCATATATCGCCAATCTTTGAAGCAGGCCCGGTAGCCTCAACGGCAAGCCCGACAATCTTTGTCACTCTGCCCGCATGCTCAATGGTGTCCAAATTATCAAGTATGGCTAGATATTTACTTATATCTACAGCATATTGCAATTCAGTGTCCTCTCGTAAAAGCAAGCTCAATCAGCCTCAGCTGTGTATCCAGTCCGGCGTTGGCGGTTGAGCTTTCTGCATCGATAATGCAGTCATATTCGTCGAGGGAGGTATCTCTCAGCACAGACGCCGTGACCTTAACGCCGCCCTCAAGTTCAAAAACAGCATTCCCGGTCGAGAAAAACCTATCATAATCAGCGATGCTTACGCGCAGCATGATTTTCCCATCAGACGCGGTCTGCTTCAGTGCGTTTTTTATTAGCGCCTCAAACACTCCGTTTAGGGCTTCCTCGGCAGGGTTAATGATTTTTTTAACAATCTGAAGGGATAAATCCACGACATCCTTTTCGAGTTTTGAGTGGATGCGTTCCCTGGCGTCATATAGCTCTTTAATTACACGTTTCAGGCTTTGGCTGTTGCTCTTCATGTCTTGGGAAAGCTTTTCGTCGTATGAGCGCTTGCCTTCTTCCACGCCTTGGGAATACCCCTCTTTCCACGCCCGGTTGCGGCTCTCTTCAGCTTCTTCTTTAGCGGCCAGAATCATGGTGGCGGTTTCTTCCCGCGCTTCTTCAATAATATGGGTAGCCTTGTCTTTAGCATCGTCAAGAATCTCCTGTGCACTCAAAACGGGATTAACGTACGATGCCGAACTCAGGAGGTCTTCATCCTCCCCTTCGAGCAGCGCCCCTGTTTCGCTGTCCACTTGAAGGGTACGCGCAGTGCCAAGGTTTACAAGCCTACGTTCTATTCTAAACAATCAGGTCATCCCCTTCTCCACGGGCGACGACAATCTCGCCTTCATCCTCAAGCCTGCGGATAACGTTGACGATCCTTTGCTGTGCTTCCTCAACGTCACGCACACGTACAGGCCCCATAACCTCCATGTCGTCCTTTATCATATCCTGCAGGCGTTTTGATATGTTGGCAAAGATCGTCCTCTGGACATCCTCTGTTGCCATCTTGAGGGCGACTGCGAGGTCGGCGTTGTTGATTTCCCTGAGCACGCGCTGTACTGTGACGTTGTTGAGCTTGGAGATATCTTCGAAAACGAACAAGCGTTTTCTGATTTCGTCGGCAAGCTCGCTGTCGTTGACGTCGAGGGTTTCAAGTATGTTCTTTTCAGAGGATCGATCAAGAGAGTTGATAATCTCGACAATCGTGTCGATGCCCCCTACTACAATGTTTTCTGAGAAGCCCATGGCAGAAACCTTTCTTTCAAGAATGCGTTCCGCTTCTTTTATGTACTCGGGCGATGTGCTGCCCATGTTCGAAATGCGGCTGATGATTTCCGTTTGCTTTTCCGTAGGGAGCGAGGCAATTATCTGCGCTGATTGCTTAGGTTCGATGTATGACAAAACGAGGGCAATGATTTGCGGGTGTTCGTTGTGTATCACATTGAGTATTTGGTTTGACTCCACACGCCTGATAAAATCGAATGGCCGCACTTGAAGCGAAGATGAAAGCCTGCGGATCATTTCTTCTGCTTTCTCAGACCCTATCGCTTGCTCAAGGACTGCGCGGGCATAGTCTATGCCGCCTTCCGTGATAAATTTCTGAGCAAGGCACATGTCGTAGAACTCTTTAATTATCTGTTCGCGAACCTCGGGTTCGACACGGCGAGTCGTCGTAATACTGAGGGTCATGTCGCTTATCTCTTCCTCAGACAAATACTTATACAACTCAGCTGAATGCTGTTTCCCAAGACTTATCAGTAAAATCGCAGCCTTCTCCTTCGGCGTCATATCTTGTGCCATCTGATACACCCATCTTTATATATTTTGACCTAGTGCTAGTTATTTAATAGACGGAGCACTAGAATACAGGCCTCAGCTCTACTGCTCGTCCGTTAGCCAGTTGCGAAGCAGTTGCGCAACTGATGCGGGGTCTTTTTCAATGAAGTTCTCAATATCCTCAAGTTCGCTTTGCTTCTTATGCTCGATTTCTTCGCGCGGCATCTCTTCCAGTTCGGACAATATATCCTCGGCATCATCGTCTCCAACCAAGTAATCCAGCCCACCGGCTTCAGCATACACAAGTTCTGGAGGTGGCTTAGCTGCATTGACAATTGTTCTGATAAGCAAGATGAGAAATATGCCTAGCAGCAGTATGACCGACCATTTTATTATCGTGTTGATTAGTTCTCTTTGATTCAGTTGATCAATATAAGCGTCCCAGGCCTCTTGAGCTTCAATCATTGTGGTATCTTCAGCAAATTGCAAAGCTTCAATCGATATATTGTCAGGGACAATGCCAGCTCCCATTGAAACCAAGTTGCGCACCTCTTCGGTCATGTCATCTAGCATGACCTCGCTGTTAATGAGAATGCCGATAGAGAGCGACTCAATAGTTCCCTGCTCACGTTCAATAACAGTCAACGTTTCATTTATCTCGTAGTTGTATTCCAATAGCCTTTCTAGGTAGACGTCGTTCTCGCCAAATTCACCCCACGGGTATTCGCCCATGCCCATGCCGTTTTCGTCGG
>Ga0099364_10007238_pt1 | contig 15901 bp, 2 predicted proteins | sample TergutTh196P3_FD_73070 | JGI IMG/M metagenome (GOLD analysis project Ga0099364, IMG submission 73070) | Microcerotermes parvus P3 segment gut microbial communities from Pointe-Noire, Republic of the Congo - Th196 P3 | ecosystem: Host-associated > Arthropoda: Insects > Digestive system > Gut ...
ATCGAAGACGGCGTACAATACCTCGATTGGGTAGAGCATGAGTTTAAGGTATACACGCGCAAGGCATGGGCACAGTTCCTGTCGATATTGGAGGCAACGGAGAAGGTTTTAGCGAACGATCCAAAGAACTTCAACCAAGAGGAAATCAACGACGCGGCCGCAGCGCTTAATAACGCATTTGGTATGCAACCGGCATTCCTCTGTGATGAGTGGGATGAGTTTGACGAGTGGTTCGAGCCGATCAAGGTCTGGTTCGCGGGGCTTGACGAAGAGCTTTACACCCCGGCAAGTTATGCGGCTCTCGAATTTGCGGTAGACTCTGCCATCAACTGCAGAAACCAAAGCACAAGCGCGGCCTTCACATGGCGCGACACCAGCATCAGGGATGTCCTCGCGGCGATTGATGGTCTGAGGCTGATTGGCGCGGAATACACCGTAACATTCGACCGTGACGGCACCGGCGAGATTTATGCCTATGTCGATGAAGTCCAGATTTTCTCCGGTGACAAAGTAGAAGCCGGCAAGACTGTAGTGTTCGAGGCGGTACCTTCGGGACAGGCGTTCAGCGTAGAAAAATGGACGGTCAATGATGTTGACTTGGCTCATAGAAACAACACACACACTGTGGCAAACCTCGGCGCAGACCTCGATGTAGTCGTCACATTCTCCATCGAGCAATTCACGATCACATTTAACGCGCAAGGTCAGGGTACGATCGCGGCGACTGTAGACGAAGCCGCTATCACATCCGGTGCATTGATCGACAATGGCAAGCAAATCATCTTCACAGCGACACCCGCCAATGGTTGGGAAGTCGCGAGATGGCTCGTCAACACACAAGAGGTTGCTGAAAAAGGCAATACATATAATCTGCCCGCCATCCTCATGAATATGACCGTAACGGTTGAGTTCGAGGAAAAACAAGGCATCGTTGTTCAGCCGGGATGGACGCAAGCGGGTACTAACAATCTGGCAGCCGGTAATATCGCCCGCCTCGGATACGGCGAAACGGTTTGGCAATATGCCAACAGCACAAACACAGGCGACCGCGCTGTCAACGGCTCACTCCCCACAGCAGCGGGTAGTAACCACTGGAACACATGGGGTAATACTACCTCCGGCTCACAGGCTACCCCGGTATGGATTTACAAGTATTGGGATGCGCCTCATACAGTAGAAGCTACGCGCGTCATGTGGCATATCTTCACGGATGCCGGTGTGCGTTGGCCGAATGCCGCGAATGTTCAATACCTCCGTGCCGGCGGCGATCCCGCTGTAAACGCCGACTGGATCAACGTCTTTGCTTATACGCCTCCGGCTAACAGCGCAGACCGCGTGGGTGTAGCAGATGTCAACTCCCCGATCGGCGTAGACGGCAGATCAGGCACAAACGCCACCAACAGAGTTTGGCCCGCACCGAGCACTTGGGCGGCGAATCCTGTTTGGAACCTTAAAGTATTTGATGCCCCCATCGTTACACAGGGTATCAGGCTTCAAGTCTATGGCGCGAAGTCCAGTAACACAACTAACTCACCGGGTATCGGTGTCGCAGAATGGGAAGTCTTTGGTTATGCCGGAGATCCCGAACTCCGCGCCGTAACAGTTTCAGGACCCGCTTCGGCTATTATCGAAACAACACATACATTCACCGCAACCGTAGCAGACCCGAATCTCACAGGGGTCACATATAGCTGGTCACTCAATAACGCGAATGCCTCGATAGTCGGATCGAGTACCGGAGCGACCGTCCAAGTACGTATGGATGCCGCAGGCTCGGCGACCCTCACTTGCGTAGTTACGCACGACACGGGCGTCTTGACGGCCACAAACAGTTTCACATTTACTGTCAGGGAACCCTCAGACCCTGACACTCTGGAAATCAACCCCGTCAACGGCATCAACCCCGTGACACAACCCCGCAACAGCACGGGCGGCGTATCGCCGAGATTCAGGGACTTCTTCAGATATGACACAGCCGACACATTCCTCAGGCCCGGCGAAAGCGTTACATACAACTATATCGCGCTTCCGGCAGATGGTGTGTATAACAACCCGGTCTGGTCTATCGAAGGCAACATCGTAGGTTCCACGGCTATTGATGCCGCCACAGGTAAACTCACCGTTGATGCCGCGCAGCCCGCAGGACCCATCACAGTCAAGGCGGCCATCGGCACAACCACCGCCACGGCTACGGTCACGGTCAGGATAGTCACCAACGGCACCGGTTATGACCGCTCGGCAAAATGGTCGGTAGAGCCGTTCGCCCTCTCGGATGTCAGCCTCACCGGCGACAATGTCTGGACGAAGAATAACAGCATTGCAAGACAGGTATTATTACAGAACGACCGTATCGAACGCCATCTCGAAATGTTCTACAGGACAGCCGGCATCACCACGATCCCCGTGCAGCTCAACAACAAAGCGGCGGGTACGGCAGTCACAAGCTTGGCTCAGGCGCAAGGTTGGGACGGCGCCGGTTACGCCACGACAAACAGTCTGCGTCAAAGAGCACTCTCCGGTCACGGCTCGGGTCACTACATGACAGGGCTTGCACAGGGATATAGAGTAGCGGCGACATCTGCGGACAGAGAAGCCTATCACTCACGCATGAAAACAATGGTAGAGCAGCTCAAATACATCCAAGATACCAATATCCAAAAAGGCAGCTATATGTACGGTTTCTTGAGTGCCTACACAGAGCATCAGTTTGACGTCCTCGAAGAAAACAAAGCGCAAGTTCAAGGAAACACCGGCGACAGCACACGCAGCGCATGGGCGATATTCTACACCCAGCATAAGATCATCCAAGGTCTCGTAGATATCTACAGAGCGCTTAAGGGCATTGACGAACCCACAGCGCAAACAGCCCTCGAAGTCGCAACCAAGATGGGCGACTGGACATACCTCCGCCTCAGCCGCTGGACACAGGCAGACCGCGAGAATATGTGGAATGTCTATAGTGACGGCGAAATCGGCGGTATCGCACAACCCATACTCGACTTGTTCTTCATCACCGGAGACCCGCTCTATCGCGAAGTCGCGTCCTTCTTTGAGCATAACAACAACTGGGGCAACAGCGGCTCGGCAGGACAGAGCAGTGTAAACAATAACGGTTACTGGGTACGTCCGGGTACAGTCAGGGCGACCACACGCAGCGGCGACGCATTCTTTGCCCACTTCGCGAAAAACCAAGATGGTAACTGGCTCAACAGCAAACACGCAAACACAATCATCCCGATGATAGTATCGTCTTTGCGCCAGTTTGAGGCGGATCAGACGACCAACACACCCACTGACATAGCTCGTATAAACCCCGTTGGTTACCCCAATGGCAACACGATCTCCCCGACGCATTACTACGATATCGCGAAGAATTTCTTCAACACGATTTATGAGACCCGCATATCGCCGATAGGCGGCTCCGCGAGCGGTGAGATTTATCAAGGCTTTGGCAACCCCGTTGTCCCGTCTTGGAACGCGCATCTCGCGGAAGGCACAGGCAACGGCGGCTCAAACGAGTCCTGCACGACAGTCAACAATATGCTGCTTGCGGCAAACCTCTTTAACCATGAGCCGCGTGTGGAATACATGGATTATTATGAGAAAGCCCTGCTCAACCATGTAATGCCCACATTGTCTCAGAACCAAAACAGCACCACCGCTCAGATTCGCGTGGACTATCAAACATCCATGAGGACGAGCTCCACCAGAAACCACAACCTCTACGCGGATATGTCCTGCTGCCACGGCACGGGTCTGGAAGCGCACAACAGATATCAGGAAATGATCTTCCACAAGACCAAAGACGGCACAGGCCTCTATGTCAACCTCTATATCCCCGCCACGCTTGACTGGACGGAAAAAGGATTCCAAATCGTCCAAGAGAATGATTACCTCAATTCCGGCGCGTCCAAGCTGACAGTCAACGGCAACGGCGAGCTCGACATCATGCTCCGTGTACCGTATTGGATCGAAAAAGGCTTTGAAGTCAAAGTCAACGGTGACGTAGTCGTAGCAGATGCCGCGAGAAGCTCCTATGTGACACTCAGCCGCGTATGGGCAACAGGCGACGTGATCGAGATTTCAATGCCGTTCTCCGTGAGGGTTGAAAGAGACCCGAGAAATACCACAGCTACCACGGCAGTCCTGTTCTACGGTCCGTATTACATGATTCGTCAAACAACCGCCACGACCCGCCCGACGGTCACGGTCGACTGGGCAGACGCGGATCTCGGTTTCACGCTCGGCACTCGCACAAACATCACGCACACATTCGGCAACTACAGTTCATTCAGGATCAGCCAAGGCGGCCAGAACTACGATCCGATCTACTCCCAGACGACAACCAATGCAAGCTACTGTGCGCACTTTACGATTGCCCGCGGCACCAACGAAGGCCCGACGATCAGCCGCACGGTAATAGGCGGCAACGGCACTGTAGCCACGAGAGCCAATAACGCCACCGTTGCAAATAACGCGCGCGTCAACAGAGGCACGACGGTAGTGTTCAACGCAAGTCCGGCAGAGGGTTATGAAGTCAAGCAATGGACTTACAACGGTCTCGTAGTAGGCGGCAACACATCCAACCGCTACGCCATCACAGGTATCCAAGGCACAGCAGTCAATGTCACGGTAGAGTTCCAACTCATCGGCGCGAGTGTCATTGAGCACAGAGTAACATTTGACGCAGCCGGAGGCGTACTGCAAGGCGGAGCCTTACGTGACGTAGAAGAAGGCAAAGCAGTAGGCGAACTCCCCGTCGCGACCCGCGAAGACTACACCTTCGACGGCTGGTTCACACTCGCGGAAGGCGGAGACAAGATCACCGCCGACACGATCATCACCGGCCCCGTAACCTTCTTCGCACAGTGGACGGCTGTTGAACCCGATGTCGAAAAAGGCGACCCCGACATCAACAAAGACGGCGAAGTAGACTTTGAAGACCTAGCGGTAATCATGTTCACATTCGGCGAAAAAGTTGACGACACAAACAAAGACGAATCGGTAGGCTGGCTCGACAAACGCGACCCGCGTCAACCCATCACATTCTTCGATGTAAACATCTGGAGAGACGGCGAAATAGACATCTTCGACCTCCAATACCTAATCACCAACTTCACAACAGAGTGGTAAGTTAGCAACAAAAAAACAGGAGCGCCAAATGGTGCTCCTGTTTTTTGTAGGGGTTAGGGGTTAGGAGTGCCCCCTTCGCGCACGAAGGGGGTGTCACGAAGTGACGGGGGTTGCAGGATTTAGGGGTTAGGGATGTCATTCTGAGCGCAGCGAAGAATCTTTGCGTAAGCCAATAGTATCTTTACAACATAATACATTAAATGTTTGAGGGGACGCTCCCCGCTAGGGGTTACTTTTTTGCTCGTGCAAAAAACTAACGAAAAAACACGCCTAAGGCTTTCCACCTTAGGAATCCCCCCTCCAGCTATACCGTAAGTTGTTATTATGGTAGTATGCACGAGTGAAGAATGTTGCACAGGCTTGTTGCTAACAGATAGATTCTACTTCACCAAATACACTACCATGTGTTGTACTCACGGTATCATTCGAGGGGGTTGCCCAAGGGGGAACGCCTTGGGCGCATCTTTTGGTGACTTTTCTGTGCGTGCAGAAAAGTTACCCCGCGCGGGCAGCGCTTTTTCAATATACTACACCCCTATCCCCGCAGGGAAAATCAAACTTCAGAGTAAATTTTACTTGACATCCAATACGACAAAGATGTAAAATAAATATGCGTCATCGCCAAGGGCGGCAGGTTCGCGTCCCGAAAGGAGGGTAGTAGATACTCTTACTGAAGGGAGGTGATACTATAGATGTTTGTAAATTGCTAGATCTTGCTATTAAGATTTTGCCGTTTGTAATTAAACTGGTAAAGTTTATAATAGATATGATAGACAAAGCAAAGAACAAACGCCGCCCACACGACGGTTAGCGTTTGTTCTTAAAACAAATAAACGCGAGCCTGCCGCTTTTGTTGCGGCTGACGCACAGGGAGAGTGTTCACAGCACTCTCTCTTTTTATGCTCTCATTATACCCCAAAACGCAACAATCGTCAATATGTTTTAATTAAATTTAAGGGAATTATTTTACGCAACCCCTAGCGCCACGCCGTCATTGCGAGGAGCGCAGCGACGCGGCAATCCAGACGTAATCAATCATCTACCCCGCCCCCCGCAGGGACACCCCCTAACCCATAACCGCGCCACACGACCCCCTAACACGTTCGCACGACCGTAATGATGTAATTTATACAAAAATTAACACTCTATTCGATTAAATAGTGACATTTTGGTCACAAATCAAATATTGACAAATATAAAACTATAATAAGACTGTATGGAAATACATTTTTGTAACTTTTTTCACTAAAGAAACAATTATATCACACTAGGAGGCACCACATGAAAAAGTCCATCAGAAAAGCGCTATCCCTTATCCTCACGCTTGCGATTGTAATCGGCTTGATCCCTGCGTTTACAATCGGCGCAAGCGCAGCACCCGATGACCTAAACCAGCCGGGAGTTTATACCCGTGCACAAGGCAACCTAGCCCGTATCGGCACGGCGACCGCGCAGTACACAAACGGCTATCAGCCCGAAGACGCCGCAACGAGGGTCAACGACGGCGTATTAGCCACCAGCGTCCATAATGGGACATGGAACACATACGGATATCAAGGTACGATCCCGTTCCCGACCGTATGGATCCAGATGAGCTGGGATCAACCCTACACCATAGACAGCACACGCGTCATGTGGGGAGCGGAAGGCACAGGCGCAAATGTCGTCCTTCCGTTGAGCGCGATAGTCCAGTATTGGGACGGAGCGGCATGGGTAGCCGTTTCCAATATGGCAAAAGCGACGACACACGCCGGTGACACAGCCCCCGCAAGCTCAATCGGCAACGCGGGCACACGTTCCGGCACACAGGACGATTGTACAACGATGCGTGAATGGAACGCTGTTACCTTTACACCTGTAACTACCAATCAATTACGTCTGGTGATTACCCAAGTCAGAACCAGTGCCGCCGCAGCCGGTGGTACGGGTATCAACCAGTGGGAAATCTTTGAATCCACCCAAGTCCTCGACAACGACGCTGACAAGCTCGCCGCCGACCTCGCATGGCTCGCTCTCGGCAACACAGTTGACGTGACGACAAACCTCGTACTCCCCGTGGCAGGCCCGAACGGCACAGCCATCGCGTGGGATGCAGGTGGTTCACCGAACCTCTGGGACGACGGCACGGTCATTAGACCGCCTACAGGCAGCGATGCAACAGTCACGCTCACAGCGACGCTGACAATCGGCGAAGAAGCCCCGGCGACGAAAGCTTTCACAGTCACCATCCCGGCGTTCCCGGAACAGCCCGGCCGCGCGATAGTGAACATCAGGACAGAGCCTGAAGGCCCGATCATCAATTCTGCGGATTATGTGCTCCAAGTCCCGATCCGCACCGCGCCGAAATTACCCTATCGCGTATGGGTAGATTACAATGACGGTTACGGCGAATGGCGTAATACGCAATGGCCGTGGTCCGGCTCATACGGCACAGGCCCGTCGGGCGCGGGTGTCACATCCAACATCGAACAAGTCTGGCAAGGCTACCCCCTCGGCAGGGAATATACAGTCACAGGCTGGGTCACAGGTGAAAACGATACCACTTGGGGCAGGCCTATCACAGTCAACTGCATAGTAGTGGCGGGTGACTTCACAATGCCTAAAGTCAACGGCATCTACAGGGGCGCCGACAGCACATTCCAGACAGTCGCTGCAAACCCGGCATCCCACGCGGTGCCTGAGGCAAAAGTCGCGAAGACAGTGCCAATAAACAACGTGCATCTCGATACGACAAACCCGAACAGATTGACGTCAAATGTCGTACGCTCGGTCGTCCAGGCATCGGACGCGTCGATATGGGATGTCCCGATTTGGATATACAACTATAGAGACTCCTTCGGCCTGCCCGTTGGTGCAGCCGCAGGTTACGGCACAACGCCGTCCGGATGGGAATCCCCGACAACGAAATTAAGAGGCCACGGCGCGGGCCACTATATTAACGCGCTCGCATTGACATACAACACGGGCGCGGGCTCCAATGCCCAACGCGCAAGAATTCTCGAAAAGATCAAACGTTTCGTCAAAGAGACACGCGAGATCCAGGAAATGACATTCTACCCGCTTGACTGGGTGGGCAAGGACGTAGTCGGCCATCCCGACAACTATGCCGATTACGCGGCGGTAAAAGCAGCGGGTAAGACCTGGAAAGACCTCGGCGAAGTCACCAAATGGCGTGAGGCATCCGCGTCTTGGCCGTACAACGCGGCAGACAGGACAGCGAACTCCCCCGATTGGCCGTATGCGCTGCTTTCGGCAGTCACCTCATCTTGGGATAATATAACAACAGGTAGAGAGCGCCAGCTTGAAGGCTCAAGAGATTACGAATGGTTCGGTTACGGTTACATCCACGCGACCCCGCCAATGGGCGCAATCGTAGGCGAGAGATACGGCAGTTACAGCGCATGGCTGTGGGCGCCTTATTACTCCATCCACAAACAACTCGCGGGCTTTATGGACTGCTATTATACATTCAGAGACAGCACAGACCCCGAACTGCTGGAGATAGCCGAGACATCCTTTGCGATCGCCAGGGATATGTCCCGTTGGATCTCCGACAGATTGGTGACCAAATGTTTCATAGGCCAGAGAAAAGCGCAAACCGGCGAGACAAACCCGAAAGTTCCGGGCAATTCTACCTATGGCAACATGAACTACTTCTGGTCTACAAACATCTCGGGCGAATACGGCGGCGTAAACGAATCCATGTCCCGCGTAGCGTATGAGCTCGACAAAGACGATCCGCTGAGAGCGCTTATCATAGAAGGCGTAGGGATGTTCTACAACAAGAGTTATTGGGACACCTTAGCCGCAAACTCAGAGGTCATGTCCCTCAGCGGCAACAGCCACGCGAACTCCCGCATCCCGAACTTCCCGGGCACACTCTGGGAATACACGCTCACCGGCGATCCCTACGGATATGTCGTAGCGAAGAACCACTTTGACTTTAATGCCGGACGTTTCCGCTACTACGGTGGTAATGTCGGCGATGGCGAATGGTACAGGGCTCCTTATACGCAGATAGCGAATATAGGAGGACAAATCAACGAGACCTGCTGCGCGATGAACCTTGCCAAGCTGTCTAAAGAATTGGCACAATTCGATCCAAGCAATGCCGAATACATCGACTATCTTGAACGTTTGACATTTAACCAGCTTGTAGGCTCCGTACGTCAAGCAGACGGCACATGGGGTGTTACATATCAATACGCGGTCGGTCCGAACGCGGCGAAATCATTTGGCAACACCAACCCCGGCTCCACCTGCTGCGGCGGTACCGGCGTCGAAAACCCTGCCCGTTATATCGAATCGGTATATTTTGAAAACGAATCCGCGGTATGGGTAAACATGATGATGCCCGTGTATGCCGACCTGAAGACCGGTTACACAGTAGCGCAAGACTGCGTATGGCCGGCGCAGACCACGACAGTCACGATGACCCCCACAGCCGGAGCGGTGGCACAGACAGCGACAGCGATGCACATCCGTATACCGTGGTGGGCGACAAGAGACGTCAGCGTCACGCTCAACGGCGTGGAAGTAGCGGACAAGTATCTCGCGAGTTCTTATGTAGTCATCCCGGCGCGTATGTGGTCAGCCACAGATGTCGTTGTGATAAGCCAGCCCTTCCAGACGAGCATCGACTACGCGCCCGACAGAAGCAACAATATGTGGGCAGGCACGATCTTCTACGGCCCGCTCGCGATGACGGGTACCGGAGCATGGTCAACGCTTAACATTCAATCAGACCTGAGCAACATCACATTCAACGCCCCGGTCAACCGCGCAAACTCCGCGTCCAACACACCGGGCAACAACAACCATATATATGAAGGCAGAGTAAACGGCCAGACACACAACAACGCGAACACACTCCAGCCCGACTATTTCAGAGACAGCGCCAGCACAAAATACTTCAGGATCAACATGATCGCGGGCAGCACGGGCGTAGTCAGGACAGACCTCTACCTCAAACTGCAAGACGCAAACTCATATAAAGCCGCGGGTTACACGGCAGACTCCTTCGCGGCATTGACAGCGGCTAAAGGCACCGCCGCAGGCGTATACGCGGCAGACGCGTCCACACAAACACAAGTAGACGGCCAGATCCCGCTGCTGCAAGCGGCGATAGACGGCCTTGTCCCCACGGACAAAGACGATGTGTTGGAAATCATCGTTGAAGCACAGGCAAGGAAAAAAGCGCAGGAAGACTGGCTCGCGGAGAACGACGACCGTCCCGTATATCCCGAATTCCCGCAGCTTAATGACGACAAACCTTGGGCGACACACGGATTTGCCAGGATGCTCACAGCATTAGACGCCGCGCTCCTCGTTTACAATGACCCTGCCGCGACAGTGGCACAAGTCAATATCGCTAAGGACGCGCTCAGCGCAGAACTCAACACGATGAGGGTCGGCAGCATCTATGAGGTAGAAGATATTGAACTCTCCGGATTAGCCGCCTTGATAACCGAAGGTAAATCCAAAGATGCCAGATTCTACACCACAGAGAGTTTCATCGTTCTGGCCGCCGCTATCGTAGCGGGTGAGGACACGGTGACAGGCATCAACGCGGGCTCCAGCACCACAGGCCAGCTCCCGCAGAACCTCGTAGACATCAGGAGAGCGATAGACGCCCTTGAAGAAGTGGAATACTTACCGCTCCTGCCGTTCCCGTGGGTCGATCAAGACGTAAAATTTAATGTCGGCACCGGTAACTTCGCAATGGAAGGTTATGGCGGCGCAAGCGGCGTGGGCGGCAATATCGACTTGTGGCAAACTTGGACACCCGATGCCAATACGCACTATCTCCGTTGGAGGCTTGTCCCCGACGCGAACAATGAATACATCCAGATAAGAAGATGGCAGAACAACGCCACGATGGCGAACAGCAACGCGCTGTCTCCGACAGGCGGACTAGTCGAGGCGGGAGCTATTATGACCCTCGCCGCGCCCAGTGCGACCGCTGATAACCAATGGTGGAAGTTTGAGCTGCAAGACAGCGGCAGATATGTCATCTCCAGCAAAGCAAACCCGAATCTGATCCTCGCACCCGCAGCGGCTCCTGCCGGGGAAGTGAAGATCATCCTGAAAGAAAGACCGGCTACGATTGCTACGAATGACACATGGAGACTCACTGATCTTGCAACTCAGGCAGGTAATGCGTTAGCGAACCCCGTAGTACAGCCCATCCTGACGGTCAAAGCGTCAGATGCCGTGACAGTGGATGTCGGCACAGCTATCGGTGCAGTCTCACTGCCCGTAGCAGTGGAAGTCATGTACACCGACAATTCCAGAAAAGTCCGCGCGGTCACTTGGAACACCGCAGGATTTGACGGCAACACCCCGGGCGAATACACACTCACAGGCACAGTAGCCCGCGAAGGCATTGAGACCAACCCGAACAATGTCATGGCAAGCATCAAGATCATCGTTCAAGATGCCGACCCGATGGCGTTAGTAGTCGAAGGTAGTGACGTTGGAGTTGGCGGGCAAGTTGTATATACAGTTAACCTCGCAAACGCGGTCAATGTGTCCGACGTTGAAATCAAGCTCACAATAGACTATCCCGGTCTGACAGCGAATGATGTCACGATCACACCCGGCCCCGGATTCACCGCCAAACCCGGCCCGCTGAGTGATAGTTTAGTGCTTGAAGTTGGATATACGGCCACAGGCTTGACCAGCAAAGACCTTAACGTTATCACGGTTAGTTTCCCCGCTCCAACAGTCGGTAAAGCGATAGTCACAGCGGAAGCTACCGTAAATGAAGAACCCGGTTTCACTGCGCCGAGTAAGGAAATTAATGTTCTTGAAGAAACCACAGACCCGATGAAGGTAGTAGTGACCGCCCCTGAAGCTAAAGTTGAAATCGGCGATGATGTGGAATACAAAGTCTCTATCGCAAACGCGGTGGATGTACAGGTTGCGAGAATCAAGCTTACATTAGATTATCCCAATCTGACTGCGGCAGATGTCACGATCACACCTGAAAGCAGATTCCCTGAACTCCCGGCGGAATTCTCAATCGTAGACGGCAAGCTCCAAGTAATATACACACTTTATATCACAGGCACCACATGGGCGACCGATGATATGCTCGACATATTCACGATCAGCTTTAAGGCTCCCGTAACCGGAACAGCCACAGCCACAGCGGAAGTTCTGGAACTGATCACGATGATTGACTCCACACCGACAAGATACGTATTCGAGGGCAGCAACGGCACCGCCGCGAAAGCAGTTGAAGTAACCGGAGAACCCTGCGAGCATAACTGGGTGCCATTAGATACATGGGCATCTACTTGCGAAACGTTAGGTTGGATCGACTATTTCTGCGATCGTTGCCTTGAAACCAAGAGAGAAGCTCTTACCGAATACGCCGAACACACATGGGTAGACAATAACCTCGCGCCGGATTGCGAGACAGGTCAAGACGGTTACACGAGCCAGAAATGTTCGGTCTGCGGTGAGATTAAAGACATGGTAATAATCAAAGCCGAGCACACATGGTTAGACGTACCGGAAAAACCCGCAACAACTACAGAAGACGGTTACACAGCGCATAAAGTATGCTCCGTCTGCGGAGCCGAAGAAGGTAAGGTAGTAATACCGAAGATCGTAGTCGGTCCGGAAGTAGAAGATTTAGCACAGAAGATCACATACACGCTCAGCACGACCAATGCTGTGACCGGTCATATCACCGGATTCACAAACGGCGCGATTGGCTTTAACGGTACAGTTGTGACGACCGGAACTTACGGCATGAGTTATCCGAATGTATCTAGCGGCACGACAAGTAACACTTGGAACAGAATCGGCGCGGTCAACAGGACGACAGAACCCACGGGTTCGGATGTCGCAAATGACCAAGCTTGGGCGGTATGGAACTCCGCGGCGCCGTATTGGGTATCGTATGACTTCGGTGATGTTTATGAGATTCACTCCACAAGCATCTACTGGAATGACAACAGAGACGGCATCGGCATCCCCAGTGAAGGTGCTGTAGCAGGCGGCACACAGCATGACGGCGGAATCGCGGCTCCCGCGTCTTGGACGATGGAATACAAGAACGCTGCGGGCGAATGGGTACCTGTACCGCTTGCGGCAGGCGAGACCTACGGCACAGAAGTAAACGATTACAATGACGTTGCGTTTGAACCCTTCACAGCACAAGAAGTCAGAGTATCGATGCAAAAACAAGGCGGCGCGACAAGCACACCGTATGTAGGTATCGTTCGCTGGAGAGTCTGGGGCACAGAAGTAACCTCCACTCCCGTATGCCCGCCCCACGACTATGAGACAGTGATTGCGAAACCCGCGAGCTGCACCGAAGACGGCTACACAGAACATCAAGTATGTAAAGCCTGCGGCGACGAAGTCGGCAAAGTAGTAATCCCCGCTGCGCATGACTACGAGACAGTTCCCGCATTGGCGGCGACCTGTACAGTAGACGGCTACACAGAACATCAAGTATGTAAAGTCTGCGGCGACGAAGTCGGCAAAGTAACGATTACCGCTCCCGGACATACCGCAAATGCCGGAGTAATAACAAAACAACCGACTTGCACAGAAGAAGGCGAAACGACTTTCTCTTGCACAGTCTGTAACACAGTTCTGAGCACAGCACCGATCCCCGCCCTCGGACATAACCATGTAGTGGTAGATGGCGGCGGTCAGGCCCCGACCTGTACGGAAGACGGATTCGGAACTGCGGTATGTACAAGATGCGGTGATGAAATCATTGATGATGTGATTCCTGCCGGACACACATGGAAAACCGTAGACGGCAAAGAGCCGACCTGTGATGAACCCGGTTACACGGTACATAAAGAATGTGAAGTTTGCGGCGAAACAGACGGCAAACAAGAAATCCCCGCCCTCGGACATGAGTACAGCGTTGTAGCCGAAGTACCCGCGACCTGCACAGAACCCGGTTACACCGAGTATGAAGTATGCGATCTCTGCGGAGACATAGTCGGCGGAGATGAAATCCCCGCCCTCGGACACAATTACGTAGTTACCACACCCGCGCAACCCGGAATCGCCGGTGAAGAAACCTGTACTCACTGCGGAGCAACCAGAGCAATCGCCGCGCTGCCCGGTGGCGGAACCGGCGGCGGTGGTGGAGGCGGATTCTATCCGGCACCGCCCATCCAGATAGTCGCACCGGAAACCCCGCTTGAAGAAATCTTTGAAGAAGAAGTCCCGCTTGATGAATTACTGAACCCCTATGTGGATATCTTCGGTGAAGAATGGTTCTTTGGATATGCGATAGATGCGTTCTATTCAGACCTGATGACAGGTATCATGTATGACGACGGACTGCGTTTCGATCCCGACGCGCCTCTGACAAGAGCGATGGTCGCAACGGTTATGTACCGCCTCGCAGGCAGCCCGAGTGCTGAAGGACTTGAAAATCCGTTCATAGACTTAGAGCAAGACTGGTATTACGACGCAGTCGTCTGGGGCTTTGAAAACGGCGTAGTCGAAGGCTACGGAGCCGGAATCTTCAGACCCACACAGCACATCACACGTGAGCAAATGGCAGCGATGCTGTACAGATACGCGAACTACGCGGGTGTCGATACAAGCGGCGATGAGATCACCGGATTCAACGACATAGACACAATCACACCATACGCCGTGCCTGCGATGAGGTGGATGGTTGCCAACGGAATCTTTGAAGGTACAGACGGAAACCTCAACCCGAAAGACACCGCAACACGCGCACAATTCGCGGCGGCATTGGTGAGATATGTTGAACTGATAGACTCAGAAGAAGACGTTGATGCCATAACCGAAGATGCTGCCGATGAAGAAGACGCCGCACTCAACGAAGAAGACGATGTCGTTGAAGAAGCCGACGAAGAAGGCGAAGATGTCGAAGAAGAAAGCGAAGAAGGCGAAGAAGACGCAGAATAATACCTAACATAACGCATACAAACAGGAGTGTCTTGCGACACTCCTGTTTGTGATGCTAGGGATTAGGGGTTGCGTAAAATAATTCCCTTAAATTTCATTAAAACATATTGACGATTGTAGCTTTTTGGGGTATAATACGCATATAAAAAGAGAGAGTGCGACTAACACTCTCCCTATGCGTCAGCCGCAACAAAAGCGGCAGGCTCGCGTCATTTGTTTGAGAACAAACGCCGCTTATCCCTTCGTCTTGGGGCGGCGTTTGTTCTTTGCTTTGGCTATTATAAACTTTACCAGTTTTATAATGTACGGTAAAATCTTAATAGATACGTTTAGCAAATTCCAAACGTTCAATGGCAACACCTCCCTTCAAAAAGAGTATCTACTACCCTCCTTTCGGGACGCGAGCCGTGTCGCCCTTGGCGATGACGCATATTTATTTTATAACTTTACATATTGGATGTCAAGTAAAATTTACTCTGAAGTTTAATTTTAGTTATCGCTAATTTACAACTTTGATACATTGGGTTGTTTGAGTTTTCGCTACCCGCTAGGGGTTTCTTTTGTTTGCGCAAAAAGAAACCAAAACGCATTTAAGGGGGTCTTCATCCCCCTTAAATATCCTCCTTCCGAATGATACTGCAAGCATTACACATGGTAGTGTATTTGATGAAGTAGAATCTATCTGTTAGCAACAAGCCTGTGCAACATCCTTCACTCGCACCTACTACCATAACGACAACTCACGGTATAGCTGAAGGGGGATACCTAAGGTGGAACGCCTTAGGCGTGTTTTTTGCTATGAAAATAAAACACATAAATAGGCAACTCTAACAGACCCATCATAATA
>Ga0099364_10007239_pt1 | contig 15899 bp, 14 predicted proteins | sample TergutTh196P3_FD_73070 | JGI IMG/M metagenome (GOLD analysis project Ga0099364, IMG submission 73070) | Microcerotermes parvus P3 segment gut microbial communities from Pointe-Noire, Republic of the Congo - Th196 P3 | ecosystem: Host-associated > Arthropoda: Insects > Digestive system > Gut ...
CGGAAATTACAGTTATGCATGGTATTTGAACACCAGCGGTACACCTTCTCTGATTGTCGGAGAGACAAATGATTCGCTTCGAATTGACCCAACAAACGTAACCACGCACAACAACTCCAAATATTATGTTGTTGTGACTGACAACGTTGGAGCAGGCTCAATCCAATCCGATGACGCAACTTTGATCGTACTCAGCGGTTTATCGTATACTGTCAATCTTGTTAATGTTACCGTTAATGAACCCAATCCTGCTGTTTTCAATGTGAGTGTTTCCGGCGGTTCCGGAAATTACAGTTATGCATGGTATTTGAACACCAGCGGTACACCTTCTCTGATTGTCGGAGAAACAAATGATTCGCTGCAAATTGATCCTACAAACGTAACCACCCACAATGGCTCCAAATATTATGTTGTTGTGACTGACAACGTTGGAGCAGGCTCAATCCAATCCAATGACGCAACTTTGACCGTGAACCCGACGTTAGAATTCCTCACCGGCTCGGGACCTGATGATGTCATTGTCAATGAACCGACAACTGCCACTTTCAGTGTTGGAGTATCCGGCGGTACTACCTTCAGTGGTCCCCTCCCATATGCATACCAATGGCAAGTTAGCAAAGATGGAACAAACTATACGGATGTAACGACAGCGGACGGAACCGGTGGAAACACTGCCACCTTCACAACCGTTGCGACAGATGTATCCATGAGCGGCTATAAGTATCGGGTTATTGTGACGGATAACATTTCAGACTCAATAACTTCCGCAGCAGCAAACTTGACCGTGAACTACGCGTTAGAAATCCTCTCCGGCTCCGGACCTGATAATGTCACTGTCAATGAACCGATGACTGCCACTTTCAATGTTACGGCAGCCAACGGTACCCCACCCTATTCATATCAATGGCAAGTTGACGATGGATCAGGCTTTGTGGATGTAACGGCAGCGGACGGAACCGGTGGAAACAACGACACCTTCACAACCATTCCGACAGATGTATCCATGAGCGGTTACAAATATCGGGTTATTGTGACGGATAACATTTCAGACTCGGTCACTTCCGATGAAGCAACTTTGACCGTGAATTATGCGCTGGACATACTCACCGGCTCCGGACCCAATGACACAACTGTCATCAGACCGCGAACTGCGACCTTCAGAGTCGTGGCAGCCAATGGTACGACTCCTTATTCATATCAATGGTATGTGGATGACGGAACGGGATCTGGTTTTGTTCCGGTCGTGGACGGCGTTGACGGAACCGGCGGAACCACCGCAAACTTTACAACTGTTGCGACAACGCTTAACATGAGCGGTTACCAATATCATGTTGTTGTGACGGATGCAACTTTAAGTAACCTGACTTCCAGAGACGCAACTTTGACTGTCAGAAGCGGGGGCGGCACGAACATTGGAAACGCAACCATCCGCGATGATACTCCTGCAAACGCAAGCCAACCGGATCCGAGAGAAGCTCCAACGACGGCAATGGTTGTTTTGAAAATTGTGGATGCTGACGATCCGACAAAATTCCTTGATGCAACCCTTGAAATTAAGGATGCAAACGGAAACTCGCTGAATCCGAGAATGACAATTGTAACGAGGAACGGAACAGTAACCTTCGATTTAGAACCGGGAACTTACCGTCTCTATGGTGTGACATTGCCTGACGGATATAGAATGTTGACAGATTACATTGACATCGTTGTCAATGAGGATTTGACAATCCGGCAAATTGACGGACTCACACAAAATAGTGATGAAACGTACGAGTTGACGCTTCCTCTCTACAAGATTAATGAAAGCAATAATAACAGAATCCTTCTGATTATTGCCGGGTTGATTCTTTTGGTACTTCTTGCCTTGCTTATCGCTTTTGCATATATGAAGTACTTTAAGAAGTAAAATGAAGGAAAATTTAGAAATTGAAATCAGAACCGCTTGAAAAAGTGGTTCCCTTTTTCATTTTTGTTTTTTTCATTTTCATTTTTTTTGTTTTTTCATTTTTGTTTTTTTGTTTTGTTTTTTATTTTCATTTTTTTTCGGCTAAACCTTTTATAACATTTCGCTTTTACAAAAGCAATATTATACTTTCAAATCTTACTGGGTTTCAGTTAAATCTTCTGAGGGGGAAAACATATGGATTCTTATGAAAAACTTTTAAATCGGGCTGTAGAACAGCTTCCTGATGAAAAAACAACGGATGAACGTTTTATCGTTCCGGAAGCGAAGATTTTTTCGGAAGGCAAAACCACGGTTTTGGATAATTTCTCAAATATTGTCGGCGTTCTTCGAAGAGAGCCGGACCACGTGATGAAATATTTAACACGGGAACTTGGAACAGCCGGAAAAATTGAAGGCGGACGTGCCATTTTTCAAGGGAGGTTCACTCGGGACCAGATGGATGCAAATGTTGAGCAATACATTGAGGAATATGTGATGTGTTCCGAATGCAACCGTCCGGATACAACGCTTGGAAAGATGGATCGTGTACTTATTTTGCAATGTGCAGCCTGCGGCGCCCACCGCCCTGTCAAGAAAAGACAAACAACCACTGTAAAAGCGGCCACGACACTGGAAGAAGGAAATACTTACGAAATTCAAATCGAATCGGTTGGCTCCAAGGGAGACGGCATTGCGAAATTTGATAAATTTACAATATTTGTTCCGGGCACCATCAAAGGACAAGTTTTAAAGGTGAAAATCAAAAAGATATCAGGATTTTTAGCGTTTGCTGAAAAAGCCTGAGAAATCAACGTGTGTTGATTTTATTCTTTTTCGGTTTTTACTTTTTTAAATTTTAATTTTTTATTGGTTTTTATTGATTTTTCAAGAGAAAGGGAGTCAAATGCCAAAATCAAATGAAATTTGCGTGTTTCAAATGCCCGGACTGGACATTGATGTGATTAAAAACGAGGATGGGAAAATCCAATTGAAAGGAAAGGGCATTCTCCGATTCATTGTCAAGCCGGTTTTGTTTGCGATGAACGCACCGTTATCTTCAGAAAAGCCTGCAAATGTCACGGAAGATGCCGTTTATCCATCCACATGGCTTCCCCCGATTCCAAGTCCCGTTTTTAAGCGTTTAATTCGTGATGAAATTAAAATTTCTTTTGGCAGCTTCATTCCTGAAACGGTTTCGATAGAAGTTGTTCGCCGGAACAATCCGAATTTTAAAAGATATGCCAATTTACATGGTATTGAAAAACCGGATTATTCCGATCCTTCCGAAGAACAAATTAAAAAGGCAATTGATCAGGCACTGGAGATGGGTGCCGTCGTGATTACATTTACGGAAGGCGACCCGATGATGAATGAAAAAATCGTGGATTATGTGCGTTATGTTGACAAGACAAAGGCATCTGTCATGGCTTATACTTGGGGGCTTGATTTGACGCCCGAAAAGGCGCTGGCATTAAAAGAAGCCGGCCTTCAAACGCTTCTTGTCAGTCTCTATTCAACCGACCCTCTTGTCCATGATCAAAAAAGAGGCATTGAGGGAGCTTATGAAAAAGCAATTGCTGCCATTTCCTATGGTCTTGACGCCGGATTGTTGGTGACATTGGCAACACATTTGGATGACAGCAGGATTGAAGAAATGGAAAAACTTTGGAAGCTTGCCAAAGAATTGGGTGTTCATGAATTTTCAATTTGGGAGAGTGTCCCGACACTTGAAGGCGAAAGGCAAATGGGAGATTCCGGACGCAAAAAAATCCGCGACTTTTACAAGCGTGTGAATGCTTCAAGCGAAAACAGCCCGCGCATTTTTGCCAACACTGTTTTTGAAGGGGATATGTTTGGAACACTTGCGGGGAGGCGCTGGCTTCATGTAACGACAGAAGGCGATGTTTGGGCGGACCCATATATTCCAATGGCTTACGGCAATATCCACAAAGAGCCGCTCAAAATGATTTGGAAAAAGATGCGAAAAGAGCCGGTATTGAGAGAAAAAAGAGATTCTCATGTTCTTTACGACCCGAATTATCTCCAAAAAGTGCGCAAAGCAAATGATTGGGATTTCAGGCACAAAAGGTCAAATAATAAGGAATGATTTATTGTTCGGAATAAAAAAAGAATAAAAAAGAATAAAAAAGAATAAAAAAAGAATAAACAAGAAAGGAAAATTATTATGGCAAAAAAAGAAAATATTGAAGAAGCTGTTGCAGATATTGATGACGGCATACCGACCGCTTACGCTGAAATTAAAATGGGCGGCGGCTGGTATATGGCAATTTCTCTGGAAAGAAGCGAGCGTTTTGACAAAGAATATGTTGAAATTTCAAAAGAGCGTGCCGGTAAAAAAAGATCCCGCTTTAACCTCAATCCCAAGCATGCCCGCATTTTGGGTGAAGCTTTAATCAAATTCGCCGATGAAAACGATTTGGACAATCGCGGTGGAGACACTGAAGAATGATAAGCTATACTGTTGTATTCGGTATTTTGATGGTTGCCGTTTTTCTTGTCCTGTCCTTATACTTTTTGACCGGACGCGGCGGTTTTTTGATTGCAGGATACAATACCCTCCCCAAAGCCCAAAAAGAAAAATATGATGAAAAAGCGCTCTGTCAATCGATGGGCCGTTTCCTGCTGGTTGCGACAGTGATGGTTGCTGTTCTTTATTACGGCATTTATATCCAAAACAATCTGTTGATTTATATCACGGTCGCCTGTATGGTTCTTTCGATTTTCGGATACATCTATTACATGAACAAAGGCGGCGGCAGCAGATTTTTGAAAAAATAATTTTTTTGAGCCTGTCTGTACAGTGATTGTAAGTCGTTTGTGGTCAAATTAAAAAAACATGAGGCTTGCTGTCAGCAAATCGTTGAACTTCATTCAACTTTTTTACAATCCTAAAAGGCTGCTTATAGATTATCATATGATACTACATATTGTCATGCGCTCTACTATTTTAAGTATCTAAATTGTTTTAGCATGATCTTTTATAACATTAATTTCTTATTGATATTATATGCCATATTGATAGCATAGTGGTGTGAGGTTATGGAAATGGTCATCAAAAGAGTTCTTTTATTTGCATTTGCAATAATTCTGTTTTTAGCGTTATGTGGAGCAGCAACAGCTGCCTCCGATTTCAATATTGAAACCGCAGTGGGCGGCGAAAGCGATTCGGACTGGAGTTTTGACGGTACGGTACTCACCATTGGAGATGGTGCAGATATTATAATTACAGGTGCAGTGGATAACGGGCGGTGCATTGTGGTTGAGTCAAATGCAGAGGTAAATATTACTCTTGACAATGTAACGATTGATACAAGAAATTTTTCTACTTCTCCTTTTTTGCTCAATACAGGTGCGGATGTGGCCCTCATTCTTAAGGGTGACAACTTCCTCTACGCCGGAGATAATCAAGCGGGTATACAAACCACAGGTGCGGCGCTTAAAATAGATGGTGCAGGCAGTTTGACAGCAAACGGCGGCTGGTACAGTGCAGGCATTGGCGGCAACAACGGCAATGATGGCGGCACAGTCGAAATAAACGGCGGCGTTGTTAAAGCAGCAGACGGCTGGTACGGTTCAATAGGCATTGGAGGCGGTACCGGCAGCTTGGATGACGGTACATTGACGATGAACGGCAACGGCGTTGTCGTCACACCAAGTGCAGCAAGCGCAGGTGCAAAAACAAGCGGCATACTGTTTATTGATGATGTTGGTACATTTTACGGTACAAGTGTTAAGCCCACATATGATTTCCCCGTTCCTATGTACTCTACGCTGACAATACCAAGCGGTGCAGAATTGATAATAGATGTAGACCTACTCATGACAAATCAAGGCACTGTTACCATCAATAGCGGCGGGAAGATTGAAGTCAGTGGAGAAATTTTTAACTACTACGGAACGATCAACAACAACGGCGGAACGATTGAAATCAAAGTCGATGGAAATATTGGAAACATTGGTATTATCAACAACAATGGCGGAACGATTAATAACATCGGGGGATTTGGTAACGGAGAAACCGGAAAGACTGAAAACAACGGGACAATTAACAACACCGGAACGATTACAAACACCGGAGCGATTAACAACATCAAGACGATTGAAAACAGCGGGACAATTGACAGCTACTACATTGGAACGATTGACAACAGCGGAACGATTGACAACAAAGCCGGCGGAACAATTAGCAGCAACAATCTGTTCAACAACTCCAATACCGGAATAATTAACAACACCGGATCGATTGGCAACTATGTCGGAACATTTGATAACAAAGGAACGATCAACAACGATGTTAATGGTGAGATTGGAAACGGCTGGCTTGGGACGATTAACAATAGTGGAACGATTGACAACAACGGAAAAATTGAAAACGTAGGGTCTGCAACGATTAACAACACCGGAACGATTGACAACACCAGAACAATTGACAACGCGGGAACGATTAACAACGGCGGCACAATCACCGGCACCGGAACGATTACCGGCTCCGGTTCAATTAACACCGTTAAGAAAAGTCAATCCGGCGGCAGTGGTTTTGGCAATGCATCCATTGTACCTTTGGACAACAGATCCATCCAAAACGAAACACCAACACAAGTGCCTCCCAGCACGAATAATGAAACCAACATTTCAAACAACGCCTCAAATCAAAGTTCTGACAACAATTCCGCCCCGGCTTCTGACAATAATTCTGCCCCGGATTCTGAAAGCGACTCTAGTCAAGCTTCTTCTTCATTATATGTGACCGGGTCTATTCTTCTGGTTTGTGTGGTTTTTGTTGTTTTTGCCGGCGTTGCCGTGTTTGTTATTAAGCGCTATTTCAATAAAAAAGCATGAGTGAAGAAGAACCTTTTCTTTTTCTTCTTCTTTTTTTCATGACTTAATTGAAAAAGCAAAAAATCGTTTGTGTCATATACAACAAAAACGGTTTCATATTTTTTATTTATTTTTCTGAGTGCGAAGCCGTTTTATTCAGCCGCCTTGGGGCGACTGATCGAACAGGCGGCTGATTTGGGTTTCATGGTTGGAAAAAAACCGAAGCATCGTTTTTGTGTCACATCAATAAGAACGGGGGTACCCTTTTCCCCAAATCTTCAAACACCTTTAAGGGAAAACGGTACCCCCGATTTATTCACCGCTTCAAGAAAATGATGCTTCGGATTTAAAACAGATCAAAATCAAAACTTCAAAAACCTCTTTCCTCAAAAACATCCAAACCCCCTCAAATTTTGTTTTCAGTAGCGCAGCGGATGAAAGCAAAATTTGAGCGTTTTCAAAAAAAAATGTTGTTGCTATAATTACCGTCACCGCTTTTTTTGTTGCTGTTGCTATAATTACCGTCACCGCTTTTTTTGTTGCTGTTGCTATGATTGTTGCCGCCACTTTCTGTGTTGCTGTTGCTATGATTGTTGCCGTCACTTTCTGTGTTGCTGTTGCTATGATTGTTGTCACTGTTTTTTGTGTTTCAGTTGCTACGGTTCCAGCTACCACGGTTCCAGCTGCCGTTTTTTATGTTGTTGTTTCTATAATTATTGCCACCGCCTATAGCTTAAAACAAAAAACGGATTCGCATTTTTCATTTAATTTTTATGGGTGTGAATCCGTTCGATTCAGCCGCCTTGGGGCGACTGATCGAACGGGTGGTTGATTCGGGTTTTCATGTTGCTAAAGAAAAGACGAAACATCATTTATGCTGCATCAATAAAAACGGGGGTACCCGTTTCTTAAAATCATCAGGTGCTTTTATGGGAAACGGTACCCCGGGTTTGAATTGCTTCATGAAAATGATGTTTCGGGTTTAAAAAAGAAAATCAGGGCGAAACCGTTTCCAAAAATCAAATACAGGAGTTTATTTTTTTGTTTTCGCTTTTGTTTTTTTATTCTTCCGACAATGTTTTCAAATGTTTCAGAATGATTTTTTCGTTTTCTTCCGGCTTTTTTTCGGCGTCCAAAATCACAAATCTTTTTGGCTCGTCTTTTGCCAACTGTTTGAAATTTTTGCGGACTTCGTTTAGGAAATCAACGCGCTCGAATTTGGTTTGTGCGCCGCGGTCTTTGCAGCGGCTGCAAGAGACTTCGGGGGAAATGTCAAAAAGAAATGTCAAATCCGGCTTGATTGTCCAGGGTTCATGAAGACGGCAGACAAAATCAAAGGCGTCGGGAATTGTATTTTTAAGTGTTGCACCCTGATAGGCACAGCGGCTGTCGGAGTAGCGATCCGATATGACAAGTTTTCCGGCATTCAAAGCCGGACGAACCGTATCGTTTAAATGTGCGGCATGATCTGCTAAAAATAAAAAAAGTTCGGACAACGGATCAACGTTGTTTCCAATGGCGGCATAAACCGCTTTTCCGGTCAGCGTCTCCTTTGTCGGCTCACGCGTAAAAACAGTTCCGTTTGGGAAAAGAGGCGCTTTGGCATCCGATGCCTGCAAGAGAGACAGCATCGTACTCTTTCCCGAGCCGTCAATTCCTTCAAAAGTAACTAATTTGCCGGTCATAAGTCAAAATTGTCATAAAAAGATATGAGCCTTTCCTTTTGAAATCGGAAATCTTCTAATCCTCATAAATATTATCGGAAATCTCTTATCCCCGTAAATATAATCGAAATCTTCTAATCCTCATACATATATATCCTATCATGATAGCCATTTCGTGCTAAAAAACAAAAATGTGAGAGGGATGATATGAAAAAAACAATTTTTGCCGGATTGATCTTTATTTTGATATTGGTTTTTTTGTCCGGCTGCATAAATAACGACGTGACGCCAAACGGCAAAACAATTTATAATCATGTTTTCATGGCTGTGGATGAAACAAATATGCAAGAAGTTGTCGGATCTGCCGATTATGTTTTTATCGGGACGGTTACGGGCATAAACCAAAGAGTTATTTCAAACGATTTTCCGCAGGAATATTATGCGGTAAGGGTTGAAGAAAATTTGAAAGGGGAATTATGGACGGACTTAGACATTGAGGTGGTCAAAGCAGGAGGCTATTCAAAAAACGGGACAACGATTCTTTATGAATCCGATTTTGTTGTCGGAACGGGGCTGTGTGCTGTCGGTCAAAAATATGTTTTTATCGGATTTGGTCAGCCGGACGGAAGTCTTCTTCTTGATCATCTGCACGGCAATATGGAATATACGGATGAATTGAAAAACGGTATTTTAGACGATATTGAAAATCAAATCGATTCTGAAAGAGAGCGATTCCCATCACAATATGACCCTGCATATGAAAATTAATTAAAAAGGGCGGTTTCATTACAATATGGCCTGCGTATGAAAATTAATTAAAAATAATGATAAACCGCCAAAAAGCCAAATAATCCGGCAAATCCAAAACCAAACAACTAAGAACTCGGCGTTTGGCCGAGACCTTCTTTTTCAAACATTTTTGAGACGAGATACAATTAACAATCATAAAGTTTAAAAGCAATGTGTGTATTCACCTAAACTGATTGAATTCGATATTGCTATTTTGTTTTTCTATGGGAAACAATAGCAAAATGCTCGAATGATTCAAACAAGTGGTCGTGTTTTCTCAGCATCATTTATTTGGTTTTTACATTCAGCAGTCGTTTTTCATTAAAAGCAGATAGGGTTATGATCCTGTGAACTTTTCTGTCAATAAAAAACCGGCAAAGAAGCAATTTAAACTGTTCGTTTTTGATATGGACAGCACACTCATTGATGCCGAAGTCATCAATGAATTGGCAAAAGCCGCCGGCGTTTCCGAAAAAGTGTCACAGATTACAACGCAGGCAATGAATGGAGAAATGGATTATACCAAATCCTTTCAGATGCGTGTTGCTTTATTGAAGGGACTCTCGTGTGAAAAAGCACTTTCAATCAAAGACCAAATTCAATTGATGACCGGAGCAAAAGAATTAATTCATTTTATCCAAAGCATCGGCGGAAAAACAGCAATGATAACATGCGGTTTTAGTCTGGTTGCAGAAGATATCCAAAAAGAATTGGGCATTGATTACGTTTACTCAAACGAACTTGTTGTCAAAGACGGGGTTTTAACCGGACAGGCAAATGGTCCTTTGATGACAACAAATTCCAAAGCAAAGGTTCTTGAGAAGCTTGTTGAAAAACTCAATATTTTGTACGAAGAATGTGCCGTTGTCGGCGATGGAGCAAATGACATTTGCTTATTCGAAAAAGCCGGCTTTTCGATTGCATTTAACGCAAAACCTATTGTTCAAAAACAAGCATGCGCCGTTGTTCATGAAAAAGATCTCAGAAACATTATTCCAATCCTGAAATCCGCCATGGAAACACCGTAATCTCTCGACACGCCACAAAACCGGCTCGAAAGCTTTTTTCGAGAAGGGGGACCCAGTATGATGAAAGAACTGCAAACAAGAAAAGCAGAATTGAAAACTGTCTCGGAAGAGGCAAAGGAAAAAAGAAATCAATTAAATGCAGAAGCCAGCAAGTACGCAGCCGAAAGAAATGAATTGAACAACAAAACAAAGGAACTGATTACAGCCGCTCAAGACATTAAAATCAAACGCGACGAAGTTAATGTCAATGTCAGCAAGTACAAGGAACTCCGCGACGAAACAAACGCCAAGTCCAATGATCTTTTTGCACAAGCTGACAGTCTCAGAAAGGACAGCAACCTTGACGGTCCGTCCATTAAGGAAATCCGCAAACAGATTGACAGTCTCGAATTTGAGCAGCAGACCCGCGTTTTGAACGCTAAAAAGGAAAAAGAAATCGTTACCAAGATTAAAGAGCTTGAAGACGAATACGCTGAAAAGAAAAGACATCTGGACGAGAACAGCGAATTAAAATCCATTTTAGACGAAGCTCAAACAATCCGCGACCAAGCTTCTGAATATCACGCCCAATTAGCCGTTTATGCTGCACAGGCTCAGGAATTTCACGAACAGATGATTACCGCTTTTAAGGAAGCCGACAGAGTTCGTTCCGAATCTGATGTGGCGCACAAGAACTTCATCCGTGCCCAGGAAGCTGCCGATGAGCAGCACAAGGTCTTTATCGAAGCCCAAAAAGAAATCCGCGAAATTGACAAAGAAAGCGGTAAGGTAAAGAAGAAAGAGAAAGATCCGAAAGCAAAAGTCGAAAAAGAAGAAAATGAAAAAGACGCCAAAGAACTTTTCGACAAATTCAAAGACGGCGGCAAATTGACAATGGAAGACCTGATGGCAATCCAGCGTTCCAAATATTAAAAACGAACGAATTGATTGAGCCAAAAAATGTTGGTTCAATCAATTATTAAAAAAACGGTCCCCTGAAAAAGAGAAAACCCCTTTTCTTCCCCTCTCTCTTTCTCTTTTTCAAATTCCTTTTTTTAATTCATTCAAGAAAGCGAAGCATATGCCCTTTTCAAAACATCGACGGTTTTATCGCCTTTTCCAAAGTATCGATGGTTTTTAACGCGTTTTCCAAAGCATTGGCGGTTTTTAACGCACTTTCCAAAGTATCATGGGTTTAATATGCGTTTTTCAAAGCATCGGCTGTTTTAACGCGTTTTTCAAAGCATCGGTTGTTTTATCGCCTTTTCCAAAGCATTGATGGTTTTTGACGCGTTTTCAGCAGTTAAATTTTCGGCAACCAATATCGCCTTTTCTCTTTTTGCTTTTGAAACGATTTGTTCAAGTTTTGAAAAACCGATAACGCCGTCGCCAAATCCCAAATGAGTATCTGTAAAGCCGTCATTGTCGTGAATATGATAATGCGCGACAGGCATTTTCAGAAATTCACCCAAATTGCTTGTCGTCTGCGCATGCCCGATATCTAAAATAAGCTCAAGTCCCGTTAAGTCAATCTCATCGGGTTTTTGAAACAAAAGAAAATCCACCTTCGGCATATTTTCAATACACAAGCGAATCCCATATTCTTCCTTTATTTTTTGAAGATCCGGCAAAGATTTTAAATAAGCTGCCCTTGCTTCAAAAAAAGTGCAGCCCCCTCCAAATGTCCCGGGATGAACAACCAATATCGAGATGTCATGTTTTTGACAAAAAGAAGCACTTTTTTGAATAATATCCAGTGCCGAAAGCCTGACAGATTCAATGGGTGACGCCAAATTCATGTTTTCAATCGGTGCATGCAATGAATAAGAAAGAGAATAAGACGATAAATCAACATCAACATCCGCATTGGAATCGGCATCCTTTCCCGAACCAACTCGGACATTGCCGCAAATCACATCATGCCGTCCTCTCGAAAAAATTTCCGCATGACTGCAAACCTTTTCAATCTCAAAAAGAGCCTCGCCCAGTGGTTGATCTGAAAAAGCCAAAGTTGAAATGCTGATCATACTCTTTGAATCGGAAATGAAAAATAAAAAGTTAACTCATTCAAAAAAAAATCAACAAAAGCCAAAAATCAAAAGTCAAAAACAAAATAAATCAAAAACCAAAAAAGATGAAATTCTGAACGAATTTAAGAAAACATCCGAAAATATACAAAATTCATAGGGATATATAGAATATTGCTGTTAAATTCAAATAATAAAAAGCGGAAATACACTTTGTACAATAAAAAATGGAAATGCACTTTGTAAAATAAAAAGTGAAAATCTCTCTTGTAAAATAAAAAGTGAAAAACACATATTCAAAATTACTTCATTCACACATATCCAAAAAGTGGTCGAACCCGTATGAGCCAAGATTCAATCCCAAATGATGATAAATTTTTGAACGAACCGAAAGAACCCATATATGTCGGAGACAAACATCCCTACGATTCGAAACATTATATTGATCGAGATTTTAGCTGGCTCCAGTTCAATTATCGTGTTTTGGATGAAGCGCTGGATCTCAAAAATCCGCTTCTGGAACGGGTTCGGTTTCTTTCAATTTTTGCATCGAATTTGGATGAATACTATATGGTCCGCATTCCCGATGTTCACAAATGGGCACTGGAAAGCGGAATCCACCCCGACGGAAATAATCAAGCTTATGAAAATATGCAGGAAATTTACAAGGAATTATTCAACTCATTAAACAAAATGGAATACTGCTGGAGCGACGTTTTAATTCCGGAAATGAAAAAGCAGAATATTCATATTTTAAACTATTCCGAACTCGAAAATTACCAAACCAAACACTTAAAACAATATTTTGAAAACAACATTCTCCCTCTATTAACGCCGCTTGCCTATGATTCCAGCCATCCGTTTCCCTACATTACAAATCAAAGCGTGAATTTGGCTGTTATCTTATCCGATCCCGTTTACGGTCGCATTTTTGTTCGCGTCAAAATTCCGTCCGGCATCAAACGGTTGATTCCGGTGCCGTTTAAGGAAGATATGAAAAAATCAAACGGGGGTGACGATGTGATTCACAGCAAATCGGGCGTCTACAACTTTGTTTGGGCAGAAGATGTTATTATGGCAAACTTGGATTTGGTCTTTCCCGGACAAATCATTACCGAATCGCACGCTTTTCGAATTACAAGAGACGGCGACATTGGGCTGGACGAGGACGGTGATTTTAGTTTATTAAAATCCGTTGAAAAGAAATCCGGCGCCAAATATTTTGGAGCGCCGCTTCGTGTTGAAATCAACAGTGAAATGTCGGATTATGTTTTAAAAATTCTTTTGGAAAATTTGAAACTGCGTTCCGGTCAGGTGGAGGCTTTAAAATCGCCGGTCGGACTCGCTTCCATCTCGGAAATTTGTGCCATTGACCGCGCGGATTTGAAGTATGAACCGTTTGTGCCAAAGAAAAAAGAATATTTGACCCATTCAAAGAAGTCAAGCATTTTTTCAAAGATCAAAAAGAAAGATACCTTCATCTACCGCCCCTATGACAGTTTTGACAGCATGATTGATTTTGTTCAAGCGGCAAGCGTTGACCCAAAAGTCGTTGCGATTAAAATCACACTTTATCGCGTGGATAAAAATTCAAAAATAATCCAGCATTTAAAAGAAGCCGCCGACAATGGAAAACAAGTCGCTGTTTTGATCGAACTTAAGGCGCGCTTTGATGAAGAAAATAATGTTTCGAAAGCAAAAGAATTGGAACACGCCAACATTCATGTTGTTTACGGTGTTCCGAACTTGAAAACGCATGCCAAAATCTGTATGGTTCTTCGAAAAGAAGAAGACGGCATTGTTCCGTACGTTCACATGAGCACCGGAAATTACAATGCCGGAACGGCTAAAGTTTATTCTGACTTTGAATATTTCACGGCAGATCCTGATATTGGCCAAGACGTTGTGGATTTGTTCAACGCTTTGACGGGATATTCGCGAAAAACAAATTACAGAAAGCTTTTAGTTGCACCGAGTATGATGCGCAGCCATTTCATCAGCAAAATCCGCCGTGAAGTTGAAAGCCACAAAATTAACAAAAACGGCTACATGCTGTTTAAATTAAATTCATTAATTGATCCTGAATGCATTGATGAATTATACAAAGCATCTGCCGCAGGCGTCAAAATCGATCTTCAGGTGCGCGGCATGTGCAGTTTAAGACCGCAAGTGGAAGGGCTGAGTGAAAACATCAGATTGACATCCATCGTCGGCAGGTTTTTAGAACACACAAGAGCTTACTATTTTTACAACAACGGCAACGAAGAATTGTATCTGGGAAGCGCCGATTTGATGCAAAGGAATTTAGACCGCCGCGTTGAGATTATGTTTCCGGTCAATGCCGAGTATCTTCGAAAAATTAAAGACGTCATTTTAGAGCAGCACATGAAAGACAACGTAAAATTACGCATCGGCTTACCGGATGGAACATTTGAAAGATACAATCAGTCCAAAAAGGAACCTGAACTGGATTCTCAAATTTGGATGACGGAAAATCAGGATAAATGGGACTAAATGGATTCAATTCTTCGGTTAAAAAACTGATCGTTTGAATCTATCTCCCGCTATTTTTTTTGTTTTGAGGCATTTTTTACTTCCTGCATTCAACGGAGACGTTCATTTTCAAAAAACAAACGGATGTTCTTTTTTTTTGCACATAAGAAAATAACGCCAACACATTTTTTTTCAATATGCCTCACACATGTTGTATATATCCTTTTCGTTTTTGAAAAAATAAAATCATTTAATACTTATCCGTTCGTCATGGGTTTTTGGCAATTGAAATTATAATTTTGAGCCGTACCGATGTTATTATGGCTGCCATCACTCAAAAACAAATGTTCGGAATGGTTCATAAATCAATGGCAAGAGGCAAAAAAACGAAAGAAAAAGGATAATCACTTATGGTAAAGAAAAAAATATATTTAGAAACGACTTTGTTTAATCATTATTACGATACAAGAACTCCGAACTTTCACGACGATACAAGAGCGCTGTTTAAAGCGTGTGCGGAAGGGAGATTTGAGCCATATACATCGCGTTATGTGACAGATGAATTAAAAAAAGCACCTTTTGAAAAGTACGACAAGATGTTTGACCTCACAAAATTGTATAATATTGAGGTTCTTGATTCCTCCGATGAGGCAGAATATCTTGCAAGACAGTATATTTCAGAAGGCGCACTTCCAAAAGGTTCACTGTCCGACGCAAGTCACATTGCCGCCGCTTCGGTTAATGAATTAGATATAATTATTAGCCTAAACTTCCGTCATATTGTCAGAGAAAAAACAATTGAACTTACAGGTAAAATCAATACTTCGTTAGGATATAAAACAATAGAAATAAACTCACCAAAGGAGGCACTTGACTATGAAAGAAATAGATGACCCAGTCTTGGATGAAATTCACGAGATACGCCGAAAGATTGACGAAGAAACAAAAGACATGACAAGTTCTGAGCGGACAGCATATTTCAAACAACGCGGTGATGCCGCCTTAAAGGAATTAGGCTATATAAAAATTTATACGGATGAGAAAAAAACCAGATTCCGCATTGAAGATGATCCAACCAATATACAAGCTATGGAAAGAAAAGCTGTAATCAGGAAAGAAATTGATTAAATACGCC
>Ga0099364_10007240_pt1 | contig 15899 bp, 16 predicted proteins | sample TergutTh196P3_FD_73070 | JGI IMG/M metagenome (GOLD analysis project Ga0099364, IMG submission 73070) | Microcerotermes parvus P3 segment gut microbial communities from Pointe-Noire, Republic of the Congo - Th196 P3 | ecosystem: Host-associated > Arthropoda: Insects > Digestive system > Gut ...
AACAGCGTAATGGTCGTATCCGGAAAAGCGTCTTTCAACCGGAGAGCCTGTTCCAGCGCATTCAGGTCTTCGGGGTTGAAGATGGCAGGCAGTGCGGCGCGGTTGACTGTTCCGTCCTCCTTCATGGCGTCTTTTCCCACATTGCGGGTGTCCGGAACCTGTTTGGCTAATACGATAATTTTTATGCTCATGATGATGTATGTTCAATGTTTAATGTTCAAAATTCAAAGTTCCAAGTCCCCCTTTGAAGGGGGTAGGGGGATGTTGGGAGTTCAATGTTCAAAGTTATTTTCGGTGCAAAAGTAATCAAACATTCCAAAAGGCAATCATTTTTTGAAAAAAAATTGCACATGTTTTGTGTTTTTGTGCAATAATAACATTTCTGAATACCTGAATTATTCAATTATTCAATCCGGAGGTCAGCCATGTATTATATGTTTCAAGTATCATTTCAACAACTTTTTCGGGCGTAATAAATGAGGTGTCGATAATCAGATTAAAATTGGATAAATCATTACAATCTGCACCGTATAAATCCATATATCGTTTATTTTCACTTGTTTTTCGTGCAATAATTTTGTCTATGGCCTCTTCTTTGGATGAATATTCTTCATTTTTACGTTGATTATCATTGGCTATTCTATGGGCAGATACGATTACATCAGTCTTGAGGTAAACCTTGAAAGATTTGGGAATAAAAAACCATGCCAACCTTGAATCTACGATTAAATCGGTCGAATCGTTAAGCGATTTGAATGTAGCATCGATTTCTTCGTCAATTTCCGAATGCGTTTCGGCGTATTTATTCAACTCCAACGTTGTCATATTATACTTTTGGGCGATTGCGCGTTGAATTTTTCCGGTATATATATATTCATAATTCAAACGTTCGCATAATAGTTTGGAAACAGTAGATTTTCCGCCTCCCAAATCACCTGTTATCGAAATAATTTTTGTCATTTATATTATTTTTTGCAAATATATTATTTTTTTTTACTAATATTGCACGCTATAAACCATTATTTATATATATACTATGAACAGAAGAAAGTTTTTATCTACTTCAGCAGCTGTCGGAGCATTGACTATTGTTCCGCGCTCAGTGCTTGGGCAGGGATTCGTTCCGCCAAGCGACAAGATCACAATGCTTCAGATCGGTTGTGGTTGGCAAGGTTTGTCAGAAATTGGCGCTTTGCTTGCTTGTCCAGAAATTGAAATTGTTGGCGTTGCCGACCCAAACCAACAAAGTAATAATTACGTTGGATTTGGCGGCTTATACGGCCGACGCGATTCATTGCGTCTCTTGATTGATGAGCCATCATGGCTCGAAGGAATCACGGGAAATCCGGGAGGTCGCGATGTAATGAAGTATGTCGTCGAGACATATTACAAGAAGAAACGTCCCGGTTACACGGGTTCGGTTCAGGCGCACGAAGATTACCGTGAATTGCTTTCCACTATGCGTGACGTCGATGCGGTTAAGATTATCCCTGTCGATCACCTGCATTCTTACATATCTGTGGATTGCTTTAAACGCGGAATACATCAGATCATGCACAAACCGTTGGGTAATAAGATGCATGAGGCGATGAAAGTTGTGGATATGGCTACTGCTCAACAAAATATAGCCACTCACCTGATGGCCTATAATTCGTCGAGCAACAATGGTATCAACCAGACGAAAGCATGGATAGATGCGGGAGCTATTGGTAGGCTCAGGGAGATTCATAATTGGTCTAGCCGTCCTCTTTGGCCGCAATATTTAGAAATCCCAACCGAAAAACCGCCTATTCCGAGAGGTTTCAACTGGGATCTTTGGCTTGGTCCGGCTCAATGGCGCGATTATTCACCCCAATACACCCACGCCTGTTTCAGGGGCTGGTACGAGTTTGGGGCAGGCTCAATCTCTGATATGGGCATCTATAGCATGATACCCGTTTTTATTAAATTAGAACTTGGTTCGGCTATTTCTGCATCGTCTCGATTTGCCAGATCGTATACTATTAACGGTGATTTGAATTGCGAACTTGTTGCAAATACATGGTCGTATCCGCTCGCTGCCGCTATGCGTTTCGAAATCCCGTACAAGAACAAAAACGAAACAGTATTCTTCACTTGGCATGATGGGGGAATGAAACCCAATGTTCCGTACGGTTATCCAGAAGATGATCTGGCGCGTGAAGGAATGATGTTTATTGGCGAAAAAGGCGCTATTGTGGGCGGTTTTAACGGACAAAATCCACAATTGGTTGGGCTATCAGCGGCCGATATGAGAAGATATGGTAACATCCAGGCTGAAGGTTGGCCAAATACGCGTGACGAAATCAGCGAAGGAACACCGCGCTGGCTACATGATTGGTTAGAGAATGTCAAGGGCAACAGCAAAAATCCGGGCTCGTTCGAATTTGTTCGCGGGCTTACCGAGTCGTATAATCTTGGCGCTGTATCACTTATGCGCAACGGCGCTAAATTGCTTTACGACCCTGCCACACGTACCGTTACCAATGACGAAGAAGGGAATAAACTGCTCCATCGCGATACGCGTAAAGGGTGGGAGTTTGTATAATCAAGAATTAACCGAGGGTTGATAAGAAATATAACTATCATTCCACACCGCTCCTCCTTCGTTTTTTGTAAAGAGGAGCGTTTTTTTTATTCATTATGAAAGATTTAGCAATTATAGGAGGAGGCCCGGCCGGTTATGTAGCGGCTGAGCGTGCCGGAACGAAAGGCTTACATGTCGTCCTGTTTGAAAAACGTGAATTGGGGGGCGTATGCCTTAATGAAGGTTGTATACCAACTAAAACGTTGTTGTACAGCGCCAAAATATACGATAATGTCATTCATGGCGAAAAATACGGCATATTTGCACCGGAGGTATCGTTTAGATTTGATAAAATCGTTGCCCGTAAAAATAAGGTGGTTAAAAAATTGGTCGCCGGTGTCAAAGCAAAGATGAATGCCTGCAATGTGCAGGTCGTCAAAGGAGAAGCGACCATTAAGGGGCGTTCAGCAGACGGAATCGAAATTGAATGTAACGGCGAGGTATACCGGGCTTTCAATCTGTTGATATGTACCGGCTCGGAAACGTATACCCCTCCCATTCCGGGCACCGGCGAAACAGGCGATATGATCTTGACCAACCGCGAAATCCTGAACCTGAAAGAACGCCCTGAATCGTTGGTAATCATTGGTGGAGGTGTTGTTGGCATGGAGTTTGCCAGTTTTTTCAATAGCCTGGGCGCCAAGATTACCGTCATCGAAATGCTACCCGAAATATTGGGAGGATTTGATGGTGAAATCAGTCGATTGTTGCGCGAAGTCTATGCGAAAAAAGGCATCCACTTCTACCTTTCCTGCAAAGTGACCGAAATAAAAGACAATGAAGTAATATTTGTAAATTCCGAAGGAATAGCCGACTCTGCTGGGGGAGATAAAATCCTTGTGAGTGCAGGGCGCAAGGCTGTAACGGAAGGGTTGGGGCTTGATAATATCGGAGTTGAATTAGATCGGGGAGCCGTGAAAGTTGACAACAAGATGCGAACCAACATACCCAATGTCTTTGCAGCAGGCGATGTGACCGGCTTTTCGATGCTGGCGCATACGGCAAGCCGCGAAGGCGAGGTGGTCGTAAACAACCTGACGGGACGGCCGGACGTGATGCGGTATAACGCTATACCTAACGTGGTATATACCAATCCCGAAGTAGCTTGTGTCGGTCTTACTGAGGAAATTGCTCAAAAAGAAGGAATATCCTATCAAATTGTTTCACTACCAATGGCTTATGCAGGAAGGTTTGTTGCTGAAAATGAAGGCGGAAACGGGCTTTGTAAAGTGCTGGTGGGAGCAAAATATGGCGAAGTGTTGGGTGTACACATGCTGGGCAATCCTTGTAGCGAGATTATCTATGGCGCCTGTATGGCTATCGAACAGGAAATGACCATTCAGGAAATGGGAGAAATCGTTTTTCCCCATCCAACTGTATCTGAAATCATTAAGGAAACGGTTTTTTCATTGTAGGGGCTGTCTCAAAATCACACAGATATGATGGAAATATTAATTGCTATCGTTGCTTTCCTGTTGCTTTTGACAGGACTTGCCGGTGCGATTGTTCCTGTACTGCCTGGACCGCCTTTGAGTTATGCGGGATTGTTGTTGTTGCAATGGAGCGGGTATGGAGGATTTACTTCCGCTTTCTTGTGGTTATGGGCGACGATAACGGTAGCTGTAACCATCGGAGATTATTTTTTGCCGACTTTAATGGCAAAGCAGTTCGGCGGTTCACGTATGGCTACCGTAGGCTCAATCATTGGATTATTGATAGGATTGTTGTTCTTTCCTCCGATAGGGCTGATTATCGGACCGTTTATTGGTGCATTGGCAGGCGAGTTAATCCACAACCGTACCGATAGCGCTAAAGCGTTCAAGGTAGCATTGGGCACATTCCTCGCTTTCTTTTTTAGCACGGGAACCAAACTAATCATAAGCGCTGTGATGATGTTTTATGCTGTTAAGGTGATGTTTTAGTGTCTTGATCAGTTTAGTATACTTGTGTCATCAAGATCATCAATTTTTTGATAGTAAATGAAATATGTAAAAAAGTGAGATGATGATCATTTTGCTTATTTTTTTGCCATTGTAACAAATGTTGCTATTTTGTTGATTTTGCATCTCTATCTTTGCGAAAACATTAAAAAAATAAAACAATGAAGAGAACAATAGTTAAAATTGACGAAAGTCGTTGTAACGGTTGCGGCGATTGTGTAAAAGGTTGTCATGAAGGCGCCTTGCGGATTATTGATGGGAAAGCGCGTATCGTTGACGATATGTATTGCGACGGATTGGGCGCATGTATTGGAGAATGTCCGCTTGGCGCTATCACATTGGAAGAACGCGAAGCAGAGCCTTTCGATGAACAGGCTGTGATGACAAGAATGGCTACTTTGCAGGAAAAATCGTGCGGCTGTCCGGGCGTTCAGGAAATGTCGATGAATCAGCCGGTAGAATCCAATACGACTTGTTTCCGGTTGCGTCATTTTCCGATCCAATTGCATTTGGTCAATCCGAATGCGGATTTTCTGAAACATACGGATTTAGTATTGGCAGCTGACTGTACGGCATTTGCTTGCGGCAATTTTCATCAGCAATTTCTGAAAAATAACAGTTTGGTAATCGCCTGCCCAAAACTCGACAACGCTGCTGAACTGTATGTAGAAAAATTGACGGCAATGATTGATCATTCATTTATTAATACGCTGACAGTTATTATAATGGAAGTTCCCTGTTGCAGAGGATTATTCCAGATCGCTCAACAGGCGCAAGCCAAAGCAAAGCGTAAAATACCAGTCAAAAAAATAGTAACAGGAATCGATGGCAGTCTTCAAAGCGAAGAATGGTCGTTTACTTCCTGACACACCGGATAGCCATTGCGTAGGAGTCGGTTTCGTAGAAGAAGTCGCCGAGGGTCATCCATTCATGGCCTATTTTCAAATACGCTCCGTATTGATTGTTGTAACTGACATGGATGGTTCCACTCCAATAGGCGCCCTCCCAGTAGTTCGTTCTAATCACCCAGGATCCTGTACCTGACAGATATTCCCCGCCGGGGAAATAAGCGCCCCTTAATGTAGCGCCTCTACCTGCCCAAATTCCCGTACCACTATCGTTCACACCTCCGGGTGTATTCCAATCGCCGGAAGACTCCCATCCGCTTGAAGTGTCTTCATATCTATAATAATGAAGATTAGAAGGAATATCTCCTTCAAGCGCGCCTCCCCATAACTCGTATGCAGTAGGCAGGCGATAACGGTTATCAATATACTGACATATATCACCTGTCCAATTCGCCCACTTAGCAGGTTGGTTTTGTGCAGATTCCATCACAAATCGATTGTTAGGGTCTTTTGGTATATCATAATCGGCGCTCGCAGGAATGATACTGCTCCATGTTGCACCACCGCCATACGCTGTTGCCGTATTTGTCTTTTTCCATGTCCGGGTATTGATATCATCCGGCACATAAATTGGCGTACCATCTGTTCCATTGACAGCATCATTCCCAACGTCAAAATTAGCATCACGGGGAGAAATACCCACCAAAGAACCAAACTTGAAAAATAAACCCTGATAGTTCTGCTTATTTTCCGGCCCTCCCATGATTCCGCCGTCCGAAACAGCCGGTTCAAAAGTCAACTTCCCGGCAATATCATCCCAGTAAATATTCGACACCGCAAAATCAGTCGAACTGAACTTCACCTGAAGCGTATAGTTTTTATTGGGTTCTATAAAAAAATGGGCTGCCGGACGCGCTTCGTGCTCATTTTGGGGGAAAGTCTTGTCGCCAATAGTTAATGACTTGAATTCCACCTTGATTTGGCTGCCATAGAAATCGGGCGATGCAAAAAACTTACTCTCGCTTACGGTAGGTGTGACAGGATTATTGATGGCAGGAACAGGATTCCAGTTTTCAATGAAACAGGGAGGGTCAGCAACAGTTTGTAACAGTTTCCCTTCCGGAAAAATTATGATTGGGGTTATATAATAGGGAGATATAAATACTGTGTCGATTTCCTGAAATCCTATGCCAACGCCACTGCCAAGGTCAGTCGAAACCTCAACACTAATCATAGAATGCATTCGTTTCACAGGGATATGTACATCAGGTTGGGTAGAATTTGCCACTATACCGGGCACAATTCCACACACAAACATTAATTCAGGAAATGTCAAAATCACCACATTATTTAGAATGTCATGAATAGGCAGGCTCGAATCCCCATCGTTGTAGCCATAAGCCACAAATGTATAAACCTCATTCTCTTCTACCTCCATGATACCCGGATTTAGACTGCCGTCTGCCTGAACCGTATGTTCAGACTTCAAAATGGTTGTGGTTGAATTGTCTTTATAAGCCACCACGCGAATTTGCGATCCTTCGACAAGATTTTCAAAACTGCGTGTTCCAACGACATGGTCTTCTTTTAAGGTAGCATACATAAACAGATTGCCTTCCAAAGGAATAACAACTGTTTCCGGTTCTTTCGCACCCACTTTATAACTGCGGGAAACAACTTCCGATCCGCCGGAATTTTGTCCCAACGAGAAATGAACTTTAACCATTTTGCCTGAAGAAGAATCGCCTGTGATGCGTTCATCGCAGGAGGATAACAGGAACATAAGTCCGCACAACAACATTATAATGAGGCTTATGTAAAAGAAGTAATGATCGAATGATGTTTTTTTGTCTGTTTTGCTCATATCGGGTATTTAATTAAAAATTCAACAATATATCATTATTCCCGTAACCATCGTCTCCCAGGGTAACGGGTTCCATTTCTTCCAATGAGACAGTTATGCCTGTTCTACTGACGGCTATTATGCCTTCTATGATCACGCGACTTGTTTCTACCACCGGCGGCTCGTAAATCATTTTCATTTTTATATAATTTTTATTCAAATTGTTATTTACAGTGAATAGCAATTTAAATGTGATAATCCCAACAATCAATGAGTGTAAGCGTTGTTACACATTCAAAACAAAACAATCTTCAGTTTATAATTAGTCGCAAAAGTACACGAACCGGATATATATAATGTAGTAATGTGTATTTCAAAAAAAAATATTTTAATACAAAATGCGGTAAAAAAACAACAACAATATACGTATTTTAACCAAAAATATGATTCAATTCGAAAATTTTTGCATTTTTCGCAACAAAACAAGACCATTCACCATGATTTGCGAAAATTTGAATTGAACATCGACGAAACCAAATATACCCATTTCGGAGATTTTTTTGTGCGATTAAAGTAAATATGTTATATTTGCGATGGATAATAAAAGATTAAGCAGAATAAATCTTGTATGAATTTTGAACTGTTTTTAGCGCGGAAGGTTCATTTTAGTAAAACTGCCGGTAATCGCCAGGCGACTCCTCCGGCAATTCGTGTCGCAATGATCGGAATTGCCATGGGATTAGCAACCATGATAATAGCGGTCGCTATTATCATCGGTTTCAAAAAAGAAATTCGAAACAAGGTGATTGGTTTTGGCGCTCATATACAAATCACTAATTTCGACAGTAATACATCTTATGAGACAACTCCAATCATGGTAAGTGATACATTGTTAATGGAGTTACAGGCTTATCCGGGCATCCGCCATGTGGAGCCATTTGCTACCAAATGGGGTATATTGAAAACAGAGAATGATTTCCAAGGGATTGTATTAAAGGGGATTGATGAACATTTTGACTGGACATTTTTTCGTCAGCATTTAAAAGAAGGCGATGTTTTTACAGTCGATCCGGAGAACCCGGCAACGGATGTGATCATATCTCGGTATCTGGCTGATCTACTCAATCTCAAATGTGATGATTCGTTCTTAGCCTATTTTGTACAGACCATTGATGACATTCGTGTGCGCAGACTGCATATTCGTGGTATATATGAAACCGGATTTATTGATTATGATAAGGTTTTTGTGTATGCCGATATCAAGCAGGTGCGCCGGTTGAATGGCTGGGATGATGATGCCGTAAGCGGATTAGAATTATTTGTCAATGATTATAACAGCTTAGATGAAATAACAGACAATCTTTATTTTCACTTGATTCACAAACAGGATAGGGCAGGTAATACCTATTATGTCCGCTCAATCAAAGATTTGAATCTTATGATATTCAATTGGTTAGGAGTATTGGATATAAACGTGGTGATTATTTTGATCTTGATGATGGCAGTATCCGGGTTTACCATGATTTCGGGATTGTTGATTATTATCCTGGAGCGAACAAATATGATTGGTGTTTTGAAGGCATTGGGACAGAACAATCGGAGTATTCGTTCCGTCTTCCTTTATATTTCATTTTTCTTGATAGGCAAAGGTATGATATGGGGGAATGTGATTGGGTTAATGATCTGTTTTGTCCAATCTGAGTTTCGCTTGATTAGACTTGAACCTTCTGACTATTATTTAGACGCCGTCCCCATTGACCTTAATTTCACCAACTGGTTTTTGATAAATCTGGGTGCATTGGTTGTGTCATTATTGATGATGCTTGGACCGTCATACCTGATCACTAAAATAAATCCTGCCCGTACGATGCACTTTGAATAAAAACCATTACCGACCGGCTAAAATGGATACATTATGCCACTGTTTGTCTTTTGATTAATCCTGTTTGTTTCGTATGCAAAGTTACGATTATTGATATAGTACCTGTTCCAAATCCTTATTTATTTATCATTATTCCATCCTGATTGAAAAAAAATATGTATTTTTGTCGAACAGTCAAAGAATTATTGCAAATGAAACTATCTTTTCTGAGTTTGGCAAGTGGAAGCAGTGGGAATTGTTATTATTTGGGTACTCCTGATTATGGACTTTTAATTGATGCGGGAATCAATATCCGTACGATTAAAAAAACATTGAAAGATAAGGAAATAGATTTTGAAAAGATAGTCGCTGTGCTGGTTACACATGACCATGCCGATCATATCAAAACGGTAGGATGTTTGGGGGAAAAATATCATATTCCGATATATGCAACCGAACTTATCCATGATGGAATAGACCGCAGCCGTTTCGTAGAGGAAACATTGTTTTTGTCACGAAAAATAATTGAAAAGAAAGTTCCTTTTATGATAAGGGATTTCAAGATTGAGGCATTTGAAGTACCACATGACAGTTCAGACAGTGTTGGATATATGATTCAATTTGAAAGTCAGTGCTTCACAATCGCAACAGATGTTGGTTATATTACGGATACGATTGCCCGGTATTTGTGTATGTCCAATCATTTGGTTTTAGAATCCAACTATGATGAAGAAATGTTGCGATTCGGTAACTATCCCGATTTTCTCAAAGAACGTGTTACAAGCAAGACCGGACATTTGAGCAACAAAGAAGTAGCAGAATTTCTGGCTACGTCATATTCGCCTGTATGGAAAAATATCTGGCTCTGTCATTTAAGCAGGGAAAACAATCATCCTGAATTAGCTTTTAAAACTGTTGATATTCGTTTGATGCAAGAAGGTATTCGCACAGGAAAAGACTTGAATTTGACGGTGTTGAAACGGATGACGCCTTCGGATGTATTTGATTTTTGAATCATTTAACAACATAAATAAGAATATAGCTATGAAAAAAATATCATTTATTGGATATTTTCTTTTGTGTGGGATAATAATAGTATCAGCTCAAACCTTAAATAGTAGCGAGACAGCCAGGCTCAAATCGTTTTTAGAGAAAGAATCCACTGAATCCGGGAAAAAAAATTATCAGCAGTTAGGAATTCAGGATTTGGAAACGGTGGATTGGTTGAATGTAACCGGTTTGGTTTGGAACGCAAACGGCCGTTTGGATTCCATGAAATGGTATAATAAAAAATTAGGTGGAGATTTGGATTTAAGCGATTTTTCAGAGATACGCTTTATTCGTTGTGAATATAACGGATTAACGACAATTGATGTAACAGGGTGTACCGGTTTACTGTATTTTGATTGTTTTAACAACAACTTCACATCGTTGGATGTTTCGACAAATATCAATCTGGAGTGGATTTGCTGTCGTTGGCAAAATGAAGTATTGAAAGAGATTGATCTTACCCACAATCCCAAGTTGTATCATTTTTGCGGAACCGGAAATCAATTTGAATATATAGATATTTCTAAAAATCCGGAACTGATAGACTTTTTTTGTGCTGCAACCCTTCTAAAAAGCGTGGATGTATCGAAAAACCTGAAACTAAAACAAGTATATCTCCGTGGAAATCAATTGTCTGAGTTGGATATTTCAAATCATCCGGAGTTGGAAGTATTGACTTGTTATGACAATCAGTTGTCGAAGTTGGATGTATCCGGATGCCCCAAATTGAAATTGCTGACTGCTCATAACAACCAGTTACAAGAAATTAAAATTGATTATTTGGATATGGATGTTTTGAGTTGCCAGAATAACTATCTGTCATTTTCTAATTTACCCAGACTGAAATCATGTGTGAATTTTACATACGCTGATCAAAAGACGATCAAATTATTGATTCCGTCGAATGTAGTTGATTTGAGTAGCGAATACAAGATTGGTAATAACTTTTCAGAGTTTTTCTGGACAAAGAACCCGAGAGAAAGTAAAGATGGTGTGTTTATGTTTGAAAATACAATTGAAAATCTAACCTGCTATGTAATTAATTCTACTTTTCCGGAAATGGCATTGACTTACGAAGTCGAATTCTTTTCTATCCAATCTGTGGATATATTGCAGAATATTGAGGTGTATACAGTCGGAAACCAACTGGTTCTGAAAACGGACCACCCTTTAATAGTAGCAATTTATACGGTTACAGGCGCTTTGGCACAACAACAATCAATTGTTGAAGGCGAGTATTCGATTCCATTGTCCAAAGGAATGTATATAGTCAAATTAAGTAACGGGTTGATACGTAAGGTGGTGATTCGGTAGAGCGAAGGCGACGACGATTTTATTTTAATGGATTAAACATAATCACAACCATGAAACGTGTGTTTCTTTTTTTAGGATTAGCCTTCTTGCTTGTCGGCTGCATTGATGAGTACATTCCGCAAGAGATAAAAGACGTGCGCGGCATATTGGTTATTGAAGGTATGATTCAGGATGGCGAATCAATTTTCAGACTCAGTTACAGTGTGGGCGTATCGGAAACGTTAGACGGAAGCGAATTTATCAATGATGCGGAAGTTTATGTGGAATCGAACGATGGAATACGTTTGCCAGCCGTCTTAGCCGGTAATGGCACGTATGTTGTACAAACCCCTGTATTGGATACGCAAAAAGAATACCGCATTTCGGTTACTATCAAAGGAGAAACCTGTGAATCCGAATTTCTAAAGCCAACCATCAGCGTTGAAATAGACAGTATTTTTACTATAAAAAATAATAGAGGCCAGCCAATTAAGGTATATGTAGCGGCACATGACGCAGCCAACCAATCGAACTATTACCGTTGGCAATACCGTGAAACATGGGAGGTAAAAGCTGAACTCTTTGCGCATGCCAGATATTTGGAGGATGAAAATGGCATTATTCATGATTGGAGCAAATTGATACAACACAGTCTGTTCACATCTGAAAACACTTACTATTGCTGGGGAAGGGATTCCTCAAAGACCTTTCTGATAGTTTCTACCGAAAAACTATCCGAAAGCCGCGTAGCCCAACAGGAATTGATATCTATTCCTTGTGACCACGAAAAGTTATCCATTCTTTATCGAATTGAAGTTGAACAAATACAGCTCAGGGAGGCTGCCTATAAATATTTTGCCGATGTCAAAGAGCTTTCAGAACGTACCGGGGATTTATTCAGCCCGGTATTGTCCTCCGGTTTGAGGGGTAATATCTATTGGCGTAATAATCCCAATGGTTTGATTATCGGTTATATTGAAGTGGCTACCGTTACGTCAATGTATAGATATATTTGGGAACGTGAAGGCCTATATGAGCCGCCGCCGTTTAATTGCTATCCTTATTCCTCTGAGGGTATTGGAACGATCTATATGTGGAATAGGCAATGGCGTTATACACCGGCGTACTTTAATGGTGAAGCAATCGCAGATAAGCGATGTGTTGATTGCCGTTTGAAGGAGAAGGCTTCCAAATTGAAACCGTCCGGATGGCCAACCGATCACTTATAAGCCACGATATCTATCCATACAAACACTATATTACAGGAACTTAAAAATTACAAGATAAAACATACCAACAAAAACGCATAAAAAATACCATAAAATTAACACCTGTAGGACAAAACAAGTTTTGATGGACAACCTTCAATTTAGCCGCTTTTTCAGGTATATTGTGTCTTCATTTGCCATCATTTTTCCTATCCATGTGAATTTATTATCCGTTTGATTAACAATAAAATCCGTATTATCCGTATAGAAAGAGAGACAAAAAACATGATACAATGTACACATTGTATCATGTTTTTTGCATTTCATATCGTATCTTTGCAGCATTTTGTAACATAATCGGTTTCGCCATGTTCGGCTTTTGTTCTATCAGGATTGTTTTTAGAAAATTTGTGATACAACCGTTCAAAATCCTGTTTTTCTTTTTACTTTTGCATTTGATACAAACTGCATGGCAGAATACATAATATGATAAAAGCATGAAAAAAAACATCATCATTTCAATTTGTTTGTTGACTTGTATGGTCGCACAGATGTCGGCGCAACAAACATCGAATGCCGAAAAGACGGATTCCATTATGGCGCTTTTGCCGCAGTTGAGCGGCGATGAAAGGCTGAACGCGTTTTCAACCCTTATCAATTTAACTGCCGGGATGCCGGCACAGAAAGAAATCACTTATCAGTATCTCAATGAGGCGCGACGGCAAAAAAACGTGGAGGCTGAAAGTACGGCTTTGCTGAGATTGACGCTGATTTATTTTTCGCACTTCGATTCCGACAGTATTTTTATCATCGGTGAAGAAGCCATTCGTTTTGCGCGGTTACACAACCGGTACGATGACCTGTTCCTGGCGCAGAGTGAAATCATACGCCGCTACAAGGCGCAGGGACAGTTTCTCATTGCGCTGCGGAAAGCCGAAGAAGCATACGCCGAGGCGAAAGAATTTAACGAAAACAGGTTCATTGCAAGGATGACATCTGCCATCGGGGGGATTATGAACAACTTAGACCAATATGATGAAGCGATGAGATACTGGAGCGAAAGCATCGCGCTGGCAAAGACACCCGGTCAAGCGCCGGATGAATTATTTATCCTCGACCATTACGACTTTTTAGCCATCACACTCTCCCATCTCAAACGTCCGATGGAATCGTTAAGTTACGCCGACAGCATACAGATCGAACTCAACCGGTTGCAGCGCGACTTCCCTGATTATGACCTCCGGCAGTTTCATTTCTATATGGAAACCCATCGCGCAATGGCCTACGCCGATACGAAACAACCCGAACAGGCGCTGGAAGCGATACGGCGAGCCGAAGAGGTGTACGACCCATTGTGGAATGAAAATAACCCCTCTTTTGCCATACAATTAGACAATCTGTACGCTGAATACAACCGTTCGATAGGCAACTACGACAAGACGATAGAACTTTTCAACGGTATCCTGCGTTTTGAAGAGGAAGCCGGCCGCGAATCCAGCGTAGCGGCATGGAAAAAGCATATCGCACAGGCGCTTCGCGAAAAAGGAGACTACAAAGCCGCTGTCGACCTTTACGAAGAGTATGTACAAAAACAGGAAGAACTCAATAAGGAACAATATTATGCGCAAATCGGCGAGTTACGCACGATTTACGAATTGGACAAGTCAGAGATGGAATCCGAACGGCGTCTGGCTGCGTTGCTGCAACAGCGGTATGTCATAGCGGGATTGGCGTTTGTCTGTTTCCTGTTGGCGGTGATTGTGGGGCTGACCGTATGGAGCCGCAAAAGAATTGCTGTGAAGAATCGCGGTTTGTACCGTCAAATCCGCGAACAGGACTTTCTGGCGGATGCTTTGGAGCGCGAGCGTGAGAAAAACCTGAAACTGCAGGAAATGCTTAAATCCTTCAGCGCTCCCTTTACTGAGAAAGATGAAGAAGATGAAATCTACGGAAGGCTTATGCTCCTGATGAAAGAGCGCCGCCTCTACACCGACAGCGAAATCAGCCGCAACGACATTGCCGCGCGAATCGGCGTCAGCGACCGCCGCTTGCACGACTGCATCAAAAACAATACCGGAATGAATTTTTCGGAATACATCATTTCTTTGCGTCTGGCCTGTTCCCGCGAATTACTTGCCCAAAGAGGCGACAGGCTCACCATTGACGCTATCGCCGAAGAGGCAGGATTCAGTTCACGCACCACCTTCTACCGCCATTTCCGCGAAAAATACGGCCTTTCACCCGAAGAATTTAGGAAATCAATAAAATAGACTGTCCGTACTTTCCCTGTTGTCAAAATATTGTTTTCTTTATTTTTTCAACAATTGTAATGAAAACCGGTTCATTGATTCGGCTACAGTGTTTGATTACATCGCGCTCTGTATATCCGCTAATCAATTGACAAATAACATAACTTTTGGACAATAAAGGCTTTGAGAGCATGTCATCTCTTAATTCAAAGGTATATTGCGGATTATAATTTTTTGAAGAAATCATTGCCAAATAGAAAAATCCCTCATTTTCATTTAGTTCGTCATTGGAAACAACAATTGCCATGTGTGGTTTCATCTTTCCGTCAGGAAAAAGAAAATTGACTTCGACTATATCGCGTTGATGTACTCTCATTCCATAAATTTACTTATATGTTGAGACATAGAACGTTTTGAACCATTTAAAAATGCGTTCTTCAATTGCTCGTATTCCTGTTTGTCGGTTTCATCGGAGTATTCGGCAAATTCGATTTTAGAAATTCCACGAATTAATGACAAAGCAGTTTTCAGGTCAGAAAACGGTAAACTATCATCTATGGTTATTTTTACTGTTGTCATGTTTTCCTTCTTTTTTCAGCGCAAATTTATAAAACTTTTTAAAATTCGTATTCAATTCCGTGAACTTTTTTACGCATTGCAGCCAAACATGAGTTATTTACAATATGCAATTGCCATTAGAATTCAGAAAACCATCAAAAAAAACCGCCTTATAACCCCCTGAAAATCAACAAGTGCCTGAGATGGGACAATGTTTGCCGGAAATGGGACACCTTTTTCATTGCTGTTACAGATATTTGCAGTCGAAATTTCAAACAGTTGTTTCGGATATTTTTGTATGGGAAGATTATGGATACTTATTGCGGGGCTGACGGTGGCTTTCATTGGGTTGGCTGTTTACTTTCGCTGGACGGTGGCAAGGAAGAACCGGAGCATTGTCCGTCAAATCAGGGAACAGGAGCGCCTCGAGAGGTTGCTCGAAGA
>Ga0099364_10007241_pt1 | contig 15897 bp, 17 predicted proteins | sample TergutTh196P3_FD_73070 | JGI IMG/M metagenome (GOLD analysis project Ga0099364, IMG submission 73070) | Microcerotermes parvus P3 segment gut microbial communities from Pointe-Noire, Republic of the Congo - Th196 P3 | ecosystem: Host-associated > Arthropoda: Insects > Digestive system > Gut ...
CGATCGGCGAGAATATCGCCTATGGCAGCGAGAGTGCCAAAAAGAGTGACATAAAAAAAGCAGCCGAGGTGGCCTGCATCAACGAATACATTGAATCCTTGCCGGAGGGCTACGACACGGTCATCGGCGAGCGCGGTGTCCGGCTCTCTGGCGGGCAGAAGCAGCGGGTGTCGATCGCCCGCTCGGTCCTGCGTAATTCGCCGATACTGCTGCTGGACGAGGCGACGAGCGCCGTCGATACCGAGACGGAGCTGGAAATAAAGCGGGCCATCAACGCCATTGCCGGGACGCGTACCCTGATCGTCATCGCCCACCGCCTCTCCACCGTCCGCCAGGCCGACAAGATTATCGTCCTGGAGAACGGGCGTATTGTCGAACAGGGCAACCATGAGGCGCTGATGGCGCTGGATGGGGCCTATGCGAAGTTGGTGGGGATTCAGGGGTAGGGGTGAAGAAAGTGAAATGGGGACGGTTCTTTTTTCACCTCTGAGGAGGGATTCTGATGGCAAGCAACAAAGAAAAAGTATACACTCAATATGGCGATGGGATAAAAGAAGACAGCCGTCATGCGTGGTCTCGTTCGCAGAGTTTGGAGTTTCACTACACTAAAAAGGCGATGGACGGCTACATAAATAAAGACACTCGCGTACTCGAAATCGGCTGTGCCACGGGGTACTACGCCATGCACTATGCCGACAAATGTAAAGAGTACGTTGGTATTGATCTTTCTCCACCGCATATAAGAATCTTTACACAAAAAATTGCAGAAAACAAGTTGACGAATGTATCGTGTATGGTGGGAGATGCTGTTAATCTCGAAGGGATTGAAGATGACAGTTTTGATGTCGTGCTTTGCCTCGGTCCGATGTATCACTTGCCGCACGATGAACGCAACCTTGTTTTTACCGAATGTGTACGTGTTTGTAAACCTGGAGGGAATGTTGCAGTTGCGTATATAAACAAAGTAGGCGTGTATGTCGGAGTTTGTGTTGGGTTTGGGAAATATAGCGAAATATATCCCAACGAACAAGCAAATGAATATGTGCTGCGACAAAGCAGAGACGATATAAGGTCTGACCTTTTTTACTACACTATGCCGGAGGAAATAACGGCTGCGGCGGCCGAGCATGGACTTGAAAAAATCAGCAACACAGCTACAGATTTTTTCATTACACAGGGTTTTATTGACCAAATGGATGATGCAACATTTGAAATTTACATGGAGCTTGCGGATGAAATGGCAAAATATGAATCCTGTACGGGAATGAGCAACCATGCTTTGCTGATATGCAGAAAAAACGAAGAAGGGGAGGATTGATAAAAATGAAATCCACCATATACACCTCAGCGGCAGACTTTAACAAAGATGTATTGGAAACAAGTGAAATGGGGATGGTTCTTTTTTCACTTCCAGGGGATAGTGAGTGAGATTTCACGTCCCCGATTCGCCCGATTCATCCGGCCGCGTATACATGCGTGTTGCGGACGAGGATAAGCAAATGTCGCTGGATGAACTTGATATGTTCATCAGATGAAAAAAGAATCGTCCCCGTTTCACGTTCATATTATGACAGGTTCTCAATTTCTTTGCGGGTAAATCCTGTTGCTTGAATGATTGTGTCAATTGGGGTATTCATCTTTATAAGATTCCGCGCAACTTTTGCAATGCCTTCCCGTTCAGCACCGCCCATCCTCGAAACAATATCGCGCCTTGCCTTTTCTCTTTCCTCGTACAGCATCCGGGTACGTTCATCGGCTGATAACTCTTTGAGTACGCCGACAGCTTTTCTCATTTGCGGGTTTCGTTCAGCCAACATCTCCAACACCTCCCCATTGTCTGATTTGATGAATTTCATCCAATACCATAACTCCGTACTGTCCGCGTCCTGCGGTAGCTTGGATAATTCCAGTGTGTTAATTTCCATCAGATTTGAAAATTCTGTTCCGTTCCCGGTGCGGTAACGGAACTGGTTGTGATATTTTTCGTTCTCCGACACAAAGATATAATCCGTTATTACGATCGTCACAACCCGCTTGATAACCGACCAGCTTTGGCCCGACTGCACTTGCTCCGTCACCATTTTCGATTGGCTGTAGATAGTGCGCTCTTTCATTTCAGGGATTGGCTCTACTTGAATTTCCACATGGACGACATTTCCGCTTTTCGTGTGGACTTTCACATCAAGGATTCCATATTTGTCATCGGCGGTTTCCTTCTTCACATGAGGGTCTACAATCGTCAGCCGCTCATATTCATCATCGGGAATATCCAAAACGGATTTAAGAAATTCCGCGAGAATATCCACGTTTCTCTGGTCACCGAAAATAAGTTTGAACACGAAATCTGATTTAACAGGCAATAGCATTTTCTTATCGTCCAACATAATCATCCCCTCTCGGCTTGTCCTGGATGGCACACACCCCGCCCTGCGTGCTTCCGATAACAGTATAACACGAAAATATGAATTTTCCCAATATAAAATCAAGTCCTTTCTGAATTGGGAACGTTTCACCTGATTTGTATTGGACTTAATCGTAGCCAGCGCATATAATTAAAACAGCCATTCGACCATCAGGAGGATGCCATACCATGACCATAAAGATCGCCATCTGTGATGATGACGGGCATATCGCTTTCCAGGTTGAGGAATATCTTGAGCGGCTGCGCCAGGGCTTGGGTATTTTTGTTGACACGGAAGCATATTATACGGGCGAGAGCCTGTATGCGGCTCTGGAAAAAGGCGGGCATTACGACCTGATATTCCTGGACATTGAACTGGATGCACAGATGGTGGGTATGGACGGCATCCAGCTCGGAAGAAAAATCCGCGATGGCTTTGATGACGTAGCGACGCAAATTGTCTACATATCCGCCAAAGCGGAGTATGCCCTGTCCCTGTTCCAAAACAACCCCCTGGATTTCCTGCTTAAACCCCTGGACTACGAAAGCTTCACGCGGGTCATGGGCAGATTCTTGAAAATAGCGCAATTCCGCTCCGGCACGTTCACATACAGCTACGGGCACGACAGCTTCAAACTTAAGGCCGGCGACATCATGTACTTGAAAAGCGACGGAAAGAAGGTGGAAATACACTTAAAAGACGGGAATACGGATTTTTATTACGGCAGCCTGGAAAAGGCGTACAGGGAGCAACTGGCCAAACAAGACTTTCTGTTCATTCACCGCAGCCATGTCGTGAATTATGACCATGTTTCCACATTTCAGTATGCACGATTGATAATGGCGGACGGTCAGAGCCTGCCCATTTCCCAAGCCAAAAGGATGGAAGTCAGGAAACGCCATATGGAAATAGAAAAACGGAGGGCGTGATGGATATATTGCCATGGGTTTATATGTTGACCAACATCTTCACCGTCATTGCCGTTGACAGGTTCATGCGGGTCTTTTTCGAGGAAAAAAGGACGCCAGCCTGGGTCTATTACCTCTCCTGCCTGGCGTATCCCGCCCTGGTGGGGACGGCCTACCTGCTGATCGAAGTACCGCTCCTGACCTTGTTTTGCAATGTGCTGGTGCTGTCCGTCATCACGCTTAATTATGCGGCATCATGGAAAAGACGGGTGTCTGCCGTCGTCTTTGTTTATTTGTTCATGTTCATTGCCGACATATCAGTGACGCTCATGGCCGGCCGTATCGGCATCGTGGCCACGGAGACATTCGAGTACAGCGGCACCCTGTTTGCCTATGTCGCCATTCCCCTGATCATCTACCTGGAGGCGGTACTGGCGCAGAACTTCATCAATGTACGGAAAAACAAGCCCGTTCCCCTGCAATACTGGCTGGCTTCGGTTTTGATTCCATTGATTTCCATATATGTCGCATTGATGATTGTCGCCACGACAAACATCAACCGACTCTCCGTTATCCTTGCCATAACGGGGATATTTTTATGCAACATATTGATCTTCTACCTGTATGATTCGTTGGCGCGTGCCTATTCCGGCCAGCTCGAGACTGCGCTCCTTACCAAGGAAAGGGAATACTATTATAACCAATGCGGATTGATGCAGGATTCAATGGAGTATATCCAATCGTTCAAGCACGACATCACGAACCACCTCTTGGCCGCCAGTGAATACATAAAGCACGGGCAATCCGAACAGGCCGCCGAATATCTGGGAAAGCTCATCGGCAACGTGGGGAAGGACAAGACATACAGCGACACGGGGAACATCGCCTTCGACAGCATAATAAATTATGCCTTCAAAGACGCAGAGGAAAAAGGCATGGCGGTGACGTGCACAATCACGGTCCCGAAAGAGCTGGGCGTGGACGCGGTGGATGTCGTGACCATATTGGGCAATCTCTTGGACAATGCCGTAAGTGCCGCCGCCAATGTCATGGACGGAAGTATAAATCTACGCGTGAACTACGGAAAAGGCCGGCTGTCCATCATTATCGAAAATACCTATGCCGGTAAGATCATTTATCAAGACGGGAAAATTGTTTCCGCAAAGCGTGACGTCGGAGACGGACACGGCTACGGCCTGAAAAACGTGCAACAGGCCGTGGAAAAATACGACGGCGACATGGATATCAGCCACACAGACACGCTGTTCAGCGTGAATGTGCTCTTGTTCATTACTTGAACTTTATTTCATGGAAAGAAACATTATAGTTCACTCCATACATCAGCATATGCTATTAATCCCTGCTAACATCAGCACGATACAAAGAGTGACGGTCTATTATCGGGTAGTTACCGTGACCGTGTCAATGATGAATAGCTGGAGTGATGGCATATGCCACAAGGAGGTGAACGATGAACGTAAACGGATTTACGCAAAACACCCAAAGCACCCGGACGCACACGGGTTATAACGGAAACACGGCCGCAAACAGCGGGTCGGCGGCGGGATCGGCGGCAGCAGACACACATGATGTGGCCGCCACCTTGGAACTAAGCGGCTTGGACCCTGCCAAAAAACTGCCCAACGCCGGGGAGGGGGCACTCGCCAATGTCACTCGCGAGATGCTGGAGAAAATGAAAGCCGATGCACAGGCCGCACGGGCCCAGTCCGCCGAGACCGCCCCGCCGAAGACACCGATAAACATATCCGCCCCGGATGCGTTTGCCACACAGGCGACATATACCGCCCCGGCGACGGCAGCCCTTCCCGCTCCCCGGATTAGCGACACGGTCTCATTCGTCCATCAAAAGAATGAGCAGGAACCGGCATATGTCCTCGCATATGATGTCTATGAAAACACCTCCCTTAGGAACATCCATGACGTGGCTAACCTGGTCCCCCCAACGGGTGAACGGGATGCTTATTATCATAAACTGTTCAAAGCAGATGTCGATGCGGTGAATAAAGTGGCGGCTGATGGTTTTTGGGGACCCACACTAAGCTATATTAGTGAGGGTAGCATCGAATCGAACAGCGTCCGCTATGCCGAGTTACGCGATGAGGTGTTTAGGTCTTTCGGACATGACGCTGACTTGCTAACGAAGAATCTGGAATCGCTGGACCGGGCTTTTGGGTGGCAGTTACAGGATGTAGCCCGGGAAACGGCTACCATGATGAAACATGAGCAGCAGGTGGCACAGGCCGCGTTGCGTTCCGATTCCGCACATTCGGAGTCGTATGGCTTGGCCACGCACCAGGACTTTGACTCCGATAAATTCGAGACCCATGCCCGGGAAATGATGGCGGCGTTTTCCCGTTCTTTCTTGCAACAGATGCAAGACGGCGCGGAACGTGCCGTAGCCTTCCAAAATGTGTTGGATATGATGCTGTCCACTTTCAGCAAAACCGAATCAGTGAATGCCCTGTCCTTCGTTGATTTCATGTTATTGCAAAAATCGGTGAACGACCAAATAATCGGGAGAGCTGGAACATGAAGATAACTGATAAATTCCCGGGCTTTCTGGATAGCGGCAACGTGTATCAGAAACTATCGCCTGATGTTGCGTTCACGCAGACCGAAACTGAGCGTATTTCCATCGCTGACATCATCGACCATGCAGTCAAGGTCGATATTTCTGCCGAGGGAGCGGAGTACTACCGCAGATATATTGAGGAAAACGAGCTTGGCATGAATGAAATAGGGCAACTTAGGCTCGGCAGCTTGAACTTGGCATCCTTGTTTGCCCAAAGGCTCATGGAAGGCGCTTCCGGGTCGAGTGCAAGCATGGGGTCGTCAGGTGGCGTGGATATTGATGTCATCGCCAGCGGTTTTTCGTCTGCTTATGCCGAAATTTATGATGAAATCCACAAAGGTTATGCCGAAGGGACCAGGGAAATATGGGTCAGGGCGGAAGATGGGAGTGAGCACGACCAACGCCTTATGACCATGGAAGAGGAGATGGAGGCCTTGAATGAGGCGGTCACGTTCGCGGCAAGATTCATTGCCAGCAACACCAAAATGGCCGCGTGTGCCGAGGCCACAATGGCTAAAATACATGCAGAAGCGGACTTGGTTAAGGCAAGGCATAGGCAAAGCCCTTCGCTGGAAATGGAGATGGAGCGGCTCAAAATGATAAACGAGCGTCTGCGCCTGGCCGAGGCAATCGACACGGATGAAATTTACGAGAGATTGATTGGTTCGGTGTCAGGAACTAATTGGTGAAACGTGAAATGGGGATGAAATGGGGACGGTTCTTTTTTCACTTTTTCTCTCCCGGTGCCATCCCGGTGGTCTGTGAATCGGGGACGTGTGAAATGTGAATCGGGGATGAATCGGGGACGGTTCTTTTTTCACCTTTTCTATCCCGATACCATCCCGGTCCTCTACATCACACACGCTGAATTACCCCCTTGCTCAATCCGGTAAGCTCCCCAATCTGGCGGATTGTAAGCCCGCGCTGCTTCATTGTGTGCAAGATGCGGTTGCGGTTTTTACGATCTAGTGCCTGTATTGCACGGATGTCTTTTCCATCGAGCAGCGAGTCCGCAATTTTCTTCGCCTCGTCATTACTCCGATGCCCTATACTGTCGATGTCCATGCACATATCGTCATTATCCATGGCCAGGAACTCAAGCAAAGCTGCCGACCTGCCATCGAACATGGCCAGCGTGAAATCAGTGTTTATGATGCCACGCGGTTTCACATACTCCGGATAACTGGTCCAGTAGTCGATCATTCGCCCAATTTTCACCGGGTTTTGGTGGATATAGCGTGACACTGTCAGGAAGTGGGCATCATCCTCCACCTTCTCGCTCCTGAAACGATCCTGAAACAAATGCCCGCAACGCTCATATTTTGCATTGTAATAAGAAACATAGCTGATGCCGATTTTCTTCATGGTCACAGATATGTCCTCACCACCCTCGCCCATCAACACATGGATGTGGTTGTCCATCAGGGCATATGCATGGATTTGGCAGTCGTGCTCCGGCTGGTAGCGTAACAGACGCCCCAGATACGCCGCCCTGTCCGCCTCGTCATGAAAAATGTCCTGGCGGTTTATGCCACGCACCATGATATGATAAATTCCACTATTACTCTTTTCCCTCGCTAATCTCGGCATACTTCTTCTCCCGTGTGATAATTCTCCTACGCCACAAGTACCCTGTGGCATGTGAAAACGATAGAAATTACAAGAACCTGACCCTGCATCCCAAAATTCCTGTGGTCACGACCCTGCGGACTTTTGGTTTGGTCAGGAAAGAAAAGATGAAAAAAGAACCGTCCCCGTTTCATGTTTCACTCCATGGGTGAAATGGGGACGGTTCACTCATGTGCTATGTAATGGAAGCACCCCTTCTCGCAACGATGCCGGACGTTGGGGCCGGTCTTGCTGATGCCGAGGTCTTCCCTCCTGTAGTGCTTGCACCAGGTCGCGGTGGTGGTATAGCTGCCGAGACAGCGGAGCGTGACCTCCTTGATGCTGGAACATTCACCAGAATCATAGCGATCCGTGTTGATGTTCTTAATGACCCCGCCGGTGGCGTGTTCGAGTTCGGCTTCGGCCAGTTCGGGATGGGTGGTCGTTGCTTGGGTATTTTCCATTTTGTTTCCTCCTTTGTGCGATAAGATTCTGTCACTCCGCGCCTCACGCTTTGCATGAGAACGCGCCATTCAGAAAGGCATTGCTTTCTTTGTCATTCATCCCACGCATGACGTGGAGGTGAAAAAAGAACCGTCCCCATTTCACGTTTCCCTGTAGTTGAAACAATACTTCGCGCAACGATGTAAGACGCTTTGCGGTAAATTGTCGGGGGCGATGAAGGTGTGCGTAATGTAGTGCACGCACCAGTCGGCGCTCGTGTTGGCCTCGCTACCGCCGAGGCAATCGAGTGTAACGGCAGTGGCATATATGCAGTCTCTTTTGTAGTTGTCCGGCCTGCCGTCGCCGCCGGTGGCGTGTTCGAGCTCAGCTTCGGCCAGTTCTGGGTGGGTGGTCGTTGCTTGGGTATTTTCCATTTTGTTTTCTCCTTTGTGTGCTAAGATTCTTCGCAGAGTTTACACTGAGCGAAGCGAAGTGCCTCGAATGACACTACTTTTTATGTGTCATTCTGAGGGAGCGTTTGCTTGCGCGAAGCGCAAGATGCGACCGAAGAATCTTTCTTTTCAGGTGAAAAAAGAACCGTCCCCGTTTCACGCATTCAATCTTAATTATAAGCGACGAAAGCATGTCTATTGTTGTGGCAAATAAAAATAACGTTTGGTGGCATTGTAAGGTTGAAGAGGGCGTTAACGCACTTAGGGCATTTTTTGTATATTTTGCCGCAATTCGTGCAAGTTAATTGCCGCTGATTACCATCCATCGTTATCGACTTAGGCCCGCCGGTGCAAGCATCACAATAGTCGCTGTCTAGATCAAATACCCCCGTACCTGTGCCGCCCGCTACATGGATCAAATCTTCGTCGGTGAGCGGCGTTAAATTTTTGTCGTTATCCATTGTCATTTTTGCTTCCTCCTTGAACAGTGGTCAGTGCTCAGTGATCAGTGGTCAGTGAAAAGCATATAGGGGTTTCCATAAATCTCTTTACATTACATTATACACAAAAGCTACCATTTCGTTACATGGGTGAAAAAAGTACCGTTCCCATTTCACGTTTCACGGTAGTTCATATTTTTGTAGGTAGTCACTATACATCTGTGCGAATTCTTTCTTTGCTTCATCCGATAAGCTGTCGTGGTAGCTGTGGGGCTGTTGTTCGGCATCCCCGGCTTGGATGAGGCCGATGGCGATGTTGGAGCAGTGGTCGGCGATGCGTTCGCAGTTGGTCAGGATGTCTTGCAAGACATAGCCCATCTGCGGCATGCATTTGCCATTGCCCAGCCGTTTATAGTGGCGTTTTTTTATCCGCGCCGTCAATTTATCGATGACTTCCTCGAAGGGTTCTATCGTATGGGCGAGATCTAGGTCAAAATCCTTGAAGGCCAGATATGTCCGCTCGACGATGTCGGCGACGGCTCCGGTATAAACCCGCATCTCTTCCTCGGCCTTTTCGCTCAGTTTCAGCTTTTTCTCGACCATTTCCGAGACCGAATCCATCAGGTTTACCGAGTGGTCGCTCATCCGCTCGAAATCACCGATGGCATTGTGGAGGATGGAACAGCTCTGCGAGTCGGACTCATACATGGAATGGCCGGAGAGTTTGATCAGGTAGGCGCCGATCTTGTCCTCGTACTGGTCGACAATCCCCTCCAGCTCCGCCACCTTTTCGGCATTTTTATTATCGCGCTCGCGCAGGGCAGAAAGGGCCAGGCCTATGCCTTTCTGGGTCGTCTTTAACATATCGACGGCGACCTCCTGACAGAGCCGCACGGCATAGGGCGGGGTGGTGAGGAAGCGCTCGTCCAATTTTATGAAAGAATGGACCTGCTTTTCCTCCTCTCCCTTCGGGATGGTCAGGTAGCAGAGCCATTCCAACTGCTTGGTAAAAGGCATGAACATCAGGACGGACAGGACATTATGCAGGGTGTGGAAGAGGGCAATGGTGGTGATGCTGGCACTCTCGTTCAGATAAGGGAAGGGGTGGATGTAATTGGCCCCGTAGACCAGGACCATCAGGATTATCGTGCCGAGGACGTTAAAGTAGACATGGAAGACCGCCGTCCGTTTGGCGTTTTTGCTGGCCCCGATGACGGATATGACCGCCGTGATACAGGTGCCGATGTTCTGACCCATGACGATGGCCAGGGCCGCTCCGTTGGTGATTGCCCCGGTCACGGCCAGGGCCTGGAGGATGGCAATGGAGGCAGACGAACTCTGGATCGCCGCCGTCACGATGATACCGACCAATACCCCGACCCAGGGATTGGAGAAATTTGCCATCATATCAAAGAAAACGGGCGAGGATTTTAGCGGCTCGACTGCGCTTATCATCGTTTCCATCCCAAACATCAGGACGGCGAAGCCGACGAGGACGGTGCCGATGTTTTTGCGTCGGTCGGACTTGGATACAAAGAGAAGGATGACGCCGATTAGCGCCAGTATTGGTGAAAAAGAAGTGGGCTTTAGCATCTGTATCACGATGCCGTCGCCTTCCAGGCCGGCCAGGCTGACAATCCAGGCGGTGATGGTGGTGCCGATGTTCGCGCCCATGATGACGCCGATGGCCGAGCGCAGGGTCATCAGGCCGGAATTGACGAAGCCGATGGTCATGACGGTCGCGGCAGACGAGGACTGGATGATTGCCGTGGACACCGTACCCAGCAGTACGGCCTTCATCAACGATGATGTCATTTTCTCCAAGGATACTTTGAGCTTACTGCCGGAGGCCTTGGTCAGGGCCTCGCTCATGATGTGCATCCCAAAGAGGAAGAGGGCCAGGCCCCCTATCATCGTCAATATGCCGAATATGTCCATGATGTTATACCTTTCTGCGTCCGGTCATGCCTGGACAGGGTATGTGTTTATGCGGGTTCCGCCCTTGTTCGTTGACTGACTCAGTCAGTCGATTCAGCTATCTTTTCCTTCACGTTCAAGAAGCTGTCCAGTATCGAAAGCAGGGCCCCCAACACGATTGCCATGTCGGCGATGTTAAAGGCAATCTTTCCAGCCTTACCCTTCACATTGAAGCTCAGGTAATCGACCACATAGCCGCGTTTCAGCCTGTCGTAGGTATTGGAGCAGGCCCCGCCCAGTTGCAGTGAGTAGGCGAGCTTCCGCAGTGGCCGCTCCCTGTTGAGGACAAAGGGGTATATGAGGGCCAGGGCTATCGTCGTGGCCAGGGTGGCCATCGTGACCCTGTCCGGGTGTTTATCGCCCACATTCATGGCGAAGCCGCGGTTATGGAATTTGCGGGGAACAAAGATTTTTGACTCAGGCAGTTCTCCCTCTCCACGTTCGTGCAAATTCACCCATTCTTCTGCCGTATTTTTCATGCTCATGTCTGTGGCGAAAATGCCGAAGGCGATGAGGATGTACTTTAGTTGGCTCATGTGTGCTCCTTTCTAGATTGAATCCCGGACGCCATGCGGCACGCCGGGTCGTCGTGCCCTACATATACTGGCTACCACGCGGGGTGACGGTTACGCTTCGCGGGAGGCGATGGCGGCGGCCAGCTTGTCGGTCAAGCCGGGGAGTATCTGCTTATAATCGCCGACGATGCCGATGTCCGCCACGTCGAAGATGGGGGCGGTCTCGTCCTTGTTTATGGCGATGATGAAGTCGGATTCCTCCATCCCGGCCAGGTGCTGGATGGCGCCGGAGATACCGACGGCGATGTAGAGGTTGGGACGGACGGTCTTGCCCGTCTGGCCGACTTGCAAATCCTTCGGCTTCCAACCGGCATCGACCACGGCGCGGGAGCAGGAAACAGTGCCGCCCAGGGTATCAGCCAGTTTTTCCAGCAGATGAAAGTTTTCCGGCTCGCAGACACCACGGCCACCGGAAACTAAGACCTTCGCGTCCATGACATCGACGGTACTAAGCTTTGACTTTACAATGTCGATGATTTCGACATAATTATCATTCGTATCAAACTCTAGCTCAAACTGCTCGATTTTCGCCTGACGGCCAGTGTCTTTCGGCAGTCTCTTCATCACACCGGGGCGGACCGTCGCCATCTGCGGCCGGTGTTTGGGGCAGGCGATGGTGGCGATGGTGTTGCCGCCAAAGGCCGGGCGGGTCATCAAGAGCTGGTTTTTCAGGGTCTCGCGGCCGGCTATCGGCTCCAGGGGATAGTCGCCGATGTCCAGTTGGGTGCAGTCGGCGGTCAGGCCGGTATGGATACGGGCGCAGACCCGGGGGGCCAGGTCTCGGCCGATGGCTGTCGCCCCGACCAGGACGATCTCGGGCTTTTCTTTTTCTATCACTGCGGATAGGGCGTGGGTGTAGGGCTCGGTGCGGTACTCTGCCAGCGCCGGGTCATCGACCACGATAATCCGGTCGGCCCCGTATGCCGAAAGGCGCTGGGCCTGCTCCATTATACCGCTACCCAAAAGAACAGCGCAGACTTCCGTATTAAGGTCCGCCGCCAGGTCCTTGGCCTTGCCTATCAGTTCAAAAACGATGCCGGATACGACTCCGTCCACCTGCTGGGCAAAGACGAATACTCCTTTGTATGCTGCTGTGTCCATGTTTTTCCTTTCTGTAGTACAGGACTCAGGGCTCAGGGGTCAGGGGTCAGCTAGATAATGGTAGTTTCTGATTCCTGATTCCTGATTCCTGTTCCCTTACACCAAGTGCTTCTCCTGCATTTTCCCCACGACATAATCTATCGCCTCGATAGGGGGTAGGTTTATCTTCTCACCCGCGCCTTTGCGGACCTTGTCGGACGCCTTGGCAATCTGGGTCGGTGAACCGGCCAGGCCGATATTTTCATCGACGACATCGGGAATGTCGGCGCGGCCCCAGACGGTGATATCCGCTTTCCAAGCATCGAAAATGCCGCCCGGCGTCATATAGCGGGCTTCCTCCAACTCGGAGAGGGCTGTCAGCAGGCAGGGCAGCTTGGCCTTTAACATATGGTAACGGTCGTCGTACTGGCGCTTGACGATGATCTCATTGCCCTCGACGCTTAATTCCTCGGCATAGGAAATGACGGGGATGTTCAGGTGCTCGGCCAGTTGCGGCCCGACCTGGGCCGTGTCGCCGTCTATCGCTTGGCGGCCGGTTATGACCAGGTCGTATTCGAGCTTTTTGATCGCCCCCATCAGGGTCTGGCTGGTCGCCCATGTATCGGCGCCGCCCAGGGCCGGGTCGGTTATCAGCACCGCCTTGTCCGCTCCCATTGCCAAGGCCTCGCGCAGTACCGCTTCGGCCTTCGGCGGCCCCATTGTGACGACGGTGACTTCGGCGCCTTGTTCATCCTTCAGGCGCAAGGCGGCGGATAGGCCGGCCTTGTCGTCGGGATTCATGATTGCCAGCATGGCTGCCCGGTCCAGGGTGCCATCGGCCTTGAAGGTGACGCCGCCGGCGGTGTCCGGCACTTGTTTTATGCATACTATGATTTTCATGTGCTATCCTTTCGTGTATCGCTTGTAACCGCGGAACGATATAGGTATCGTTCCCTACATTCAATTCAATCTTGCATTTATTATTTTACATTTTACATTATGCATTATGCATTATGAATTATGAATTTTACTTAATAATCCCCGCAGCAATGACCATCTTCTGCACTTCGGAGGTACCTTCGTATATCTCGGTGATCTTGGCATCGCGCATCATCCGCTCCACTTCGTACTCGCGGATAAAGCCGTAGCCGCCGTGAAGCTGGACGGCCTTGGTCGTGACTTCCATCGCCACTTCCGAAGCGTATAGCTTGGCCATGGCCGCTTCTGTCGAATAGAATTTCTGCTTTTTCTTGGCATCGGCGGCCTTGTAGACCAACAGCCTGGCCGCTTCCACCTTAGTGGCCATGTCCGCCAGCATGAACTGGGTGTTTTGGAAGGCGGAAATGGGTTTTCCGAACTGCTTGCGCTCCTGGACATAGGTGATGGTGGTATCCAACGCCCCGGCTGCCAAGCCCAGCGCCTGTGCGCCTATGCCTATGCGGCCACCGTCCAGGGTAGCCATGGCGATGCCGAAGCCTTTACCCTCGCGGCCCAACAGATTTTCTTTGGGGATGCGGCAGTCGCTGAAAATCAGCTCGTAGGTCGATGAGGCGCGGATGCCCATCTTCTTTTCCTTCGTGCCGAAGCTGAAACCGGGCGTATCCTTCTCCACAATGAAAGCGGAGATGTTTTTCTTGCTACGGCCCCTTTTGTCTGTCTCGATACTGGTGACGGCGAAGACGATGTAGACGTCGGCTTCCTTGCCATTGGTGATGAAGATTTTCGTCCCATTCAGGACATATTCATCGCCATCCAGGACGGCCTTGGTCTGCTGGCCTTGAGCGTCGGTGCCGGCCCCCGGCTCGGTCAGGCCGAAGGCGCCCAGTTTTTCACCCTTGGCGAGGGGAATTAGGTATTTTTGTTTTTGTTCCTCCGTGCCATAGTTCATGATCGGGTCGCAGCATAATGAAGTATGGGCGGAGACGATGACCCCGTGGGTGCCGCAGACCTTGGACAGTTCTTCGACGCACATGACATAAGCCAAAGGGTCGCAGCCCTGACCGCCGTATTCGCGGGGAATGTAGATGCCCATGAAGCCGGTTTTGGCCATTTTTTCCGTCGTGGCGCGGGGAAATTCCTCGGCCTCATCGATGTCGCGGGCGATCGGTTTTATTTCCTTTTCGGCGAACTCGCGATACAGGGTCCGCAGCATTTCGTGTTATTTGCTGATGCTGAAGTTCATGTTAGTTCCTCCAATATTAATAGTCATAGAATCCGGCGCTACTCTTTTTACCCAGCAGGCCGCCACGGACCATCTTCTTTAGCAGGCCGGCGGGGCGGTATTTCGGGTCGCCGGTTTCGTCAAACAGCACTTCCATGATGGCCAGCACAATGTCCAGGCCAACATAGTCGCCCAGCGCCAGCGGGCCCATGGGATGGTTGGCGCCCAGCTTCATCGCCTCATCTATATCGGCGACGCTGGCGACCCCGGCTTCCAGGACGCAGATGGCCTCGTTGATCATCGGGATCAGGATGCGGTTTACGACAAAGCCCGGCGCCTCGTTCACTTGCACGGGACTTTTACCGATGTCTGCGGATATGGCCTTGATTTTATCGACCAACTCATTGGGCGTGTTGATGCCGGCTATCACTTCCACCAGTTTCATCACCGGGGCGGGATTAAAGAAGTGCATCCCTACCACGGGGCGATCCAGTCCGGCACCAATTTCGGTGATGGACAGGGATGAGGTGTTAGTCGCGAAAATACAGTCTTTTTTGCAGATACTTTGCAACTCTGAGAATGTTTGGCGTTTGACATCCATATTTTCCAGGGCGGCTTCGACAATTAAGTCGGCATCGGTGCAGATGGTCTTTTCGCCGGTAGTGATTTTTGCCAAGATGGCGTCGGCTTTTTCCTGTTCCATCTTGCCGGCACCGATGCGCCGGTCGAAGCCTTTTTTGATGTTGTTTTTGCCTTTTTCGGCCAATTCATTGTTTAAATCGCAGAGATAAACGTCGTAGCCGCCCGCCTGGGCGAATACTTGGGCGATTCCGGAGCCCATGGCTCCCGCGCCGATGATTCCTACTTTCATGGGTTTTCCTTTCTTTTGCTGCGGCGGGGGCAAGCCCCCGCCCTACGAGGGTTATTCTTTCTTTTGCGGCGGGGGCAAGCCCCCGCCCTACATTATTTATTTACAAATTTCTCTACCTTCCTTTTCTCCATAAACGCGGCCATGCCCTCGATTTGGTCTGCGGTCTCGAAACAATCGCCGAACAGTTTTTCCTCGATGACCAAAGCCGTGTCCATGTCGAGATCCAGGCCGTCGTTTATCGCTTTTTTGGCATTGCGGACGGCAATGGGGGCCATTTTCGCAATCCCCGCCGCCATCTTTTCCGTGGCTTCCATCAGCTCGGCGGCTGGATAAACGGCATTCACCAAGCCGATACGATAAGCTTCGTCAGCCTTTATGTTGCGGCC
>Ga0099364_10007242_pt1 | contig 15897 bp, 13 predicted proteins | sample TergutTh196P3_FD_73070 | JGI IMG/M metagenome (GOLD analysis project Ga0099364, IMG submission 73070) | Microcerotermes parvus P3 segment gut microbial communities from Pointe-Noire, Republic of the Congo - Th196 P3 | ecosystem: Host-associated > Arthropoda: Insects > Digestive system > Gut ...
CGGAAATTGCCAATTGTGTAAGTATGGAAAGAGATTGGTCTATGCTGCCATCATTAACGCAAATAATTTCAATATCCTCAAATGTTTGGTTGATACAGGATTCAACAGATTTGGCAACATATTGCTCCAAATTGTAAACGGGGATGATGATGGATATCTTAGGCATGGGATACGACTTGACACCATTCCTTTTTCTCAAAATCATACTGTTTGATGACCCTTGCAGGGTTACCTGCACATATTGAATACGCAGGCATCGAACGGGTAACAACGCTGCCGGCGGCAACAACACTGTGTTTCCCAATGCTTACACCGGGAAGAATGACCGAGTGGGCGCCTATCCATACGTCATCGGCAATGCTCACCAGGCTGGTCGAAACTCCCTGATTGCTAATGGCAATGTTCACATCCCGAAAATTATGATTCAATCCGGTAATAATTACATTTTGGGCAAAATTGACGTCATCACCGATTTCTACGGGACCTATGACTGTATTTCCAATCCCTATTCTGGTTCTGTTTCCAATGACGACGTCGCCTACGGCATTGTTGACAATGGAATAATCCTCAATAACCGACCGTTCGCCAAGTACAAACCGGTTAAACGGAACAATATCTTTCCTCACGCTACGGTATATCACCGACTTTTTTCCTCTTTTGACGTATAGAAAACGAAATTGCCGAAACCACCACCGCGGACGGGTTTTCACGGGATGCATGGTCAGGCTTAAAACGAATTGCTTCAAGCGCGTATTTTGCTTTATTTTTTCTTTGATACTCGACATGTATTGGTTACTGCTTGCTTATTTTACGTAAAAATATGATGAAAGGTTATAATAAAGAATTTTTAATTTTTTTGAATGTTCGGAATATCTTATCTTTGCGCTTGTTTTTATTTTTATGGTGCTTAATATGAATGAATCAGTAAATATCAAGGAATTAAACGAACGTATTCAACGGGAAAGCGCGTTTGTTGACCTCATCAACATCGAGATGAGCAAAGTCATTGTTGGGCAGAAGCATTTGATAGAGAGCCTGTTGATAGGATTATTATCCGACGGGCATATTCTGCTCGAAGGTCTTCCAGGATTGGCGAAAACATTAGCCATCAACACGCTGGCCACCACCATCGACGCCAGGTTCAGCCGCATACAGTTCACCCCCGACCTGTTGCCGGCCGACCTTCTCGGAACGATGATTTACAGCCAGAAAGAAGAGCAATTTTTAGTGAAGAAAGGCCCCATTTTCGCCAACTTCATCCTCGCCGACGAAATCAACCGTTCGCCTGCCAAGGTACAGAGCGCACTGCTCGAGGCCATGCAGGAAAAGCAGGTAACCATCGGCGGGCAGACCTATCTGTTAGACCCGCCATTCCTGGTGATGGCAACACAAAACCCCATAGAGCAGGAAGGAACGTATCCGCTGCCCGAAGCGCAAGTCGACCGGTTCATGCTCAAAGTGGTGATTGATTACCCGTCGAAAGCCGAAGAGCAGCAGATTATCCGCGAAAATCTCGGGCAGGTGTTCCCCACGGCAACCACCATTCTGAAACCCGCCGACATCCTGAAAGCCCGCGAAATCGTCAAGGATGTGTACATGGACGAAAAAATCGAACGCTACATCCTCGATCTGGTCTTTGCCACCCGCTATCCGGGCGAATACAAATTAGACAAACTCCAACCGATGATTACCTTTGGAGCGTCGCCGCGTGCCAGCATCAACCTTGCGAAAGCCGCCAAGACCTACGCATTCATCAAACGCCGCGGATACGTCATCCCCGAAGATGTGCGTGCAATTTGCTACGACGTGTTGCGCCACCGTATCGGTCTGTCCTACGAAGCCGAAGCCGAAAACATGACGTCTGTGGATATTATTACGGAAATCATGAACGCCGTTGAAGTACCGTAACATGGAATCAACCGATTTATTAAAAAGGGTACGTAAGATTGAAATCAAGACGCGCGGATTGTCGCGGCACATCTTTGCAGGCGAGTACCACAGCGCATTCAAGGGGCGCGGCATGGCGTTCAGCGAGGTGCGCGAATACCAGTACGGCGACGACATTCGCAACATCGACTGGAATGTTACGGCGCGGTTCAACCACCCGTACATAAAAGTGTTCGAGGAGGAGCGTGAACTGACGGTGATGCTGCTGGTGGACGTGAGCGGTTCGCGCGAATTTGGCACGGCGGTGCGTTTCAAGAAAGCGCTCATGGCTGAAATATCGGCGGTGCTTGCCTTCTCGGCAACGCAAAACAACGACAAGGTGGGCGTTATCCTGTTTTCCGACAAGGTAGAAAAATTCATCCCACCCAAAAAGGGACGGCAGCATATCCTGCGCGTGATCCGCGAACTGATTGAGTTCACGCCCGAACACACACAGACGGATGTAGCCGTTGCCCTGCAATACCTCACCAACGCCATCAAGAAACGGAGTACGGCTTTTGTGATTTCCGACTTCGTCAGTCCGCCGTTCGAGGATGCGCTGAAAATCGCATCGCGCAAACACGACATGGTAGCCCTGCGCATCTACGACGCCCACGAGGCGAAAATGCCCGCCATCGGGTTGGTGCAGTTCCGCGACGCCGAAACCGGACAAACGCTTTGGGCGGATACCTCCAACGCGCGTGTACGTCGCCAATATGAAGAGCATTGGAACGGCGTCCAGCGAAGGTTAGACGAAACCTTCCGCCGAAGCGGTATCGACAATACCTTTATCCGCACCGACGAGGATTATGTAAAACCGATGATGAAACTGTTTAAACAGAGAGGATGATTGTGAATTATAGATATTTAAAGAAAATCATAAATATATGGTAATAGAAAAAATAGACAACAAAAAAATTGTCATGACTTTTGAAAATAAAATCGACGCATTTAATATTCAAAGTTTGGTTGACTTTGCAAGGTATTTGGAAGCAACAGCTCATTCTCAAGCCAAACAATCGGATGTTGATGCTTTGGCAGATGAATTTAGTTCAGGGTGGTGGAGTAAAATGATTCATCCTGAAGAAGTGGATGTCGAAACTACGCCTCTTGTAAAAAGTTTATGCGGGGTAATAGAGTTGCCACAGGACTTTGATTACAAGACCGAATATGGAAATCATTTAGTACAAAAATACCAATGAAACAAAGAATATTTGTAGATACCAACATTGTATTGGACTTGTTACTGATGCGGAAATCGTTTTACAAATCTGCAACACGATTGTTTTCGCTTGCTGACAGAAAGGAGTTGGTTATTTGCATTTCAGCACTTACTTTTACCACGATTCATTATATATTGTCGAAGCAATTAGGAAACGAAAAGACACGTAGCGTCTTGACTCAATTTAAAACATTGGTAACATTGCTTCCTGTCGACGATCAAATTATCGATTTGGCACTGGCAAGTGATTTTAAAGATTTAGAAGATGCAGTTCAATATTTTTGTGCTGTGTCGGCGGGAATAACAATTATAGTTACGAGAGATATTAAGGATTACCGTGAGGTGGATATTTCAGTCATGACAGCGGAAAATTTTTTGAAAATTTATATTAATCAACAATGGAAAAAATAATATACGGAATACAGCAAGTAGGCGTCGGAGTGAGCGACGCCGTAAATGGATTTTATTGGTACGCTTATATGCTTGGCGCGGACGTCAAGGTGTTCGACGACAACAACACCGCCACGTACATGGCGCGGTACATGGGCGGCGAGCCGCACAAAAAACGGGCGATTCTGGCGGCTAACCTGCAAGGCGGCAGTTGTTTTGAAATATGGCAGTTTGCCGACCGAACGCCGCAACCCGCAGCAGAAGAAATATCGGTAGGCGATTTGGGTATCTTTGCCATCAAAATCAAAGCGAAGAATATTCATGATGCGCACAAAAGCATCAGGGAAAGAGGCGGCGTAACAAGCGACATCCTGCAAAGCCCCGACAAACAGGCGTTTTTCTACATGGACGACCTGCACGGCAACAAATTGCAGGTGGTGGAAGCGCGCGACTGGTTCAAGCCGAATAAGCGACATGCCACAGGCGGCGTTTACGGATGCGTCATCGGAGTGAGCGACGTCGAACATTCGCGCAGACTCTACAGCGACGTATTGGGCTACGACCAAGTGTTGTACGACGAAACCGGCGTATTTGCGGATTTTGCGCCGTTGAAGGGCGGCGAAGGAAAATTCCGCAGGGTATTGCTTACACACTCGAAGGAACGGCGCGGCGGTATGTCGCCCTTGCTGGGTAGCAGCCAGATAGAGTTGGTGCAGGCGCTTTCCGAAACGCCGCGCAAAATATTTGAAGGGCGCTATTGGGGCGACATCGGCTTTATCCACCTGTGTTTCGACATACACGGCATGGCGGCGCTGAAAGCGGAATGTGCCGCGGCGGGTTTCCCCTTCACGGTCGAAAGCGATCCCGCTTTTCAAATGGGCGAGGCTGCAGGATATTGGAGTTACCTCGAAGACCCCGACGGAACGCTCATTGAGTTTGTCGAAACCAAAAAAATACCCCTGATGAAAAAGTGGAACTGGTATCTCCACCTCGAAAAACGCGACCCGCACAAACCCCTGCCGAGATGGTTGATTGCAGCATTGGGAATGAATCGGGTGAAGATGTAGGAAATAGTTTTCAGTTTTCAGTTTTCAGTTCAATGACAAAAGTAGATTTGATACAAAATATCCACAAGATTCACACAACGGAATTAGGGATGGAACGAATCAAACGAAACCTTGATTTGCAAACCGATGGCGTGGTGAAGTGGTGTCGGCAAAAAATTGAAAATGCAGATGAAATCATCCGCAAAGGAAAGAATTGGTACGTGTACGCTGATGATACGGTAATAACCGTCAACGCGCACAGTTATACGATAATAACGGCTCATAAAATAAGAAAATGACCAACCCGGACAAAGATAAAATCGAACAAATCATCAAAAGCAGAAAGATTGCCCATGCGTTCTATTCCGAAAAATCGGAAGTTTATCGGAAATTTTGCGAAATGGAGCAATCTACTTACAAGGACGGCAAATTGAGCCGGTTGCAGAAAGAATTAATCGCCATTGGTATTTCGGTGGTGATGGATTGCGAATCGTGTATGGAATGGCATATCAAACAGGCGATTGAGGGTGGGGCAACCGAATCGGAAATCATCGAAGCCATTGAGGTCGGAATTGAAATGGGCGGCGGACCGGCTACGGTATCGGCGCGATTTGCGATGAATGTAATTGATTATTATTCAAAACATCAAAATAAAGACTATGCTAAAAAGTGACGAAATAACCGGACTATTTCGCCGGTTCGAATCGATAACCGTTGATTACAACGGTATAGAATGTTGGAGTGCGCGGGAATTGCAAACCTTGTTGGGTTATACGCAATGGCGTAATTTTCTCAATGCCATTGAAAAGGCGAAGGAATCCTGCGCCAATGCGGGCGGAAATATTTCCGATCATTTTGCTGACGTCAGCAAAACGATACCCATGCCAAAAGGCGCTGAAAAAGAGATAGATGACATTCTTCTCACGCGCTATGCCTGTTACCTGATAGCCCAAAACGGCGACAGTCGCAAGCCGGAAATTGCTTTTGCCCAAACCTATTTTGCCGTGCAAACGCGCCGTTCGGAATTGATAGAATTGCGTTTACAGGAAACCGAACGTGTTGTAGCCCGCGCCAAATTGCGGGAAACAGAAAAATTGCTTTCCAGCGTTTTGTATGAACGCGGCGTTGACGATAAAGGTTTCGCCCTCATCCGCTCAAAAGGCGACAAAGCGCTGTTTCGTTTGGACACGGCGCAACTGAAACGAAAATTCGGCGTACCCGAAAATCGTCCGGTAGCCGATTTTCTGCCGACAGTCAGCATAAAAGCCAAAGATTTTGCCGCTGCCATGACCGCCGAAAATGTTCAACTGAAAGATTTGACGGGCGTTCCAGCCATCGAAAAAGAACACGTGGACAACAATCTCGGTGTGCGCAAAATCATGATTGAACGCGGGCTTGTTCCGGAAAATCTTCCACCCGCCGAAGACGTGAAAAAGGTAGAGCGACGACTGCACACCGAAAAAGAAAAAGCCTTGAACCGAAAAAAATGACACGGAACATCAATCAAAAATCATCAATCAAAATCAAAAATGAATAAACGTTTCATCACATTATTCCTTGTCGCCGGCATATTTGTCAGCATCAACGCGCAAACCATACAGGTTAACGCGCGGTTTGACAGCGCCGCAATCATGATTGGCGACCAAATCAAACTGCGTATCGAATTGGAACGCCAAAACGATGTTCGCGTGCAGTTCCCCGCATGGACAGACGCAATCGCTCGAAACATCGAAATCATCGACGTTTATCCTGTCGATTCCACCCGATTGACGAGCGGGATGGTACGCATGAAACAGGATATCTTAGTGACGAGTTTCGACAGCGGCAGACATGTGGTACCCCCGATACGCTTTCCGTTTGTGACTGCCGAAGGGATAGTAGACACCATCGCCACTCGACCTATTTATTTGGACGTATTCAGCATACCCATAGATTTCGAACAAGACATTGCCGACATCAAACCCATCTACAAACTGCCGCTTGGATGGGCTGATATTTACCCATGGCTGTGGCGTTTCGGACTGTTGGCATTGGTTGCCGCCCTCATCGGATTTGCCATTTACGCTTTTATTCGCCGACGCAACAACAAGCCTATTTTCAGCGCGCCCAAACCTGCCGAACCCGCGCATATTATTGCTTTGCGCGAGTTGGACAAACTGCGCGCCGAAAAACTCTGGCAGAGCAACCGAACAAAAGATTATTACACCCGCCTGTCGGATATTGTACGCACCTACATCGAAGGACGTTTTGAAGTGCCGGCAATGGAAATGACCAGCGATGAAATCCTCGCCGGCTTGCAAAACACCGGTTTTGAAGACAACAATTTAGTGGATCGCCTTCACAAATTGTTCTCTCTGTCCGATTTGGTGAAATTTGCCAAAGCCCAACCCTTCCCCGACGAAAACGAAACGTCGATGCTTGACGGTTATTTGTTTGTAAACTATACGAAAATAGAGGTAGTTACCGAGCCGCCTACTGATGAAAAGGATGAAAATACAGATGTTGCAGAAGCAAACATCAAAGAAAAGAATATTGAATGATACCAAATTTAGATTTTAAGTCTGTGACTGATAAAAAATATGTTGAAACGCCGTTGATGCGGCAGTACTACAACATCAAGGGGAAACATCCCGATGCTATTTTGTTGTTTCGCGTGGGCGATTTTTACGAAACTTTTGGCGAAGACGCCATTCAGGCGTCCGAAATATTGGGTATTACCCTCACGCGGCGCGCAAACGGCGCTGCATCGTTCGTTGAACTGGCAGGCTTTCCCTACCATGCGTTAGATACCTACCTGCCTCGACTGGTTCGCGCAGGGCAGCGCGTAGCCATCTGTGACCAGCTGGAAGACCCCAAATTGGCAAAAACAGTAGTGAAGCGCGGCGTTACGGAGTTAGTTACGCCCGGCGTAGTCCTCAACGATCAGGTGCTTGAAAACAAGGAAAACAACTTTCTTGCCTGCGTTCATGCTGAAAAGACAATGACCGGCGTTGCTTTCATGGATGTGTCTACCGGCGAATTTTTAGTAGCCGAAGGAACCATCGAGTACATCGACAAATTGTTAAACGGTTTCAATCCCAAAGAAATATTGGTGGAACGCAGCAAGAAAAGTTGGTTCAAAGAAACATTCGGCGCCCGATTTTACCTCTCGATCCTCGAAGATTGGGCTTTTGTGCCTGATACAGCCCTCGAAAAATTGCTGGGACAATTCAAAACGATGAATCTGAAAGGATTTGGCATCGAAAACATGAATACAGCCGTTACCGCAGCAGGCGCCGTCATGCAGTATTTAGACATTACCCGTCACGAACAATTGGCGCATATCAATAAAATATCTCGCATTGACGAAGAAGCCTACGTATGGTTAGACAAGTTTACCATACGTAATCTGGAACTATTGTACCCAGTGATAGAAGGAGGTCATACGCTTTGCGAGGTAATTGACCGCACGCTTTCGCCGATGGGAGCGCGTCTGTTGAAACGTTGGATCGCGCTTCCGTTGAAAGATTTGCGCCGTATCAATGATCGTTTGGATGTAGCCGATTATTTCTATCAGCATAAGAACGTTACTGAATCGCTTGGCAAACTCATCCGCCAGATAGGCGATATGGAACGCATGATAGCCAGAATGGCTGCCGGACGCATCACGCCGCGCGAATTGCTTCAAGTGAAAAATGCGTTGAGCGTCATAACGCCCATCAAAGAAATTTGCGAACAAGCCGATAACGAATTGTTACGCGGCGTGGGCGAGCAGCTCAATCCATGCGCTACCATCCGCGACCGCATTGCCCGCGAACTGAACGAAGAACCGCCCAACGCCATCAACAAAGGAAATGTGATCAACAAAGGCGTGTCGGCAGAATTGGACGAGCTGCGCCGCATCCAACATTCAGGCAAGGATTATCTGGCTGAGTTGCAGCAACGCGAAATAGAAAGGACGGGTATTACATCGCTCAAAGTGCATTTCAACAATGTGTTCGGATACTACATCGAAGTGCGCAACACGCACAAGGATAAGGTGCCGCGCGAATGGATACGCAAGCAGACGTTAGTGAGCGCCGAACGCTACATCACAGAAGAACTGAAAGTTTACGAATCGAAAATTCTGGGCGCCGAAGAAAAAATCCTTGCCCTTGAAACAGAGTTGTTTGCATCGTTAGTGGCTGCCGCATCGGGCTATATACCTGCCATACAACTTAACGCATCGCTCGTTGCACGTATCGACTGCCTGCAATCATTTGCCCGCGCTGCCCGCGAAAACAAATACGTGAAGCCTGTGATTACCGATTCTGACAGTATTCGCATTAGTCAGGGACGGCATCCGGTAATTGAAGCCTTCCTGCCGCCCGACAAACCATATGTTGCCAACGATGTATACCTTGACAATATAGAGCAGCAGATGATTGTGATCACCGGACCCAACATGTCGGGAAAATCGGCTTTACTGCGGCAAACGGCTTTGATTGTGCTGATGGCGCAGATCGGCGGCTTTGTGCCTGCCAAAAAAGCCGAAATTGGTTATGTTGACAAGATTTTTACCCGCGTGGGCGCTTCCGACAATATTTCGCAAGGCGAATCAACTTTTATGGTAGAGATGACTGAAGCGGCAAGCATCATGAACAACCTTTCGCCGCGCAGTTTGCTGCTTTTAGACGAGATCGGGCGCGGAACAAGCACTTACGACGGCATTTCTATTGCATGGGCGATGGCTGAATACATACACGAGCATCCTACGGCAAGAGCAAAAACGCTGTTTGCCACCCATTATCACGAACTGAACGAGATGGAAAACTCTTTCGCCCGTATCAAAAACTATAACGTTTCGGTAAAGGAACTGAACGACAAGGTGATCTTCCTGCGAAAGTTAGTACGCGGCGGCAGCGAACACAGTTTCGGGATACATGTGGCGCAGATGGCAGGTATGCCCAAAAGTATCGTTTCGCGCGCCGACGAAATATTAAAAGAACTGGAATCAACCCGCGAAGACAAGGGTGTAGCAGCCAAGCCGGTAGCCGGGCTGGGCAAAAAAAGAGAAGGGTACCAGTTATCCATCTTTCAGTTAGACGACCCCGTATTGAAACAGATCCGCGACGAAATCAAAAAAACGGATATCAACAACATGACCCCGTTGGAAGCTTTGCAAAAATTGAACGACATTAGGAAATGGGTGGGGCTGAAATAGGAGGGTTTATCATCTTTGCCATGATCGCCTATCTGATTATCATGCATCATTTTTCTTTTCAAAGTATTAGAAAGGATTTTGGGCAGGATATGAAAAGGCTTGAAGAAAAATTTGAACTAAAATTTGAAGAACAGGCTGCACAAATTGAAGCTTTGGACAAAAAGTTTGAACTAAAATTTGAAGAACAGGCTGCACAAATTGAAGCTTTGGACAAAAAGTTTGAACTAAAATTTGAAGAGTTGACTGTACAAATTGAAGCTATAGACAAAAAGTTTGAAGCACAAATCAATGTGCTTGACAAAAAAGTTGCCGCAGTTGAAGTATCAAACAATGCGATTAGAGAAAAGGTCGTTGCGCTTGACGGAAAAATCATTATGCTTGACGGAAAAATTGATGTATTAGACAAAAAAATTGAAATCAAAGTGATACATCAGGACAAAAAAATTGACTTTCAGGATAAAAAATTTGATGAACAAAACAAAAGGTTTGTAGAACAGGACAGAAAAATTGACTTCATGAATAGTTTGTCATCTTTAAACATTCTGACCACCGGTAACAAAGTCAGAAAGCCTGAAGCTGACCTAATCCCCGAACCGGCTTGACATAATAACAAATGAGCAACAGCGCGTCTTATATATAAACATCCAACAACAGAAATATATATTTCGCCTTCAATCAGTTCAACAACGCCCTCACTACCTCCAAATCCAATTCGGCAGCCGGATTAAATTTGTCTGACGCCATGTATTGTTCGATGCTCTGGCGAAATTGTCGCGCTGCATACCGTTTGTCCAAATCAGTGGCGAGATCGGCGCTGCACACCATCAATTTTCCTTTGCCTGTTTTGGTTTCAAAGAGAAGACCCAGCTTGCGGTTAGTGAACCAGTCGTCGATGTGGTGCACTAACGGACGAAAATCGGCGGGGAAGTCGTCCATCACCATTGCCTGACTGCCTGTAACCACTTCCCACCATTGGAAGTCGCTATGACCTTCGTTGGGGAAACCCGCAAAAGCAGGATGCGTTGCGTCGCAAAGAACGCCAAGCGTATGGGGCGCCTGTTTGCGCGTCCATGCGGTGTTCCAGAAAATACTCGAAAATCCTACCCTGATATTGCCGCCTTTCTCCGGCTTTAAAGCGTCTTTGGGCAAGCAATAGAGGACATTGTTTCCCGACTGCGCGCACGCTACAGCATCATTAAAATTGGTGGTGAAATACGGTTTATCGGGTATTTCATTCGCAACTGCCGGATACGCCCAGAAGTTCCACCGGTTAACGGCATTGGCTTCAGGTACTTTTACCGTCAGCACCAATTGCGATGGAACAGCAACATCCGACAATCCAAATTCGACGTCTGTAATCGAGATGCAGTTATCGATCGGCAAATTCCGGGTTGTTTTTCCGGAGGCAAGTATTTTTCCGGCGACATCGGCTATAGTCCATTCAATCGTGGCGTTGTTTAACGGTTGCTTGTCGAAATGCGCCATTTCCAACGAGGCTTTGAAGGTTTCGTTGTTGGTCCAAATCAATTTTTGCATCCGCGCCAGCGGTACTGTTCTGTTGCTGAACATGCTGTACTCTGAGCCGTCGGTGTAGCCTTTTGTATCCCAGAACGGGTTAAGTACTCCCACTAATGCCGATCCCTGTCCCGGAAAATCGTGCAGGTCGAGTAATTGAAAACCGCCAAATCCGGGCGTGCGAAACGCCGCTTCTATATCGGCTTTATAGCAAAGGGTTTGCAAACGTCCCGAAGCATAAAGAAACTTGTCTGCAAGGTCGCCCATGTGCCGTTCTTCGAGGGTTTCCTTAAAGATTTCAAAATTTTTGGCTTTCAGCAGACCCGTATATTTTGCTATTTCCGAAAAATCGGGATATACGCACCATTGTCCTATTTCGTGGCTGATCGTGGGCATGGTTTTGTCCGCGATGATCGAACGGAAATCGTAGGATGTTTCGGGCGGTTGCGCATTGATGACGGTTCTTAATTCGCCTCCCCATGCCTGTATGCGCGGGTCGGGCGTATTCCAGAAGTCGACATTGGGCGCGTAGGGCCAGCCGGCTCCCGTTGTGTATACCCTGCGCGAATCTTTAGCCTTCCAATGGTCTACAAACTTCGTCAGATAGTCCACGTGGTTTCGCCCTCCGGGTTCATTGCCGTAACACATCATAACGAAAGAAGGATGATTGCCAAATTCTTTTACAATCCGTTCGCTTTCAGCATAAAACCAATCGTCAATATAATTTCCGTTACCGACGCTTGTCCACCCTCCACATTCCACTTGAAGGTAAATGCCTTCTATGTCAGCCGTTTCAAATGCAACACGCGGCGGACACCACGAGTGGAACCGTACATGATTCAGCCCAAATTCTTTACAGCGTCTGTAAATCTTTGTCCAATAATCTGCATCCATCGAAGCATAGCCTGTGAGCGGAAAGATAGCACATTCGAGCGTGCCGCGAAGGAACGCGGGCGTACCGTTGATGTGAAAGCGCGTTCCTTCGGCTCGAAACTCGCGCATCCCGAAAGTAGTGGTTTTGCGCTCTTTCCCGCCCTTTGTACTCAATTCAACATCCAAGCGGTACAGGTTGGGTTCAAACTCCGACCATGCGAGCATGTCGTCGCCCATATCGAGCGTGCATGTAAACACAGCGCTGTTTTTGTCAACAATAGCGTTCACTGTTTTTAGTTCCTTGGGATGGGCGCAGTTAAAACTCGTTCCTTTGATGCTTATTTTTGGTGATTCGCTGTCGGCATTTCCGGCAAACGTCACCACTACTTCGGCTTTGCGGGCTTTCACGTCAGGGTATACCTGAATGTTGTCGATATGCAAATTTGGTCGCGCTCGGAGGGAAATATTACCAACGATACCGTTCCAGTTGCTTTGCGTGTGGTCTGAAACACTGTGGGCGTTGATTCCCACAGGGATATGCACCCTATTGTCAACACGGATGGACAGTAAAACCTTCCCTGTTTCGTCAATCAGATAGCGGTGAGGAGTTTGCAAGGCATCGCTCTTGCCTGATTCCTTCCCATTCACAAAGAGCGTTGTTTCCCAATGCGTTCGTTCCAATTCCAATTCGATGTGTTTTCCCTTCCACGAGGTCGGAACATCAATGACACGCTGATACCACGCCACGCCAACGTAATGTTTTTCGGGTTGCAGCCAGAATGGAATCTTGATGTTCCCCGGCTGCCTGTACTTTTCGTATTGCGGGGCAGTGAACCATGACCTGTCCACGACTTGTCCTGTCCAGCGGGTTTCGGTATCCACGTCGTTACCAAAGCCTTGCTCCTGCAACGACCCCGGCAGGATAATCCTGTCGGTCAACGATTGGGTATACCACTGTTCCGTAATCCCCACGTCATCGGGGTCTAAGGCAAAAGACCACTCGCCCGAGAGGTCGATTTGCTGCTGATGGGCGCATGAACAAAAGAATGCGCAGATTGTAAGAATAATAAATTGTTTCATTTTATTGAGATTTTGTTTATTGATTATTGTCGGGCAAAGATATATATTTTGGGTTATTTCAGCAAAGCCTTTATCACTTCCAAATTCAATTCCGTTTTCGGATCAAATTTGTCCGACGCCATGTATTGTTCTATGCTTTGGCGAAATTTCCTTGCGGCAATTCGTTGATCCAAATTGTTGGCAATATCTGCGCTACATACCATCATTTTTCCGTTGCCCAGTTTAGTTTCGAAAAGAAGACCTAACTTGCGGTTGGTAAACCAATCGTCGATATGGTGTACCAGCGGACGAAAATCGGCAGGGAAGTCATCCATGACCATTGCTTGACTGCCTGTAACGACATCCCACCATTGATAGTCGCTATGACCTTCATTAGGAAATATAGAGAAAGCGGGGTGTTCAGGATCACAAAGTATACCGAGCGTATGCGGCGGTTCGGTTGGGAACCATGCGGTATTCCAGAAGATACTTGAGAGTCCGACCAAAATGTCGCCTCCCTTTTCCGGTTTTAAGGCATCCTTTGGCAAACAGTACAATACGTTGCCACCCGCTTGAGCGCGTGCAACAGCGTCATTAAAGTTGGTGGTGAAAAAGGTATTGCCGCGCATTCCTCTTCTTACGCCTGTTGAATATACCCAAAAATCCCACTGGTTAGCGGCTTTTACTTCGGCAACTTTTATCGTCAATGTCAATTTCGACGGAACAGGCACCTCCGACAGGCGAAATTTAACGTCTGCCACCTGGATACCATTATCTACCGGCAAATCTTTTGTCGTTTTACCCGAAGCAAGCGTTTTGCCCGAAGCATCGGCAATTATCCATTCAATTGTAGCGTCCTTAAGCGGCTGCTTGTCGAAATGAGATATTTCAATGGAAGCGTTGAATGTTTCGCTGTTGGTCCAAGTAAATTTTTGCAACCGCGCCAATGGTACGGTACTATTACAGAACATGCTAAATTCTTCGCCGTCTACGTAGCCTTTAGTATCCCAGAACGGATTAAGTACTCCTACCAATGCCGATCCCTGTCCCGGAAAATCGTGCAAGTCGAGTAATTGAAAACCTCCGAATCCCGGTGTGCGAAATGCAGCCTCTATATCAGCCTTATAACACAGGGTCTGCAAACGTCCGGAGGCATACAAAAACTTTGCAGCCAAGTCGCCCATATGCGCTTCTTCGAGCGTTTCCTTAAATATTTCAAAGTTTTTGGCTTTCAACACTCCCGTATACTTGGATATTTCCGAAAAATCGGGATACACGCACCATTGTCCTATTTCATGGCTGATTGTAGGCATTGTTCTGTTTGCTATTACCGTGTGGAAATCGTAGTTGGTTTGTGGAGGAGCGCCATTCAGGAGGTTTCTCAGCCCCCATCCCCATGCTCCTTGTATGCGCGGGTCGGGCGGATTCCAGTAATCGAAATTTGGGATGTAGGGCCATCCTGCTCCGGATGTGTATACCCTGCGCGAATCTTTGGCTTTCCAATAGTCTACAAATTTACTTAAATAATCCGCACTGTTTCGTCCCGAAGGCTCGTTGCCATGACACATCATGACGAAAGAAGGATGGTTGCCATATTCCTTTATCATCCGTTCACTTTCGGCATATAACCATTCATCGACAGCCGTGCCATCGCCCACTGTTGTCCATACGCTACATTCCACTTGAAGGTAAATACCTTCCCTGTCGGCAATTTCAAAAGCGACAAGCGGCGGACACCACGAATGGAATCGTACATGATTCAGCCCAAATTCTTTACAACGTCTGTAAATCTTTGTCCAATAATCAGGATCCATTGATGTATAACCTGTGAGCGGGAAAATAGCACATTCGAGCGTACCACGGAGGAATACCGGCGTTCCGTTCATGTGGAACCGCGTTCCAACCGCACGAAAATCACGCATCCCGAAAGTCGTAGTTTTGACGTCTTTACCAGCCTTTGAGTTCAATTCCACTTCCAATCGGTACAAGTTCTGTTCAAATTCGGACCAGACTAGCATGTCGTCGCCAATATCAAGCGTGAAGTCGAACACGGTATTTTTTGTGTCAATTGTAGCGTTGATTGTTTTTAACGCTTTTGGTTGAGCGCAATTAAAACTTTCTCCTTTAATGGTGATTTCAGCTTTTTCTTCGGCAACCTTTCCGCCGGCGAGCGTAACCGTTACCTGAGCTTTTCGGGTATTTATATCAGGATATACCTGTATGTTGTCTACATACAGATTTGGTCGCGCTCTTAAGGTCATACTCCCAATAATACCGTTCCAGTTAGATTGCGTATGGTCAGACACACTGTGCGCGTTGATTCCTACCGGAATGTGTACGCGGTTGTCGATTCGTATGGTCACTGTGAGCGTACCTGTTTCGTCAATTGCATAGCGATGCGGGGTTTGCATGGCATTGCTCTTGCCGCTTTCTTTTCCATTGATAAAGAGCGTGGTTTCCCAATGTGGTCGTTCCAGTTCCAATTGTATATATTTACCCTTCCATGATGCAGGCACCTCAATTTTACGCTGGTACCAAGCCACGCCTACGTAATGTTTTTCGGGTTGCAACCAGAACGGTATTTTGATGTTGCCCGGTTGCCGGTATTTTTCGTATCTTGGCAATTTGAACCAAGCGCTGTCCTTTATCTGTCCTGTCCATGGCGTACTTATATCTACGTCGTT